>MAAC01015578.1_pt1 | contig 21919 bp, 20 predicted proteins | sample 1115981 | NCBI WGS metagenome assembly MAAC01 (sample SAMN04961126, study PRJNA320927) | seawater metagenome | isolation source: sample BD02T64 sea water enriched with oil for 64 days | place: USA:Gulf of Mexico | collected 2013-07-27
GGATTTTCAATGTTGACGAGATCTGTAGTCTCTGCGTGTATAATAACCTTATTCCTCTCTTTTGTGCTTTCTAATTTATAGACCTTAATTTAAGGTTTTTATTAAAATGCTAACTTAAGCCGTGTATAGATAGTTACTAGTACTCTACAACCAAAAACCATACCTTCGACTACGCTCAGGTACCAACGGATTTTCTATTCAGTTTATACCTGACTGCGACAGACAATTTTACTAAATTGGTTGCTGATTCAACGTGAAAAATCATGCCCAACACCTTGGCATACATTTTACAAAATCAATAATCATACGGCAAATAATATTGATTATAATGTATCATAAATTGCAATTCACAACATTAATTCTACAGTTGATTACATCTCTTTTTTTTTAGAATTATTTCATCTTTAATATTGATTTTTTAATTAAAAAAAGTAAATAAAATGAGATTATTCACAGTTTTTCTATTGGTAAGCATCGGTTCCATTTCATTCGGACAAAGAACAAAAAGCAAAAGGCTTGAAAGCTTTTAAACAGCATTCAGTTGTCGCAAATAACCACACAATAAAGGATCCACATTACCCAACATTAAAAGAAACCTACTTTCCTGAAATAGGTTGACTAAAAATTAAACAATGAGAAATAACAACTTTATAGTTGCAATACTTGTATGTGCACTATTTTTAAATGCTTGCAGTACTAAAAATCAGAAATCAAAAGACAGTGATTTACCAATTACAAAAGAAAAGGATTATTGGGATAAAGCTTATAATAGCTCAACAAAAGAGAGATTCATTCCTGTTGAACTTTTTACTGGAGGGAAATGGGATGGGAAACATCAATTAATACTAAAAGAGGTTTCTACCACTGCCTGTGCCACTGTTAGTGGGAGTCAAAGACCCTGCGTCAAAAATTACATTAGGGGTCCTTTCAAAACAGATGTAAATAACACCAAAATTGAATGGGCCGGCAAAAAAATCTCCTACTATAAAAGAACATATAGCACCAGGCGTGGTGGGGATGTCGAATCATTTTTTACAATTAATAAATCTAAAGATGGACTGGTGAGAATTTATGATAAACGAAAAAAGTGGGGTGCCAGAACTTATGATGGATTAGGAAGTAAATTTCCTTTAGGTTACTGGAAGCAAGGTGAAGTGCGCGTTTATCCCTCACGCAGACCAACAAGAATTGAAATCATAGAACTTGATGGACCGAATCATTGCCTTACTTTTAGATGGACAATTGGATCAGGAAAAGAAAGAAATTCAGATAATATTTACACGTTTTGTCCCGATCAGGGGTTTACAAATTTTCTTTACAATAATGAAGTTACTGATTCTAAAAAAGGAAAACCAATGAATTAAATTATGGAAAAAGGAAATTTAAAAAGAACAATTGAATAATAAACGTATGCCAACACCGCGTATAACTAATTGACCGGAATTTCCTTACTTCGACTTCGCTCAGTACATGCTAGGAAATTCACACGAATTAAGTATCTTTCCGCAACGGTGGAAAGCTTATCACACCTTTAAATGCATACATCATATTAATAAAAAAATCGAAATTAAAATTCATAATGAAAGAATATCTTGAAACTTTTAATCTATTTAACAATAAAGAAATTGAGGAATTCTTAGCTATTTCTACGATTAGAAAATTAAAGAAAAATGATTTTTTCATAAAGCAAGATGAAATCTGTGACAATCTATCTTTTGTTAAATCTGGTATATTTCGTTCTTTTTTTTATTCCAATTATGATGACCAAATTACCTACTGCTTCACTTTCCAAAATAGTTTATTAATGGCTTATTCCTCATTTATATCTGGAAAAAAATCTAAAGAAAATCTACAAGCAATTTGTGAAGCTGAAATTATCTCAATCCCCAAAGAGGATTTAGAAAACTTAGCTAAATCTAATACTAAATGGTTAAAATTCTTAAAAATAATTGCGGAACAAGAATATGTTGATTTAGAAAATTGGATTTTTAATCATCAAAAAGATAAAGCTCAACAACGCTATTTAGATTTAATAACAAAACAACCTAAATATATTCAACAAATACCCTTACAGCACATTGCTTCTTATTTAGGTATTACTCAAAGACATTTAAGTCGAATAAGAGCAAACATCTCTTATTAGACAAATGTCCTACAACTGAACCTTAATCTCTTAATAAATTTGCATATGATTTAACTAAAACAAATATCATATGAAAACAATAATTTTAATTGGAGCAAACGGAAAAATGGGTAAAGCAGCCTTAACGGGCTTAACAAATCACAAGGTTATAACTGCTGGCCGTTCTGCCGACAGCTGTGACTATCAAGTTGATATCACTAATGAAGGATCTTTGAAAAAACTATTCAAAGATGTCGGGCATTTTGATGCTGTTGTAAACACCGTTGGCGTTTGTGAATATGCAAATTTTACCGAAATGACTGAAAAACAATGGATGAGTACCATTTTAAGCAAAATGATGGGACAAATTAATATTGTTCGTATAGGACAAGAATATATCGCAGATAATGGTTCCTTTACACTAATTACAGGAATTCTTAATGTCAAACCAATTCCCTTTGCTATTGCAGATGCAACTACAAGCGGGGCAATTGATACTTTTGTTAAATGTGTTGCATATGAAATGCCAAGAGGTATCCGCGTTAATTCTATAAACCCAACTGTTTTAGAAGAGGCTTGGGAAGTATATGGTGAAATGATGCCTGGTTTTCAACCTATCCTGGGAACTTTAGTTGGAAAAGCTTTTGAACGTTCTGTAGACGGATTCATTACTGGTCAAGTAATTTTTGTCGATGCTTAAATAAAAACTATCGCTAACAACGTATATAAAACATAAGGCGTTTGGGTGCTAAACTCAAACGCCCTATCTTATTTACACAGTCTGCCAAACACAAAATATTTATATTTGACTAAGTACCAACCCGAAACATAAATGATAAGTTAACACAACGGCAAAAAAAAGGATTACAATTAATTACTGAAATTCTTGAATTGTTAGAAAAAGAAATTAAAAAATGATAATAATAGCACAACACCGTACATAATTAATTGCTTAATAAGTTTCTACTTCGGAAAAACCTCATGGACTTCAAAGGCTTATGATTTTTAATTATTTATTCGCTAAATTCACGCAAAAAATCATACACAAACACGTTATATGCAATTCACAAAAGACACATTAAGAATATGAAAATCAAAACTTTTATTGTAGATTCTTTTACAAATATACCTTTTAGAGGAAACCCAGCAGGAGTATGCCTCTTAGAAGAAACGCTAAGTATTGAAATAATGCAGTCAATTGCTGCTGAACTAAATTTATCCGAAACCGCTTTTTTGTTAAAAACTGAATCCAACCGTTTTACAATACGGTATTTTACTCCAACTATTGAGATTGATTTTTGTGGCCACGCAACTTTGGCCGCTTCAAAGATCATTTTAGATACATTCAATAATGAGCATGTTCATTTTACTACTCATAAAGGACTGCAACTAAATGCTACTATTGAAAGTGAATATATAAAGATGTTATTCCCGCTATATGAAACAATTGATTATACTATAAACCAAAAACTTAATGATGCTTTTGGTATAGAAAATGCCATTTCTACAAAATTCTCAAAAGATTTAGATATGCTTCTCATTGAAGTAAAAGACAAACAAACTCTTTTGGATATAAATCCAGACTATCAAAAAGCCATTGAAAGCTCTGAAACTATAAAAGAAGTTGTGATAACTTCAAAATCTGAAGATAAAGATTATGATTTTTATTCAAGATGTTTCTGTCCTTGGATTGGTATTAATGAAGATCCTGTAACAGGCGCTTCCCATTCTGTTTTAGCAAAATATTGGAGTACCATTTTAAACAAAAAAGAAATGTCAGCCTTTCAATTATCAAAGCGTGGAGGTTTTTTAAAACTGAAAGTAATAAACGATACAGAATTGGAAGTAAGAAGTAACGCCAGAATTGTACTTGAAGGAGAAATGATATTATAAAAAGCATAAGGACTACCTACTTAAACCAAAACTAGTACGTACTAATAAAATATACCAAAACCGAAAAGTAAGTCTTTTTTTATCCCTTATTACTCATTGTAAACCATAACTCAAAAAAACAGTACTCAATTATGAAAAATTTATTTATTGTATTCTTTTTAATATTTATCTATACAAAATGTTCAAGTCAAACTAAAGCAGAAGCGCTTCTATCTTTGGGTGAAATAATAGATATACATAAGCTATTTGATAGCAAAAAAAATTACAATTACTTACTTGAGGAAGTTGACATTAATCATAAGAAAACGATTAAATTTATACAATTCTGTACAGCTTATAAACTTTGTTCAACAGCATATTATTTGACCGCAAAAGAGTATTCAGAAATAACAATCAAGGAAAAAGCTGAAAGTAAATACATTCAAATATTTTTCCCAAATAATTCTATAGAGACTAAAAAAATTAACATAAAGACTGAAGAACATTTCAATGCGAAAACCGCATCCAGTATAACAATTTTTCTAGAAAAAGATACACCACAGTTTGAAGTGAATAAAATAAAAAAGGGATTTGTTAATTTATTAAAAATGTATAATATTAAGAAAAAGGACATTTTGGACTAAAAACCAATTGTTATAATGTCTATAAAAACTGTTGTGTAGATGACATTATTCTGGCAGAAAATGGAATAATTCCAGTGTGTTTACTCAAATGGGTCCCTACGATTCACAACAACGTGAGTAATTAATTGCTTACGGCATTCCCATACTACGACTTTGTTCAGTTCAAGCTCAGAAATTCACGCGTATTAAGTATCTTTCCGTAATGGGAAAAAGTGTATTGGACTTTTTTACGCAAATATCATATACAATAACAATAATTGAAAAATGAAGTTTGAAGAAATAGATACAGGAAGATTAATTTTGAGAAAACTTACCCAAGAAGGTTTCGATTATATACATTTTGAAATGACTCAAGCTGAGCAATTGGAAACCCTTGGTCTAAAATCTAATGAAGAGTTATTGAAAGAAAAAGAGAAATATAAAAAGGGGCTATCTTCACATAATAAAAAATTTCTTTACTATCAATTAATTGACAAAAAAACAAAGGAGATTATTGGTTGGTGTGGTTTTCATACTTGGTACACTGATCATAACCGAGCCGAAATTGGATATGGATTGTTTGATGACAACTATAAAGGTCAAGGTATAATGTCAGAAGTAATAGCATTAATTGTTAATTATGGTTTTAGAAATATGGGTTTAGAAAGAATAGAAGCTTTTGTTGGCACAAATAACACACCTTCCTTAAAATTATTAAAAAGGTTGAACTTTAAAAAAGAAGGGCTTTTAAAACACCACTATTTCTATAATAATAGCATGGAAGATTCAATAGTTTTTGCGTTATTGAAATCTGAGCACAACTAACTATTGCTAACAATGGCAATAGTGAATACGGGTTTTTGTGGATACCCCAAAGTGCCCTACCTTTTACAAAGACCCCAGTAACGACAGCTTTAGCGTTGTAGTGCAAAAAAAAATACTCGTCCAGTTTTCGGTTGCTGAATACACTTCATCATCGGTTCTTTGCATCAAAATATTAAAAGATGGAATTTAAAGACTTACACAAGCAAGACAAACCTTTATTAATTGGAAATGTTTGGGACGTACCAAGTGCAAAAACTGCCGAAAAATTAAACTTTCAAGCTATCGGAACATCAAGTTCAGCAATCGCATCAATTTTAGGATATAACGATGGAGAAGAAATGGAATTTTCCAAATTGGAATATTTCATAAAACGAATAGTGTCGAACACTAAATTGCCGTTATCAGTTGATTTAGAATCTGGATATAGTCGTAATCCAAGAGAAATCACAAATCATATTAAACGGTTGGCAGATATGGGTGTTGTAGGAATTAATTTAGAAGATAGTATTGTTAAAAACAATAGAACATTATTAAACGCAGATGAATTTTCTAAAACGCTTTCTAAAGTCAACGAATTACTTGATAAAGAAAACATCGAAATTTTTATTAATGTGAGAACTGATACTTTTTTATTAGGTCATTCAAACCTAATCGAAGAAACAAAAAAAAGAATCCAATTATATGAAAACGCTGGTGCAAACGGAATTTTCACACCTTGCATTGAAAATATATCAGCCATAAAAGAAATTGTAAATTGCACAAATCTACCTATCAACGTAATGTGTATGCCTAATCTTCCAGATTTTGATACATTAAATAATCTAGGTGTAAAACGGATAAGTATGGGTAATTTTCTATTTGACAAAATGTACAGTCAATTTGAAAAAACAACAAAAGAAATCATACACCAAAAATCATTTAAATCAATTTTTTAAATGCTCATTACAGAAAATAAAAAAATAGAAACGTACTACAAAGCTTTGTTAGAGAGAAATCAGAGCTTTGTAGGTGTCTTTTTTGTAGGTGTAAAAACTACTTCCGTTTTTTGCATTGCTACATGTAGAGCAAGAAAACCAAAATTTAAAAATGTTGAATTTTACACTTCATTTAAAGAAGCTTTGGATAATGGATACAGACCATGTAAAATTTGTAAACCAACCGAAAATGCAAATGAAGCGCCTGAACAGGTTGAATTGGCTATTAAATTAGTCAAAGAAAATCCAAAAGAAAAGATAACCGATTATCAACTTCGTGAGAAAAATATAAGCCCTGAAGTAACGCGTAGATGGTTCAATAAAAATTATGGTATGACTTTTCAGGCATATCAAAGAATGTACAGAATTAACAATGCCTATCAAGAATTAAAAAAAGGGAAGAATGCAACACATACTGCTTTTGACACAGGCTATGAATCTTTGAGTGGTTTTGGTTATACTTTCAAAAAAATCATAGGTAAATCTCCACAAAAAAGCACAGATAAAAGCATCATTTTAATTAGCCGGCTAACAACTCCTTTAGGTCCAATGTTCGTTTGCGCAACTGAAAATGGAATATGTCTATTAGATTTTGTAGATAGACGAATGCTTGAAACAGAGTTTAAAGACTTACAAAAACTACTAAATGCCAAAATACTGATAGGTGAAAATGAACATATAAAACTAGCCAAAAAAGAAATTTCAGAATATTTTGATGGCAAAAGAAAAACTTTTGACGTAAAACTTGAAACGCCTGGAACTGATTTTCAAAAATCAGTTTGGAATTGTTTAAAAGAAATGGATTATGGAAAAACTACTACCTACCAACAACAGGCAGAAAAAATCAACAATCCAAAAGCTGTAAGAGCAGTTGCTTCTGCAAATGGATTCAATAGAGTTTCTATAATTATTCCTTGTCATAGAGTAATCGGAAAAAATGGAAAAATGATGGGATATGGCGGTGGAATTGAACGAAAAAGGTGGTTGATTGAACACGAACGGAACAACGCCAGCACATAACAAGGTATAAAATTAATTGCTATGTAACTTCCTTAGTTCTACTTTGCTCAGTACAAGTTCCATTAATAGTAATCTGTAGCTAATAGATTTTGTCCTGTGACATGGTTGTACGCATCAACAATAAGTTGAAATGTTACATTAAGCTCTTCTATTGACTGCGGAGTATAGAGCATCACAAAGCCATTCCATCTTTCCACTTGTTGCAAAGCAAACGGATGAAAAATTGCCCAACAGGTTTCCACAGCTTCGGCGGCTCTTGATGGTTCTAAAAAGATATGTAAACTCCCATCATCATGTATATGTCCAAATTCTCGACCATCTATTAGTGCATTAGGTACAGACACGGTTACTTGGTCAGTTAACCACAAACCTTCCCAACCTGCAATTACGGACGGACGATTCTCAATGCCAGCGATAGCGTACACTCTTCGAAATAATTCTTCGTGAACTTCCGGTACTAGTTCCACACCAATCTGAACGTGGGGTATGCCCATAGTTGTTTCTGGACGAGCACCTGGTCGTTGAGATAATTTAACCGTAGCAACAACATTCACTACAATATCATTATCTCCAGTACCATCATCCCCAATACCATCATCTATTTTGAAACTATCGGTACTACAAGAGCTCACAAATAAGAAGATCAATAGCAGCATTACTCTATTGCCCCCTCTATTTACTTGTATACTGAGTGCTGTAAACGACATATTTTCAATGACTTATACTCAAAGATATGGCAATTGCGATGGATTTTGATTAAAACTGAACGTTTTCTTTAAATATGTAATTTTATTATTGGCAACTAAACAGCTTAACTTAACCACAAAAAAGGGGATACAAATTGGTTAGTAAAATTTAAAAACATCCAAAACTAAAATTGAAGAACAAACCAATACTAAAAAAGAAACGATAGAAATAAGTGCAAAGTGCGCTTAAGAAAAGCGGTATCGTTTTCTAAATAGAACGCCTACTAAACAATTCTTTCTAACACACTATTTTTATAGGAATCACCAATTGGTATTTCAATTTTCCCAATTTCAATATCACTTTTGGTGTAGGCAGTAATTTTATTTAGGTTTACAATGTATGAGCGATGCACACGTACAAAACGAGAATTCAATTTTTGCTCAAAAGCGGTAATTCCACCTTTAAAAACAACGTTTCTATCCTTAAAATGAATTTGTACATATTCCTTCATACTTACAATATACAACACATCATCAAGGATTATTTTTATATTTTTTTTATTGCTCTGTACAAAAGTGTATGTCGGTTCTGCGCGCTCAACTTCCTTATTTGTATTCTCCAAAAACTTTTCTACAGCTTTAAGAAACCGTGTAAAATTTATGGGTTTTAAAAGATAATCAACTACGTTTAATTCAAAGCCTTCTAACGCATATTCTCTAAAGGCAGTGGTAAAAATAACTTTTGGTTTTTTATTTAAGTTTTTAAGGAAATCGGTTCCTTTTAGCAATGGCATTTCAATATCCAAAAACATAAGATCAATGGATTCTTCCTGAATAACTTTAATTGCTTCAATAGCAGATTCACAAGAAGCCACCAGTTCAAAATCTTCCAACTCTGACAGATGTCTTTTTATCAACCTTCTTGCTAGTTCTTCATCATCTACAACAATACATCTATACATTACTTAGAAATTAAATTTAGAATTACAGAATAACGCTCTTTATTATCGTTTATGACTAATATATGGCTTTTGGGATACAAAATATGAAGCTGTGTTTTTATATTTTTAAGTCCTAAAGACTCCCTATTTTGATGCATGGTTTTTCCGTCTAATGATAACGGTTTTGTATTCTCTATTAAAAAATTAATATTCCCATTGATTGTGCTTAGCTTCATTTTAATATGGGCTTCTAGAATTTCTTGGCTTACCCCATGTTTAAACGCATTTTCTAAAAAAGTAAGCAATAGTAATGGCGCAATATACACTCCATCTACTCCATCATATTCAAAACTAATGTTTAATCTTTTGCCATAGCGTAATTTTTCAAGAGCAATATAATTATTGAGTAAATTAATTTCATTGGTTAGCGGCACAAGCTGTTCTTTACAACGAAATAAAATGTAGTCTAATATTTCTGACAATCGGTCAATAACTTCAGGGGCCTCATCAGATTTTTCTAGTGCAAGCACATATAAATTATTAAGCGTATTAAACAGAAAGTGTGGGTTTAATTGATTTTTTAAAGCTTCTAATTCTGACGTTTTCTGTTGCTCTTTTAACTGATATACTTCTTTTTGATGCTTATAATAGGCAAACACCATTAAAATAATTGTAGGAAAAATAAGACTGCTTATATTATTTAAAAAAGCAAAAACATTCGTTATTCGATCCGTAAAAATTAAGGGAGGTCTAAATTCAAATGTTTCTGAATACTTTGGCAATAGATAATAACATCGGATGGCCTCAAATAAAATATAGGCAACATAAATGATTGCTAAGCAACAAACTCCGAATAAGATTTTCCTTTTTTTATATAACAATTGAGGAACGAGAAAGAATATAATTGCATATGCTAAGCTTAAGTGAATTAGCACTGTTAAAAACGTTCTTTCTAATAGAAAAGATTTATTAGGTTCAAAAGGCCACCTAGAACTTATATAATACACCAGTATCACAGTCCAAAACAGCATGTGAAAGCGTGTTTTCTTGTTGAATAAAATAGTTTTAATACTGCCCATAAAATAGAATTCAAATATAGATAAAAAGACAGCAATACTGTCTTTTTATCTATGCTATGTAAAGTTAATTCACTCTTTTAAAGTGTACATTTTTCACCCTTGATGTTGAAATTGTAAAGGCATCAATTAATTGATTTCTCTTTTTAAATTCAAAGTCGCACATTGGGCTCGTAAATAAGGCGTCTTTTTTATGCCTCAATACTACTGTTTTTCTTCCATTGATATACAATCTTATTTTACCATCTTCCATTTTAAACTCGTAATAACTATCTATTTCTTCACTATAATAATTCCCTAAAAAAGATTGCAACTCGTTTTTACTGTAAACTTTTGGTGTATATACTTCAAAAGGCACTCCTTCACCTCCATTTATGGTGGTCATTAATTTATACCTATTGCCTACTTTGATAAACTTTACAAAAGCTTCAATAAATGGTGGTGTACGCATCACTTTAAATTCATGTTTACTTATTGCTGCTAAAGGATGGATGCTACCTGGACCACGTTTGTAGATCAACATGTTATTTTCTAAGTACACTTTTCTAGAAGATTTTTCTTTAGAACTCCAATAGGAAGCTATATATTTTTTAAGTATTTTAATAGAAAGTTTTTTTGTTATTATCTTTCTTTTAGAGCTCTTTTTTACTGTTGATTTTTTGAATTTACCCTTTAGCAATAAATCTGCTATTTGGTACCCTAATGGAGTAGCAACGGCATCTGATCTATTTGTAAGTACAATCACTGTAAAATTTTGTTCAGGAAATCGAATGATATCAGACCAACCTCCAGGGCCTCTTCCACCGTGATCCATGGTTTTTAAGCCTTTGTATTCTTTTATTTCCAAAGCTCCCGCATATGTAATTTTTTTTCCATTATTCAAAACTCCTTGGGTAGTCATTAATTTCCAAAAAGAAGCATTTAGAACTTTTTGATCATAAAATTCGTCATCCCATTTTTTAAGGTCTTCAACAGTTGTATAAATTCCACCATCTCCAACGGTTTCACCTGTAGATAAAAGGTTCTGAAAAGTTCCAGATCGAGATGCACTATAAGTCGCTGCTCTGTTTTTTATGAGCATCGAATTATCATCAAAAAAATCAGTATTACTCATGTCAAGTGGCTCAAATATTTCCTTCTTTGCAAAATCTCCAAGATTCATACCAGAAACTTTTTTTACAATCTGTCCTAATAACCAGTATCCAGAGTTACAATATAAATATTTTTCTCCTGTTGTAAAGTTTAACTCTTTTTGACTTTTTATCCATTTCATCACATCATCATCATCATAATAATCATTTGGTCGTAGTCCACTTAAATAGGTAATTTGAGCATAGTCTCTTAGACCACTGGTATGATATAATAGGTTTTTAATACTAATGGTTTCTGCATATGCTGGAAAGTCAGGGAAAAATGAACGTAACGATTGATTTAAGTCTAAGGTTCCTCTTTGAGATAAAAGAACAATACAAGCCGCTGTAAATTGTTTGCTATTCGATGATATTTCAAAAGCCGTTTGAGAAGTATTAGGAATTTGATGTTCTAAATTTGCAAGTCCATATCCTTTAGAATACAACATCTTTCCATTTTGAATGATTCCTATCGCTGCTCCTGGCATATTTGGATGGTCCCATTTTTGGAAAAAGTTATCAATGGCTTCCCTTTTTTCTTTATCCAAATAATTTAACTGTGCAGCAGCAAAAAATGGAATAAAAAGGAGGAGTATTGTAGTTTTAAAAATTTTCATAAAAGTATCTTTGTTTCAACATTAGATGATAAACCTACTGCAATTATGAAATGAAAATCAAAAAAGTAAACGAATCGAAAAAAAGTGTACATAGACAGTAAATTACCGTCAATTAACAATAAGTCTATTTTTTGATTTATATATGCAAAGGGTTTCCCTTTTTAGTCTCGTTCGTTTCTTATTTAGTAATTTCGTAGCTCTTACTTATTTTGTAAAAACTTCAATAAAAGTGAAAAATATAGTTACCAAAATTAAACAAATTACAACATCTCAAGTGTTACCCATTCGACACAAAGTTATGTGGCCAAATAAGCCAATAGAATACGTTCAATTACCAAATGATGAAATAGCGAAACATGTTGGTTTGTTTGTACATGGAGAAATTGCATCCATCATATCTTTATTTGAAGAAAACAATGAAGTACAATTCAGAAAATTTGCAACATTAATTAAGTTTCAAGGATTGGGATATGGAACAATTCTATTAAATGAAATAATTGCTTTACTACAAAAAAAAGGCATTAAAAAGGTATGGTGTAATGCTCGTGTTGAAAAAGCAAAATTTTATGAAAGGTTCAACTTAAAACCTACTCATAAAAAATTTGTAAAAGGTGGAATTGAATATGTGATTATGGAAAATACTTTTGAGAGCACCTCTTTAAATTAATAAAGCATATCATTTAATAAAATTCCTATTATTAGAATTGTAATTTAAAAAAGTTATCTAAAAATAAAATATCCGTTTTTTTGACATAAACTCATTGCTAAATGCTCTTAAATAAAGTTTACATCAATTTTAATGGTTTTTACTTCATTTTCATGTGTTTTCGCCCGTTTTTAACTAAAAAACCCTGTTTTTGTTAATTTTTTATATGATTTTAACAAAAAATCATAAAATCTGTTAAATGCTGTTAAGGTTATATTAAAAGATACTTTTTAGTGAAACATATCTATTTTATCCACGTCTATTTAGTGTAACATTTAACTTAAATCACTTTAATATGAAAAATTTCAAAACCATAATTGCAATCATAGCAATTAGCATCGCATCCGTTTTGCCCACTTCTGCAAACACAAACACAGAGCCAACTTCTAAAGAAGCAAAAATAATTTTAAGAGCAGAAATCGTAGAATTACTTGGTAATCACAAGTATGATTTAGAAGCAAAAACATTAGAAGCTCAAGTTTCTGTAATGTTAAACAATAACAACGAATTGGTTGTATTAGCAGTTAAAACAGATGACGAAACTGTTGCCAATTTTGTAAAGTCAAAATTGAATTACAAAAAAGTAAACGTAAAAGGAATTAAAAAAGGTACCGTATTTAGAATACCTCTTAAAATGACTTCTGTAAGTTAGTTGATTGATTGATAACTTATTTTAAAAAGCTCCAAATTTGGAGCTTTTTTTTATTTTAGTAGCTCGTCTAACAATTTTCTCGTTGAATCTGAATTCCAATCTGCAGGTCCTTTTTTATCGATTACAATCTTTTTGTCTCTGGATAAAATAAAAGTTGCCGGAATTGAAGAGCTTTCAAATTCTTTTGGAGATTTTGTAACTTGATTATATGTTGGGAAATTATACTGATTCTTTCTATAAAATTTAGAAACCGTATTCCAATTTTCATCCGTAATAAACAAAAAAGTAACTTTATCTTTATAATTTTCATACAAAGCATTCATACTTGGCATTTCAGCAACACAAGGCGGACACCAAGTAGCCCAGAAACTAATAAATACAACTTTGTTGTCAAGATTATTAAAGTCTACGTTTTCTCTATTGATTCCTTTCAATTTCCAATTTGTATGCGTTAATGTTTTTTGATTTTCAACACTCTTAACACTGGGAGCAAAAGAGATCAATCGAATAAAGTAGACTTTGGTTGGAGGGTAAATTAATAAACCAATAAGTACCACAAAAGCGATATTTGTAATGTGTTTTTTTGTAATCTTCATCATGCCTAAATATATCTCTTTTCTGTCGACAAAAAGTGAGATTCTTACAAAAGAAAAGTGCAACCACATATATGATTGCACTTCGGATTAAATCAAACCATTAACATAAAATAGTTGATTAAACCTTTCTATGATTTTATCTAGTGACGGTTCCTGAAATAACATTACCTGCATAATTGTTTGTAATACTTACGGGTGTAGCAACAGATTGATTACTTAAAGCAATAACAAATGGCTTCAATCCAAAAGGTGTTGCAGCATCATTCATCGTAGGTTCTATAGAAATTACTATCGTTGCATTTTGTAAATCGATTGGAAAAGTTACGCCTGCATGTCTAGAATTTGGATCCCAGATATAATCTTCTCCAGGAAATGGAGGAACCCCATTTGGACCTTTAAACTCATTATTATTGGCAGCACCAAAGAAACTTTCGTCCGCCATGTTTGGATCTGTAAACCTACCTGTAGAAATTGGTGTTGGTGTTCCTGAAGCATCAGGTACTACAACCCAACCTTCATAAATCCAACCAGTTGCTAAAGTAGGTAAGTTGGTAAAACCACCAGTTGTAGGGGGTAATGCATCAATAAACCAAATTCCGTTTGCATCAGAACCTGTTGTTCCAACTGATGGTGCTTTTAAAAAAAAGTTTCCTGTGGCTGTTTCTAAATTATCCGAACCAGAAAACAACGTGTCATCTGTTGAAGGGGTTGCTGTTCTATTCGTGAAATTTCCTTTAGAAAAAACCCATCCACTTGGACTTAATAGATCTACACCTGTTTCTGTAGTTGACTCAATTGTTAATACATAAGTAGTTGCTGCATTAACTTTTACAATATCAATTAAACCACTGTGATAGTTTCGTCCTTCTGTATTTGTAAATCTTCCTGTAGATATTTTTTCACTTCCAACAATTAACCAACCTTCATATACATAATTTGCACCTAAATCGGGTAAATTTTGAAATGATTGGCTAATTGTTTGTACGGTTTCTTCATCGTTTTTTGAACAAGAAGCAAAAACCAGTCCGATAGCAATTATTGCTAGAGTTGTTATTTTTTTCATCATAATAGTATTTAATGTTAATGTTATGACAAATGTAGATGGACCTATTTACTTAAAATGTAAGCTAGCTTACACTTAAGCAGTTTTTTGTAAAATTCTTATCTCTTTTCTATTAAAATCAATAATTTTAGCTTCTTTTAACTCATTCATAATTGAGTTAAGTGTTGGACGTGATGTACCAATTAATGATGCTATATCCTTTTGAGTGTATGGATGTTCAATAACTTTATCACCTGTTTCTTTACAGTCGTGGCCATATTGTTCGCACAGTTCATTTAAAAATTCTAGCAATCGTGTTTTGATATCTTTGAACAGCAACAACTGCAACCTTCTTTCTAGTTTTTTAATTCTGAAACCTAAAAACTTATATATTTTCAAACTAAATGTTTTATTTTTCCGCATTATATCATGCATGGTATCTACACTAATTGGACAAATAGAAGTTACATTATCTATAGACTGCGCAAATTCTCTTCTGGTTTCTTCACCTAAAATTGCCTTCTCTCCAAATAACTCACCTTTAGATAAAATTGCACTAATTACCTCTGTACCATCTTCTGTATAATACCCTATTTTTATTTTCCCTTTTTCTATTAGGTATACTTTCTTGGCTGCATCAGATTCAAAATACACATAATCGTTTTTTTTATAGTTAAAAAAGCTATGACAGGCTTTGTATTCTTTGTATTTATGTGGACATAACAATCTGAAAACGTTTACATTTTCAAAATACCAAAGTGTGTTCATAATTATTGAGTTTTAATGAATTTTTGGTCGAATCTTATATGTACATCTTACAACTCGAATTTTAAAATATTTTGTAGGTTTGTAAAAAATGCTACATGAAAAAAATACATCTCTTTATCTTTGGTTGCTTATTACTTTGCTATAGTTGTACTAAAGAGTTAAATGCAATACATATTGATTTTGCACATTTAACGGTCCGGTTTTCAAATCACACAAATGAATCTTTTGACAATGCAACATTATATATTGGCGCTAAAAACAGTTCAAATTCTTTTATTGCGATTGATTCTGTTCAGTTCCAAAACATACCTTCAAATATTTCTCCTATTGACAGGTATTCTACAGACATGGACAATTTTTTTACAAAGAATATTGGATTTCATGAAGGATATTTTTATTGTAAAATTAATGGTGAGCAATTTGTGCGTATCCCTTTTCCAGATAGTATTGAAAATTCCATGCAACTTGAAAAGGAAAAGCTATTGGAAATTTCAGCAAATTTCGGTTTTTTATTAAAATTATCAAATGGCAAAGAAGGCTATATTGAAGGATATAATTTAAATCATGGTATTCCAAACCCTACAAATGAATATGGAGGTTACAATTATGTGAAAATTGATATTAAATCTAGTGGTATTTCTGGTTTCACTACTTCACAGGTAATAAACTGATCAAAATTACTGTATAAAAAAGACTCCAAAACTGGAGCCTTTTTAATATTTAAAAGAGATATAAAAATTAAATCTTATTTTCTTTTTTGATTAAGTTCAATGCAGAACCTTCATTGTACCATGCTATTTGACCTTGGTTGTAGGTGTGATTTGCAATCACGCTATCTTTAGATCCATCTGCATGCACAACTTCTAGTGTTAATGGTTTACTAGGAGTAAACTTGTTTAAATCTACAAAGTTGAATGTATCATCTTCTTGAATTAAATCGTAATCATCTTCATTAGCAAATGTCAATCCTAACATTCCTTGTTTTTTCAAGTTTGTTTCATGGATACGAGCAAATGATTTTACCAATACGGCAGCAACACCTAAATGACGTGGTTCCATTGCAGCGTGCTCTCTAGAAGAACCCTCTCCATAATTATGATCACCTACTACAATTGTTTTTACACCAGCGGCTTTGTATTTACGAGCTACATCTGGCACTCCACCAAACTCACCATTTAATTGATTCTTTACAAAATTTGTCTTTCTACCAAAATCGTTTACAGCACCAATTAAACAGTTATTAGAAATATTATCTAAATGTCCACGGAAGCGTAGCCAAGGTCCAGCCATAGAAATATGGTCGGTTGTACATTTACCATATGTTTTGATTAATAACTTAACGCCGTTCAATTCGTTTCCTAAAGGTGTAAACGGTGTTAATAACTGTAAACGTTCAGAACCATCAGCAACTTCTACATTTACATGGCTTCCGTCTTTTTCTGGAGCAATATAACCATCGTCTTTTACTTCAAAACCCTTTGGAGGCAATTCCCATCCAGTTGGTTCATCTAGCATTACTTCTTCACCATTTTCGTTAATCAATGCATCAGTCATCGGATTAAAATCTAAACGACCTGCAATGGTAACTGCAGCAACCATCTCTGGTGATGCAACAAAGGCATGTGTATTTGGATTTCCATCTGCACGTTTTGCAAAGTTTCTGTTGAACGAGTGAATGATACTATTTTTAGGTGCATTTTTTGGATCCTCATAACGAGCCCATTGCCCAATACATGGTCCACAAGCATTTGTGAAAATGGTGGCATCTAGCTTTTCAAATACTGCTAAAATTCCATCTCTATCTGCAGTATATCTTACTTTTTCAGAACCTGGATTGATTCCTAAATTTGCTTTTGTTTTCAGTCCTTTGTCAATGGCTTGTTGCGCAATAGAAGCTGCTCTAGATAAATCTTCATAAGATGAGTTTGTACACGAACCAATCAACCCCCATTCAACTTGTATTGGCCAATGGTTTTTTGTAGCTGCTTCTGACATATCTTTCCCAACTTTTGTAGATAAATCTGGTGTAAAAGGGCCATTTAATAATGGACTTAATTCTGATAGGTTAATTTCAATAACTTGATCAAAGTAGTTCTCTGGATTTGCATATACTTCAGCATCACCAGTTAAATAATCTTTTACACTATTCGCTGCGTCTGCAACATCATCTCTGTCTGTAGCACGTAAATAACGCTCCATAGAGGCATCATATCCAAAAGTAGAAGTAGTTGCTCCTATCTCAGCTCCCATGTTACAAATAGTCCCTTTTCCTGTACAAGACATCGCTATCGCTCCAGGGCCAAAGTACTCAACTATAGCACCCGTTCCTCCTTTAGCAGAAACAATTCCGGCTACTTTTAAGATTACATCTTTAGGCGCAGTCCAACCAGATATTTTTCCAGTTAACTTTACCCCTATTAGTTTTGGGAATTTCAATTCCCAGGCCATTCCTGCCATTACATCAACTGCATCAGCACCTCCTACACCAATTGCAACCATTCCTAAACCACCTGCATTAACAGTATGCGAATCGGTTCCAATCATCATTCCGCCAGGAAATGCATAATTCTCTAAGACTACTTGGTGAATAATTCCTGCACCTGGTTTCCAAAAACCTAAACCATATTTGTTAGATACTGATTCTAAGAAGTTAAACACTTCGTTACTTGTATTTAAAGCAGATTGTAAATCTGAACTTGCACCGTTTTTAGCTTGAATTAAATGATCACAATGGGTTGTTGTAGGTACAGCAACCTTTGTTTTTCCAGCTTGCATAAATTGCAATAAAGCCATCTGAGCAGTTGCATCTTGCAATGCAATTCTATCTGGTGCAAAATCTACATAATCTTGACCTCTTACAAATGCTTTGGTTGGATTTTCACCCCAAAGATGTGTGTATAAAATCTTTTCCGAAAGTGTTAATGGTTTACCTGTAATCTTGCGAGCAGCATCTACTCTATCAACTAGCTTAGAGTACACCTCTTTAATCATTTCAATATCAAAAGCCATAGAAATATTTTGTTTTTGTTCTGTACACCAATTTAATGAAAAAAATCGATAGCTCAATATATCACGAATATCCTGTTAATAGTGCATAAAAAAAGCCCAAGTATAATAACTTGAGCTTTTATATGCTATAATATAATTTAAAATTACATCACTAATTTCTTTTGAGATGGCTTAAACTTAGTTAATACAATACCATCAACTGCAGTTTCATACTCTTTCATTGTAGGCGTTCTTCCTAAAATTGTAGACAATACTACTACTGGAGTAGATGATAATAAAGACTCTCCTTTTTTCTCTCCAGAATCTTTAACAACTCTTCCTTGGAATAAACGGGTTGAAGTAGCCATTACAGTATCACCTGCCTCAGCTTTTTCTTGATTCCCCATACATAAGTTACATCCCGGACGTTCCAAGTATAACATATCTTCATATTTAGTACGTGCTAATCCTTTTGGTGCACTATCATCAAATACAAAACCAGAGTATTTCTCTAACACTTCCCAATCGCCTTCAGCTTTTAATTCATCAACAATATTATATGTTGGAGGTGCTACAACTAAAGGTGCTTTAAATTCAACCTTACCTTGTTGCTTCTCTATATTCTTCAACATTTGAGCTAGAATTTGCATATCTCCTTTGTGAACCATACAAGATCCTACAAAACCTAAGTCTACTTTTTTAGTACCTCCATAGTAAGATAATGGTCTAATATTATCGTGTGTATAACGTTTAGAAACATCCTCATTATTAACGTCTGGATCAGCAATCATTGGTTCAGCAATTTCATCTAAATCAATCACAACCTCTGCATGATACTTAGCGTTTGCATCAGGTCTTAAAGCCGCTTTTTCTCCAGATTTAATCTCTGCTATTCTAGTATTTGCTTTGTCTAATAAACCGTTCAGCACTTGCTTCTCATTGTCCATCCCTTTATCAATCATGATTTGAATACGACCTTTAGCAATCTCTAATGATTCGATTAAAGTTGCATCTTCCGAGATACATATAGAAGCTTTCGCTTTCATCTCTGCTGTCCAATCTGTAAATGTAAAAGATTGATCAGAAGTTAAAGTCCCAATATGAACCTCAATAATTCTTCCTTGGAATACATTTTCTCCTCCAAACTGTTTTAGCATTTGTTGTTGTGTAGCATGTACCACATCACGGAAATCCATATAAGATTTCATGTCTCCTTTAAAAGTTACTTTTACAGACTGTGGAATTGGCATAGAAGCCTCACCAGTTGCTAAAGCTAAAGCTACGGTTCCTGAATCTGCTCCAAAAGCAACTCCTTTTGACATACGTGTATGCGAATCACCACCAATTGTGATTGCCCAATCATCAATTACTAAATCGTTCAATACTTTATGGATCACATCAGTCATTGCATGATACTTTCCTTTAGGATCACGAGCTGTAATTAACCCAAAGTCATTCATGAAATTCATTAACCGTGGAATATTAGCCTTCGACTTATCATCCCAAACTGATGCTGTATGACATCCTGATTGATAAGCGCCATCAACAATTGGTGAAATAACTGTAGCAGCCATCATCTCTAATTCTTGAGAAGTCATTAACCCTGTAGTATCTTGAGAACCTACAATATTTACCTCAACACGAACATCAGAACCTGCATGTAATATTGCTCCTGGTGTTGTACCAACAGCATTTTTGTTGAATATTTTTTCTACTGCCGTTAATCCCTGTCCTTCAACAGAAATTTCTTTTGAAGTAGCATATACTTGAGGAGCATCGATTCCTAAAGTTTTGGCAGCAAATGATTGTAATTTTTTACCGAAAACAACGGCATAAGAACCTCCTGCTTTCATAAATTCCATTTTCTGAGGTGTAAATGCCGCAGAAATGTCTTTTAATTCTTGATCACCATTATACAATTTCTTCTCCTTAGTCTTAATGGTAAGAACAGTTCCTGTTTCAACAGAATATTCTTGCTTTAATACAGGCTCTCCATCTTCATCTCGAACTGTATTTCCTTCAGCATCTTTTTGCTGTACCCAGTTTTTAAGATCTAAACCAATACCTCCTGTTACACCAACTGTAGTTAAGAAAATTGGAGAAATTCCATTTGTTCCTGCAATTACTGGAGCTATATTAATAAACGGAACGTATGGGCTAGACGTAACACCTGTCCATAAAGCGACGTTATTAACTCCCGACATTCTTGAAGAACCAACTCCCATTGTTCCTTTTTCTGCAATTAACATTACACGCTTATTTGGGTGTTTCTCTTGCAATGCTAACAATTCATTTTGCATTTCTTTATTGTGTTCAAATAAACACTGACCATGAAGTTCACGATCTGATCTTGAGTGTGCATCGCCACCTGGTGACAATAAATCTGTAGAGATATCACCAACACCAGCAATAAAGGTTACTACTTCAACTTCTTCTTCTATTTCTGGAAGCTTGGTAAAAAACTCTGCTTGTGCATAACTCTCAATTATATCTTTAGCAATTTCGCTTCCGTTGTTATAGGCCTTTTCCAATCGAGTTGTATCAGCCTCATATAAAAATACTTGAGTTTTTAAAACTTTTGCAGCTTCATTAGCAATTGAAGTATCGTCTCCTAAAACTAAATCAAGTAGAACTCCTATAGAAGGTCCACCTTTCATGTGTGATAACTGCTCAAAAGCAAAAGTTCTTGAGATTTCTTCTACAATAGATTCTCCTAAAATAATCTCTTTTAAAAATGTAGCCTTTATACCTGCAGCACTTGTTGTACCTGGTAAAACATTGTATATAAAAAAGTTAAGAGACTCTTTTCTATGCGCATTATTTACATCTGTAATTTGTGAAATGATGTTTTTTAATAATTCGCTTCCATCTATTGGCTTAGGATGTAATCCTAGACCTTTTCTTTCTTCAATCTCTTTAAGATAATCTGAGTATGTATTCATATGCTGTACTAGATAAATTTATGTTTTGCAAAAGTACAATTTTATACCGGTTATTATGTAATAAACAGCGAATCGAAAGAATTAATAAATAAATCACAATTTAAATCACATTAATCAGTAATACAGCAAAATACACCTAAAAAAACACCTGAAATTATCATATTGATAATGAAGAGAATAAAATAAAGCAGACCAATAAGCCGAATCCTGTTTTCCGTTAACCGGAATCTTATCATTTATCTAGTTCTAAAATTACTCTTAGAATCAATCTGCCCACCCCTTAGAATCGAACGAGTAGTTCTCGAGCTCTAATATACGTGGCATTGCACCGCATAGAGT
>MAAC01018076.1_pt1 | contig 21919 bp, 23 predicted proteins | sample 1115981 | NCBI WGS metagenome assembly MAAC01 (sample SAMN04961126, study PRJNA320927) | seawater metagenome | isolation source: sample BD02T64 sea water enriched with oil for 64 days | place: USA:Gulf of Mexico | collected 2013-07-27
GAATCTGCAGCAAAACGTTTTCGTGATATCGAAAGCGGCGATCTCACGGTCATCGGCGTTAACAAACACACAGAAACCGAACCTTCCCCTCTAACCACAGGCGAAGATGACGGCTTCCTAAAGACAGATGCCGAAGCTGAAACACAACAAGTCACACGCCTGAAACAATGGCGAGAACAACGTGATAATAACCTGGTAAAAGAAACTTTGACCGCGCTTCGTACTGCTGCTCAAGAAGGCCAAAACATAATGGAGAGCTCGATCGCCTGCGCACACGCCGGGGTAACCACAGGCGAATGGTCCCAAACCTTACGTGAAATATTTGGAGAGTTCCGCGCCCCAACAGGTGTAGGACAAGCCACGAGCACAAGAAGTGATCAGCAGTCGTTATTAAAAATCCAAGCCGAACTTAATCAACTTTCAGAGCAACTCGGTCGCAGACCCAAAATGCTTGTTGGTAAGCCAGGTTTAGACGGGCATTCTAACGGGGCAGAACAAATTGCCGTTCGCGCAAAAGAAGCTGGCTTTGAAGTTGTGTACGAAGGAATACGACTGACACCGGCTCAAATTGTCAACGCTGCGCTTGAAGAAGGCGTTCATGTTGTTGGCCTGTCGATCCTCTCTGGATCTCATCAACCGTTAGTGAAAGAAATAATGGTAAGAATGAGCAATGCTGGCCTGTCAAATATTCCAGTCGTTGTCGGAGGCATTATACCAGCAGAAGATGCCGAAGCCCTCAAAAAGATTGGCGTCGCAGCGATATACACCCCAAAAGACTACGACCTGACATCTATTCTTGAAGACATCACAAAAATTCTTGCCAAATCCTTTAGGTCGGCAGCCTAGGGCAGGCCCCTAGCATCAAACCCAGAAGAGGCGCTCACCAAAACAGATATCTCCTCAGTAACAAGACATGACTGGATCACGAAAACAGGAGATCACTGATTTGTGACTGTTGCGAGTTTATGACCGTGCCTATCTGTGGTTGAGCTACTTGTTTGTTCAGCTTGAGCTAAACTGCGAACACCAAACAACAGGAACAGCTGGGATGCATTGGAGAAACGCCCAAAAGGATCATGAATTTTTTGCAATACTTTTGTATTGGACCCCTGCCTCATTGACCGTAGGTATTCTACACTCGTGGGTTTCGAGCGCCCCTTTTGTCTTTTTTCACAAAGACACCTTACCAAATTTACTTTTTCCAAATAAATCGTTTGCAGAATTACTCACAGATACCCACTTCTCTCTAGGATGGGGAATTGCAGCACTCAGTGTCGTTCACATTGGCGCAGTTCTCAAGCATCATTACCTGAACAAAGATCTAATATTAATTCGAATACTGCCGTTTTGCAGGACACGAAACTGACTCTTTTTAAAATACGAGATTGATATGAATATCATATTACGCATTCTTTTTTCCGCTGCCTTACTTGTCTTTGGCATAATGTTTCTGGGCAGATCACACGCTGATGCGGCCCAAATCTGGACCCTTGATGACACACAAAGCCAAGTTGGGTTTGTCGCCAAGCAATCCGGCACCAATGTGAATGGCGTATTTGAACAATATAACGCAAATATTGCCTTCCACCCGGAAGAATTAGGGTCAAGCCATATCAAGATTGAAATCGATACAAATTCTGTAAATACCCAATCCACTGACCGCGACAAGCTCATCCGCTCAGCTGCCTTCTTCGACAGTACTAGTTATCCCAAAGCCGTTTTTGAAGCCTCTCGCTTTGATAACATTCAAGGCGATGAGTACATCGCTCACGGAACCTTGACAATGCGCGGCGTGACGAAAGAACTCGACTTACCCTTTCGCGCATCGGTTGATCATAAAAATTTGGCGGCCTCTGGCGAAGCACAGATTTCTCGTCTAGAGTATGGCATTGGATCTGGTCAATGGCTCGACACAGTAGTGATAGGAGAGATGGTTAGAATTACTTTTACAGTTGAAGGTTCCACTGAATAAGTAAAATCAAACCAATATTAATCGATGACAAAAAAGGCTCTAAGCTCAACGTTACTCGTAATACTTCTCTTTCTGCCCTTTGCCCAGGTCACAGCAAAGACATTCATCATCAGCCCCGATACAGCTGAGGCTACATTTACAGGTCAGCTTTTAGGTCTAACCTCTTTCAACGGTCAATTTCACGATATCAGCGGTAAAATCCTTTCCGATCCTGATAATCCTGAGCGTGACATGGTTCAAATTTCTATAAGCGCTTGCTCAATAGAAATGCCCAATCAATTTATGTCCGCCAAAGCTAAAAGCTCATCCTTCCTGGATTGCGCTCGATATCCCAGAATTTCTTTTTTCAGCACAAGAGCTCAATGGCAACACGGCAATAATCTTCGGATCAATGGCCTGCTAACCGTACATGGCATAACGCGAGAAATTCAACTCACAACCAAATCCCGCAAACATGACGTGTACAGTGACAAACCCCTCAGTTTTCAAGGCGAAATTTCTATTAGCCGATTGGATTTTGGTGTCGGCTCCCGCTTCTCTGCTATCGACGATGAGATCACAATTTCCTTCGACATCATCGCCTTAGAAGAAGGCACACTGACAGCCAGCCTCAAGTAGCACTACCTCCTAACCCTTTAATCCCGCACTCAACGATATCTCAATTAGTTTTTTGCGATTGCGAAGTCCTGAACATCATCGCAATATATATAAAACAAACTCTTCTCAGGAGCTACCATTGGCTTTGTTGGACCGTGTGAATACCTGTCATCACTGGCATCCGAAAAATTATCGCCCTTTCATTATCGGTTCAGAAATTCATGGGCACGTTACGCATGAACTTGCAGACCGTCTTCGTGATTTCCCCAGTGTATTCGAAACGGCCGACAAGCAGGTCAAGCTATCGGAAAAGCTTGATGGTTTCGATGAACGCACTTCTGCAGTAGAAAGCGTCCTCAAACAACTCCTCGAGGATGGTATCATCCCGCGTTGGCGTAATGAATATTATCCAATTACCAATCAATGGGGTCGACCACCCTTGATGAAGATGGATCGAGGTGCCGCCGGATATTTTGGGATCCGAAGCTACGGCGTTCATGTCAACGGGTTGGTTAACACAGATCAGGGCTTGAAGGTCTGGGTTGGCAAGCGATCCATGAGCAAGCCTAACGCACCAGGTAAACTTGACCACATTGTAGCGGGCGGTCAGCCATTCGGATTGAGCATACAGGAAAATCTGATCAAAGAAGCCGCCGAAGAGGCTGATATACCAGCAGTCTTAGCCAGACAGGCAAAATCTACGGGCATGTTATCTTATCGATGCGAGAGAGACGACGGCCTAAGGAATGACATTCTTTTTATCTACGACCTCTATCTTTCGGAAGATTTCATTCCTCAAAATACAGATGGAGAAGTTGACGAATTTTACCTTTGGCCCATTGAGCAAGTAATTGACCGGATTAAAAGCACGGATGATTTCAAATTCAATGTTAGCCTCGCAATCATTCATTTCTTAATCCGCGAAGGCTATATCACGCCCGACAATCCCGATTACGTTGCCCTCCTCGAAGGAATGCAGCGTCAAGGTTGATGATGTTATTCGAAATCACTAAAACCTCGATGTCGATAACTTTCTCGTTTTCTATAGCTTGCGAATGCGTAATGATGCATAGCAGCATTTTGCCAAAGCTATAGGCGTTATCCTATTTTCGAGATCGTATAAATTATGGACAGCTTTCTTAATATTCTTATCGTTCTGTCACTTGCAACTGTTCTGGTTATTCTTTTCGCAGGTCTGATCACCATGGCACGTGGCGGAGAGTACAATATGAAAAACGCCAACCGCTTCATGCGCTATCGCGTTATTGCTCAAGGTGTTGCTCTGGTCATATTCATGATCGCAATTTGGGCCAAAAACGCTTGATATAAAACTTTCAACACGCTTTTCAGCCAAATTCGTCAAAAGTCAGTCGCAACGGTGATATAACAATCGTTTCAACTTGGGTTATGGTTTTTACCGTAATAAGAATTTTGACGAAAATGAAAGGTCTCAACCGCTAAACGGAGTTCGCTTTTATGGTTCAGTTGACACGCATATATACCCGGGGCGGTGATAAAGGAAAAACCTCTTTGGGTTCCGGCAAGCGCGTTTACAAACACGACTTGCGTGTCGAAGCATACGGTACCGTCGACGAAACCAACGCGGTTGTCGGTCTTGTCAGGTTACATAGCGAAGCTCGGATTGATGATATTCTCTCTCGCATCCAGAACGATCTTTTTGATCTTGGCGCAGATCTCTGCTGCCCCGAAGAAAAAGATCCTGAATATCCTCCCTTGCGCATTACAGCAGAACAGGTGGAGAGGCTGGAACAAGAGATCGATGAAATCAATAGTAGTTTAGCTCCCTTGAAATCTTTCATTCTTCCCGGCGGCACTGCGGCGGCGGCATTTCTACACCAAGCTCGCACAGTCTCCAGACGCGCTGAGCGCCTGATTTCGGCTCTGGTGCAAGAGGAAGATATAAACCCTGAGGGGTTACGGTATATCAACCGTCTTTCAGATCTGTTTTTTGTTCTGGCTCGGCATGTCAATGACAATGGCGCTCAGGACGTGCTCTGGATACCCGGAGCAAACCGATGACCGCCCTGGAAACTAATCAAGGCGATCATTGACAGTACATGTCGGCGAGCCTAAAGTTCCCGGCGACTGGCTGTTAAACAGTGGATTTGTAGGATTTGAGATTCCCATAAATCTACTAAGGAAAAGCGCGAAATTTAAGGATACTTCTCGATGAAAGTACTCGTCCCGATCAAACGCGTCATTGACGCGAACGTGCAGGTTCGGGTTAAGTCCGACCAAACAGGCGTTGAATTAACCAACGTCAAGATGGCGATGAACCCCTTCTGTGAAATTGCTGTAGAGCAAGCTGTACGCATGAAAGAAGCTGGCATAGCCAGTGAAGTTATTGTTGTATCAGCTGGTCCAACTCAGACTCAAGAAACGTTGCGTACTGGCCTCGCTATGGGTGCAGACCGCGGCATACACATCCAAAGCGATGATGAGCTTCAGCCGCTCGCGATCGCAAAGCTCCTCAAAGCCGTCGTCGGCAACGAAGAGCCTGGCCTTGTTATTCTCGGAAAACAGGCCATTGATGGTGATAACAACCAGACTGGTCAGATGCTTGCTGCTCTGTTGGGCTGGTCCCAGGGCACATTCATCTCTGCTGTTGAGCAGGATGGTGATAAGCTGAAAATCACACGTGAAGTTGATGGCGGCCTGCAAAACGTAAGCCTGCCACTACCGTCCGTATTGACGGTCGATCTTCGTTTGAACGAGCCACGTTATGCGTCTCTGCCAAACATCATGAAGGCAAAGAAAAAACCAATTGATGCCACGAACCCGGCGGATCTTGGTGTTGATGTAACGCCGCGTGTTACCACACTAAAAGTTACTGAGCCACCTGCGCGTGATGCAGGTGTCATCGTTGGCTCCGTTGCTGAGCTGGTCGACAAACTGAAGAACGAAGCGAAGGTGATCTAACGATGTCTATTCTTGTTATCGCCGAACACGACAATGCAAGCATCAAGCCTGCTACTCTGAATACTGTTACCGCCGCCATTCAGCTCGGTGATGATGTTCATGTTCTCGTTGCTGGCTCTGATTGTGCCAATGCTGGCGCAGCTGCAGCAAAAATTGCTGGTGTTTCCAAAGTTCTGGTTTCTGATGCCCCTGAATATGCTCAGGACGTTGCTGAGAATATCGCACCTTTGATCGTGAAGCTTGCTTCCGGTTATAGCCACATTCTTGCACCGGCAACCACTTACGGTAAGAACATTCTGCCACGCGCCTCTGCTCTTTTGGACGTCCAACAGATTTCTGAAATTTCAGAAATCGAATCAGCAGATACTTTTGTACGCCCAATCTATGCAGGTAACGCCCTGGCAACCGTACAGTCTTCTGATGCAATCAAACTGATCACCATTCGCGGTACAGCCTTTGATGCTGCGTCAGAAGAAGGTGGCTCAGCAGCAGTAGAAGCTGTTGATGCAACTGGCGATGCTGGCCTTTCCTCATTCGAAGGTCAGGAACTAACCAAATCAGAACGCCCCGAACTAACAACCGCTGGTGTTGTTATCTCTGGTGGCCGCGGCATGCAGAACGGCGAAAACTTCGCCATGCTCGAACGCGTTGCGGACAAGCTTGGCGCTGCAGTTGGTGCATCTCGTGCCGCTGTGGATGCAGGCTACGTTCCAAACGACTATCAGGTCGGCCAAACCGGTAAAGTTGTCGCTCCGGATCTCTACATTGCTGTGGGTATCTCCGGTGCGATCCAACACCTTGCCGGGATGAAAGATTCAAAAGTCATCGTGGCAATTAATAAAGACGAAGAAGCTCCAATTTTCCAGGTTGCTGATTATGGCCTGGTTGCGGATCTATTCGATGCAATTCCCGAGCTTGAAAAAGAACTTGGGTAGGTGATCTTTTTAAAATCAAACCCTTGTGGCTTGATTATCCAAAGATCGTTCTGCAGTATATCCTGAGGCAAGACGCTATCAAATGTGATAGCGTCTTGTTTTAGATTTTAGAAGTAGCGGAAAGGCTCGCAAAGAGTATGACGATTCAGGAAATTAAATCCGTAGGCATTATTGGCGCAGGGCAAATGGGAAGCGGCATCGCGCATGTCAGCTCACTTGCCGGCTTTGATGTTCGCATGGTCGATGTCAATCAAGAGCAACTTGACAGCGCTCTCGCGATTATCAGAAAGAATATGCAGCGTCAGTCCACCAAGGGTAAAATTTCCGAAACAGACATAGATGCCGCACTTCTGAAAATTACGAATTCTCAAGAGCTCGAAAGCCTTAATCAATGCGACGTCGTGATTGAAGCGGCTACAGAGAATGAAGAAATTAAAAAAGATATCTTCCGCAAGATTTGTCCTCTGTTAAAGCCAGAGGCAATACTTTGCTCGAATACCTCTTCGATTTCAATCACCCGTTTGGCAGCCGTTACGAGCCGTCCGGGACAGTTCATGGGTATGCACTTCATGAACCCGGTTCCTGTGATGCAACTCGTCGAACTTATCCGAGGTATTGCAACAGAAGAGCCGACCTATCAGGCCATCAAGGAAATGACGCGAAAGCTGGGCAAGACATCGGCTTCATCCGAAGATTTTCCTGCCTTTATCGTTAATCGCATATTACTTCCGATGATAAACGAGGCTGTTTACACTCTCTACGAAGGGGTCGGCACGGTTGATTCGATTGATACAGCAATGCGCCTTGGTGCAAACCACCCTATGGGGCCGCTTGAGCTTGCTGATTTTATTGGCCTCGATACATGTCTAGCCATTATGTCGGTCCTCTATGAAGGCCTTGCCGACACAAAATACCGCCCCTGCCCCCTACTTGTGAAATATGTAGAAGCTGGCTGGGTTGGCAAAAAAGCTGGCCGCGGGTTCTACGACTATGGCGGCGACACACCCGTCCCAACGCGGTAACGATCAGCCCTCAATTGGGCACCTGACATTCAAGAAAAAAGAGCCCTGTGCATCATCATGCACAGGGCTCTTTTAGTTTTAGAATTCAGATTACACCTATTGATCAGTATAGAACTTGATCAAGGTTTTCACTTCGGGAGCATTCCACTCATAAGGACCAATAAGGGTGCCAACGATCATCCCCTGCTTGTTCACAAGATATGTCGAAGGCAATCCACGCAAGCCAAATGCCCGGGATACACGCCCCTTAATATCAACATAGGCAGGAAGGTTTTTAAGTTCCTTATCCTTGAAGAAGGGTAATATTTTTTTCAACCCGGACCGATCTTCCGAGAGCGTAATCACTCTGAAAGAATCACTTCCCATCTCTGCTTGCAGCTTATCGAGATCCGGCATCTCTTTTACACAGGGCGGGCACCACGTTGCCCAGAAATTCACAAGTAAAACTTGCCCTTTCATGTCCTTCAAAGACATCAGCTTTCCGTCATCACCTTGAAAGCTTTCGATAGGCACTGGAATAGGAGGATCGAAGAGAGTAAAGTTCCCATCGAGTCGCCCTTCAAGAGGTGGTTTTTCAGATATTTCTGCACTCGCCTTGGTAACTGAGAGTGATATGGCCGAAAGCGATATAACTGTCAGCAATAAGAGAGCACCTACACTGAAAAGCCGCTGGGCATTAACCTGGATCATATTTTAAAGTCCATAAAATCGTACGACCGAGAAGACGAAAGAGAATACTGTGTCAGAACCAAAATCAGCCAGTGATAAAACAGCCAATGCAATGTGGGGCGGACGCTTCAGTGTTGGACCTGCAGAAGTTATGGAGAAAATTAATGCATCCATTGACTTCGACAAGCGCATGTCCGCACAGGATATCGCAGGATCAAAAGCTCACTGTGCCATGTTGGTCAAACAAGGTATTATCAGTTCTGAAGATGGCAAGGCAATCCTTGATGGTCTAGACACAATTTCGCGAGAAATTGAAGAAGGTAAGTTTATCTTCTCTGCTGCCCTCGAAGATATTCATATGAATATCGAGAACAGGCTACGCGAACTCATCGGTGATGCTGCAGGTCGTCTGCACACAGCACGCTCCAGAAACGACCAGGTAGCAACGGATTTCAAGCTTTGGGTGCGTAGTGCGATTGATGAACTGGATAAACAAACCGGTCTCTTGATTGAGGCCTTGATCAAACAGGCCGAAGATAATTTCGATACAATCATGCCCGGCTACACACATCTCCAGGCGGCGCAACCTGTGACATTTGGTCACCACATGCTGGCCTATGTAGAAATGTTTGGCCGTGACCGCAGTCGTCTTGTTGATTGCCGGAAACGATTGAACGAATGCCCTCTCGGGGCTGCTGCCCTTGCCGGTACATCTTTCCCAATCGACCGGCATGCGACCGCAGAAGCTCTCGGCTTTGATCGTCCAACCGCAAATTCGCTCGATTCAGTTTCAGATCGCGATCATGCGTTGGAATTCATGTCTGCGGGAGCTATTCTTGCAATACATCTATCCCGCTTTGCCGAAGAATTGGTTATCTGGTGTTCGCAGGGGTTTGGTTTCGTAACACTGTCCGATGCCTTCACCACCGGTAGCTCAATCATGCCGCAGAAAAAGAACCCTGACGCTGCAGAGCTCATTCGCGGTAAAGTCGCGCGGGTAATCGGATCGCTGAATACCCTTTTCATCGTCATGAAAGGCCTCCCCCTTACTTATGGTAAAGACATGCAGGAAGACAAAGAGCCTGTATTCGACGCTGCAGATACTTTGATCCTCAGCGTTACTGCAATGACCGGCATGGTGACCGACATGGTTGCAAACCGCGACCGCCTTCTCTCGGCAACGGCTCATGGGTTTCTCACAGCAACTGATCTCGCTGATTGGCTGGTTAAAGAACTCGCATTGCCTTTCAGAGATGCTCACCATATCACCGGAACTATCGTTAAGAACGCAGAAGATAAAAATTGTGATATCAGTGATCTGTCTCTCGCAGAAATGCAAAGTGTCGAACCAAGAATCACACAAGACATATTCAGAGTATTAACCGTTGAACAATCCGCACAAAGTCGGACAAGTTTTGGTGGCACAGCACCTGAAAACGTGAAAGCTGCCGCAAAAGCGGCCAGGGAAAGGTTTTTATCATGAAACAGACCTGTATTGTATCGAGACAACAACTCAGCTGGAAAAGATCTCTTGCAACCACAGTTCTAATTGGCGCAGGTTTCCTACTGGTTGCTTGCGGCAAGGTCGGGAGTTTGGATCGGCCGGGTGGAGACCAAGCTTACCCTCAACAGTATCCCTATCCGCCCGCAGTGACACCTAACGCTTCAACCGGATCAGCCGAAGCCATACCGGATGAAAACCTCCTTCCGGAGAGTCTTAATATACGTAAGAACTCCAGAACAACGACGAAGACATACGGACAATAAATATGAGTGCCTTTGAATATCGTAACGGCAAGCTCCACATAGAGAACTTGCCGCTGGAAGACATTGCTCGCGAAGTGGGTACGCCGTTCTTCTGTTACTCCACACAAGCAATGGTGAATGCTTACAATTCCTTTGCAACTGCGCTCACAGATGCTGGTGTGAAAGGTACGATATGCTACGCGCTCAAGGCGAATTCTAATCAATCTGTCATTCAGACTCTCGCCAAAGCTGGCGCCGGTGCCGACGTTGTCTCAGAAGGAGAACTTCGCCGTGCTCTGGCTGCGGGTGTAGATCCTAAAAAAATCGTTTTTGCTGGTGTTGGCAAAAAGCCGAGTGAAATGGCTGCCGGACTAAAGGCTGATATTCTTCAGTTTAACGTCGAATCGCTCCCCGAACTGGAAGCACTTTCCAGTGTCGCAAAACAGCTTGGCGTAACAGCACCTGTAGCTTTTCGAATAAATCCCGATGTCGATGCAAAAACCCATGCCAAGATTTCTACAGGTAAAGCTGAGAATAAGTTTGGTATCGATATACCAAGCGTTCGCAATTTTGTTGAGCGAGCAGAAGCTCTGCCCAATATCGCGATCGAAAGTCTCGCGGTACACATTGGCTCCCAGCTTACAGACGCAAGTCCGTTCAAAGACGCATTCGAACGCTTGGCCAAGCTCTATAAAGACTTAAAAGCGGCAGGCCTGCCGCTAAAGCGTATCGACTTTGGCGGCGGATTAGGTATCCAATACAAGGATGAAACACCGCCAGATCTTAGTGAATACGCAAAAGCCGTCAGCGATGTCATGCAAGATCTGGATGCAGAGTGTATTTTTGAACCCGGACGCTTTCTTGTGGGCAATGCAGGCGTTTTGGTTACGGAAACCATCTATGTCAAAGAGAGTACAAACAGGCGCTTCCTAATCGTTGATGCCGCCATGAACGATTTGATCAGACCATCGCTTTACGATGCTTGGCACGACATCACGCCATTGAACCAGCCTGCTCCCGATGCAGAAATCACGCCTTGTGATATCGTTGGTCCGATTTGTGAATCAGGTGATACTTTTGCAAAACAAAGACCCCTACCAGAGGTAAAAGCCGGTGAGTTTGTCGCGATGGAATCTGCAGGGGCCTACGGGGCTGTCATGTCATCGAGTTACAATACCAGATTGAATGCTCCCGAAATCTTGGTCAAAGGTGATCAATATGCGATTGTACGTAAACGCATTGATTATGATACACTGATAAAACAGGACATTCTGCCAGATTGGCTTTCTTAGGTTCCCCTTAGAAAGCTCACACTAGAAAGCCCACAACTGTTTAAGGGCGGTATGTCCAAATGAGCCTGCCAAAGGAACATATGGACCGATGGAAAATGCCGCCAAAAAACAAAGTGTAAATGCATCAGGAACCTCTCGGCCTGAACCCAGACTGCCTTGGAAGACAAATTTAACAACTTTTCTAACCAGGCTTGTCCTCTTGTGGGAAGCCTTCTTGTCTGCCTCATGGGCATTTTGGGCCACACTTTTTGCCACCATAATCATTATACTTCTAGGTATCCCCTCCCAATTACCAGCTTGGGCTCATGTCACCTTTCTTCTGGTTACGGGGGTCTTGTTACTAATCACAGGATCTTGGGCGGCACTCAAATTAAAGATACCAGATCGGCATGCGGCTTTTAGGAGACTTGAGCATACCAATAACTTGGCTCACCGCCCCCTTAGCAGTATCGGGGATCGCCCCCTTCGGGTAACAAAGACAGGTTTATCACTCTGGCTACAAAACAAGAAACGTCTCGCGGGTACATTATCTTCTCTGCGTCTTTCCGCTCCTCGCCCAATACTCTTTCGCCTTGATCCCTACGGACTAAGATCCTTGATCGTGTTGGGATTGTTCGTCGCTCTGTTCTCATTTGATCAATGGCCAAGTCGAGTAAACTCTGCCTTCGACCTTGATCGTCTGCTTCCCGCGGGTCAAAAAGGCGGCATAACCTACAGTATGTGGCTCACCCCTCCAGATTACACTAGATCTTCTCCCTTATTTTTTGATAAAGATTTCCCCATACCTGAGTATTTGGACATTCCAGAAGGCAGCCAGGCAATTATTCAGGTTCACGGCCTGGAGCCAACGCCTGACGTTCAACTTGCACATAATAATGTTGAGATAGAGCGGACCGGCGAAACAAGTCACCAAGGAGAGTTTTTAATTAAAGAAAGCGGCGAGCTGAATATAACCACCTCTTACAGAACTCTTCTTAACACCAACATCAATCTTATTGAAGATCAGAGCCCGGAAGTTAACTTTAAGGAGAGCCCTGCCCAAAATGAACAGGGTTTGCTAAAAATAGCCTTCGAAACTCTTGATGACTATGGCACAACAACTCTCGAAATCAGCTTTTGGCAAGAAGATCAAACCTTGGCAGAAACAATCAAAATCCCCCTCCCCGCGAGCCAAAGCAAAGAATATGAGAGCCAATACTACCTCGACCTTACCGACCACATACTGGCTGGTGAGCAGGTCTGGTTTCAACTTTCTGTTCAGGACGCTATGGAACAGAAAGGGCACACAGAACCCATTAAAATTGTTATTCCAGAAAGATCTTTCTCCCACCCTCTTGCACGCCATCTTGTGAAGCTTCGTAAAGACCTGAACGCTCCCGAAAACAAAGTAAACGTGATTGCGACCCTTGGTGGCCTCGTAAAACGACCTGACTATTATGATTATGACAGCCTTGTTTCCCTCACAATGACAATCGCTGGAAAACACCTTCTGTTTGACAGGAGGCAAGGGGCAGAGCGAGAAACTCAGAAAATTTTATGGAAAACTGCACTACATCTTGAAGACGGCAGATTAAGTGCCGTACAAAAAGATCTGCGCGACATTCAGCAACAATTACGTGAAGCTCTTTCGTCACAAGCTGATCCCGACGAAATAAGCCGATTAATGGATAAGCTTCAGCAAGCTGTTGATAGCCTGCTGGCAAAGATGCTTGAAGAGTTTCTTAACAATCCCGAAGAAGCTCCACCAACACCCCCAGATGGCGCAAGGACACTTGATAGTAAAGACCTTCAGAACATGATTGATCAAGCGCGTATGCTGGCAGAGAGCGGATCAATGGAAGAAGCTTTACAACTCCTTTCCGAATTACAAAACATGCTTGAAAACCTCGCCTTTCAAAATGGACAACAGCCTCAAAATAGCGCAGGGGACAAGGGCCGAGAGATTTTTGAGAAACTACAGAGCCTGACCAAGCGCCAAGAAGAGTTACTTGAGAATAGTTACAAGAGGCAACAGGAACAGCAAAACGGCAAAAACCAACAGGGTGAACAGGGAAACAAGCCGTCCTCCCGCACAATACCAGGAGACAGCCGACCAGGAGAGCAGAGTGACGGACGCGAGCAACAACAAGCTGGGGATGCCCGAAGCCAGGAAAGATTACGACAAGAGCTTCAGCAGTTAATGGAAAACTTGCAGGAACTGCTGGGAAATGTGCCCGAGGACTTTGATCAAGCCGAGCAATCCATGGGAATTGCGAGAGATGCCTTACAAGGGCAAGACGGTGACGGCAAGGAAAGCGAACAGGTTGTCCGCGCACAGACAAGAAGTTTACGAAAATTACAAAACGGCACCGAGCAAGCTGCTGAAAAATATCTAAAAATGCTTAGTCAGGCTCCGGAACGTGGTAGTGGTTGGGTCAAAGGAAAAGATGGCTCTGGAAGAGATCCCTTTGGAAGAAATGTCGATGGTAATGGTGGGAGCGTTGCAAAACAGGGTGTTCCGCTCCCCGGCGAGGCCGATTTCCTTAAAAGTAGAGGGATTCTCCGTGAACTGCGAGATCGTAGGAATGATCGAAATCGCCCCCGGGACGAGAAAACATACATCCAGCGACTGCTAGATCGTTTTTAAAACTACATTATGTTTTAGCGACTACAGGTAAGTTCTTCTACGTACCGGGAGGGGTTGAAATTAACTCGCATTTACGGCGAGGGCTTCTTCCGCAGCTGTACATATTTCCTGAAGACTAAAAGGTTTCGTTACGACTTTAAATATCAGTTCTTCAAGATTATGTGCCCGTTGTTTTTCAGCAGAATATCCAGTCATAAGTAAAACCGGCATGTCAGGTGCATCCTTTGCAACCATCAAGGCAAGGCCAATACCATCAAGCCCGGGCATAACTATATCAGTGATTAAAAGGTCGTACTTGTTTTCACCCATTGCCTCTAAGGCCTGCATGCCATCGCCAACAGCAGTGACTTCATGCTTCTTGTGAGTAAGAGCACGTGCCACAAAACTCCGTACAGCTTTGTCATCTTCGGCAATTAAGATTTTCGACATAAATCCCCACCGCAACTACAGTTACGTGTTTGGTTAACACTACGTTAAGATGAAGAATATCACGATGGTTGGAATGTTACCATGCCAGAAAATTACACAGAAAATTCCACAGAAAATTATCCAGAAAAACCATCTCGTAAAATCACGCAGCAAAGAACCTATTTTTTAACCGGCTCAAAATCTGGAGTTTGCAAAGCCTCTTCATCCGAAACAAAATTAACATCGGCTTGAATAGCATTCGGAGCAGTCGTTAATTCAATCAGGAAATTGATTTTTTCTGTTGGTTCTAGAAACTCAACTGTTAGAGAGATCGTTTTTCGAGATAGGGTTTCCCCCGTATTCGCCCTTAAAGAGCCAATAAGCTTTGGAACGATAATCTTTTCTTTCGTGGCATTAACGATTTCGCCCGTAAGAACGATCAGTTTTTTTCCTGCTTTAGTCGCTTGTTCGAACTTTTGGTTCTCAATCACCAAGCCTTCGCCAGGAAGAAATACTTGTAAATCAAGGAGGTCATATAATTTCATGGTTTGCGGAACCGTACTGACAATCAATACGCGCTCACTCCAAAACCCATAACCAAGCCCCCCAGCAAGAATGAATAACAGTAACCAACCAACGAGAAGCCCTTTACCCTTTTTCTTTTGCTTCTCAGCCGTAAAACCTTTGGGGCGCTTTGAACGCACTTTTCCCGGTTCGACAAAATCATCCTCAATCGGATCGGGGACTTCATTGGCAGGACCAGCAATATTCTCGGGAATATCCGGCGTCGCATCCTCGGGCTCCGGGTTCGCGGAGGGAGAAGCAATCTCTATTTCAGTATCAGGTTCAGTATCTGGCACTTGCAACCAAGTATGACGACAGCTTTTACAACGGACTTTACGCCCTTTGTCACCCAACGCCTCAGGCGCAAGTCGGAACTTACTGTCACATTCAGGACAAGAAACTATCATTCGGTCAATCACCAGCTAAGAAACTTAATTCAAGGGCTAATTTTTCAAGTGGTAATTTATACGGTGCAGAAAATCCGAACGCAAGACCAGACATAAGACCCTAGCATAAGGGCCGCCATAAAACTGGGATCTCTAGGTAATCTCAAATTGTGATTAAAGAGTTTAAATTATTAAATGCTCAAGTCTTTACGTTTACTGTGAAAACATGTCATTGTTCCCACCTCGTTCACTGCCATGGATTTCAAGCCTTTGGTTCGGTTTCAGGATGTTCATCTGCGCTATGGCACTGGCCCAGATGTGCTCCATCAGGTCAATCTCACACTCGCACCCGGCTCATTTCATTTTATGGTTGGCCCGAGTGGGGCAGGAAAATCATCTCTATTACGCCTGATGTATTTGGCCCATCGCCCGTCGTCTGGACGACTGAGTATCTTTGGGCGCGACGTATCACAGCAAGATCGAAAAGAACTGACAATGTTGCGTCGTCGAATTGGGATTATCTTCCAGGATTTTCGACTTCTTGACCATCTGACAGCCCTTGAAAACGTTGCCCTTCCTTTAACGATTACAGGTAATTCTCTCGAGAAAGTTCGCCGCAATGTGAGTGAGCTTTTAGCTTGGGTTGGACTGGCTGATTATCTGGATGCCAAACCTCCGACTCTATCCGGAGGACAGCAACAGCGTGTCGCAATCGCCCGCGCTGTAATCGCACGGCCCAGTTTACTACTCGCCGATGAACCAACAGGTAATCTGGACGACAAAATTGCCGAGCGCCTTCTCTTTTTGTTTGAAGAATTAAACAAACGCGGCACCACGATTGTTGTCGCATCTCATAATGAAGCCCTGGTTAACAGATTCAATCACCCTGTTTTCAAAATTATCAACGGCGAAGTCAGGCTGATAAAAAATACACAATCACCCTCTGTTCAACACAATACAGGGGCTATGTAAATGTTCGGGGCACGTAATGATGTCCCCTTGGATCGGGATGCTTCAAGTCGATTTTTACCCTGGTTGATTGCTGTTATGGTCTATCTCGCAACAATGTCCCTTGTTGTGGCAATAACCATGAACAAGCTTGCAAATCGTTGGGATCAAGGCCTATCGAACAGCCTTACGATTCAAGTCCCCGCAGGACAAACACCAACTGATCGTCAGTCTACCGAAAGAAACCTCAAAGATTTACAGGACAAACTCGTCCAGCTTGAAAATGTTGAGACGGTGGAGATACTCAATGACGCTGAACTCAATAAATTGATGGAACCGTGGCTCGGCAAAGATGTCCTGCTACAGGGTTTGCCAATCCCGTTTTTGATTTCCGTAGAATTGGGACAATCCAACGTCAAAACGATAGATGCAATAAACAAGATAATCGCGCAAAGTTTTCCAGAAGCAAGTGTCGATGATCACCAACGCTGGCTTGGAAATTTGCTCGGCTTGGCCAAAGTTATTCAATTGGTATCACTATTGGTCGTCATACTGGTGGGCGGAGCCGCTGGCCTGATGGTTATTCTTGTTACGCGTATGGGCCTGGCAATCCATAGACAAGTCGTTGAGCTTTTTCACCATATGGGAGCTCATGACTCCTATATTGCGGCACGCTTCCAAATCCATGCCCTAAAGTTGAGCACTGCTGGCGGGTTATCGGGACTGCTTCTTGCGGGCATAACAATCGCGTCCTTTAGCTCTCTTCTCGGGCAAGCAAATAGTTCAATTTTACCAAGTCTGACTTTCTCCGCTGGGGAATGGGGCTTGTTCTTGCTCATGCCATTGGGCGCCTCTGTAATTGCCATGATGACAGCTCGGCTGACAGTTCTCCGTAGTCTTGCCTTAATGCCGTAGTATTTAGGAAAGATGATATCATTGTTTCACCGAACAAATCGAAAGACCTTTATCACGCTGAAGGTAGGTTCTTTTATAGCTGTGGCTGCCTTCTTGTTTTGGATCATCGGTTTTTTCTGGTTCGCGACCAATTTACCCGATGACGTAACAAATGACGGGCAAATCGCGGACGCAATCGTGGTGCTAACAGGAGGAAGTGACCGAATTAATACCGGCTTAGATCTTCTATCTCAAGGTCAGGGCAAAAAACTTTTTATTTCAGGTGTTTATAAAGGCGTAGAAGTCCAGGAACTCTTGCAACTATCTCAACGCGCCCCTAAAAATCTAGAGTGCTGTGTAAAACTGGGATACCAAGCTGACGACACACGAGGAAACGCTCAAGAAAGTAAAACTTGGGTCGATGAACAGGATTATTCCTCATTACGCCTTGTCACCGCCTCCTATCATATGCCAAGAAGTCTCCTGGAATTTCGCCATGCCATGCCGAACATAACCATCTATCCTCATCCTGTTTTTCCAGAACATGTTAAACAGAAAGATTGGTGGCTTTGGCCCGGAAGCATGACGCTCATTTTATCTGAATACGTTAAGTTTCTCTTGGCTCAGGTCAGGAACTGGACTGAAGACATGCAAGCAAAGTTGATTGGATAACACCCCATGGTTTTCGCGAGATCCCTGACCTTCAATATTTTCTATCTCATCTGGTGTGCGATCTTCTTTACACCATGCTTGTTACTAATGGTTTTTCCGCAGCGTTATATGCTAATCGCAGGACATTATTGGGCCGTGGTCATCTTTTGGCTCCTAAAGGTTATATGCGGAATAACTTATGAAATTCGTGGACAGGAAAACCTCCCAAAAGATGGGAAGTTTTTACTGGTCAGTAAGCACCAGTCCGCATGGGAAACGATTGCATTAATGGCCTTTTTGGATAATCCCTGCATCGTCCTCAAAAAACAACTCCTGCGCATTCCCTTTTTTGGCTGGTATCTCTGGAAAAGTGGTGTCGTTGCGATCGATCGGAAAGCTGGCACAAAAGCTTTACGACAGATGATTAGCGAATCAAAAATTCCCTTGGAAAACGGACGACCAATTGTCATCTTCCCAGAGGGGACACGCTCAACTCCCGGACAAGCTCCTCAATACCAGACAGGCATTGCAGCTCTTTATACTGGTTTGGGTGTACCGGTTTGCCCTGCAGCCCTAAATTCTGGGTTATTCTGGGGGAAGAATGCTTTTGTTAAAAAACCTGGAAAAATTGTACTTGAGTATCTGCCCATGATCCCCGCAGGCATCAAATCAAAAATATTTATGAAAACACTGCAAGATACGATTGAAACCGCAAGTAATAAACTCATCGACGAAGCTGAAAAAGTTGAAGGCAAATAACGATGGCTAAGCCTAGAAAATGCCCAAAGTGTTCAACTGAAATTGGTATCGACGACGATATTTGCTATGCTTGTGGTGAGAACGTTCCCCTCACTCACCCCTGGTACACATTACCTCTAGGTGGTTTGATCGTATTGGGACTGTTCTGGCTGCTAACCGATTTTGATGCCTTGATCGAATACGTTTCTCAGCACCTGAACTAGGGGACCAGTTTCAAGGCCTCATGGGCTTTACCCAATAGGTCTTCCAGCCCCTGATCATCAATATCCAGCGCCTTGAGATGGGTGACAGTGTTTTCGAGATATTCGATACAACGACCATTACTACCAACACCCTGCAGTAAATGCGCAATGAGTTCTTCACTACCTAGACGACCTGCATATTGTTCATGACGGGTGTCCGCAACAAAGGTCGCCGAGCTAACAATTTCTCCTGTCTTGAGAGTGATGTCGTACCATCCCGGATTATACACCCCTGAAATCATCTCCCGCTCAAAGAGATAATCCATTACCACCTCGCGCTCTGCAGCGGGAACACGGTAGGCCATACCAACACATGAACCACCGACATCAAGGCCAAGAACCAGTCCCGGGCATTCCGGTGTCCCTCGGTAAAAGAACGAATAAATGCAGAAATGCCGATGAAATCCCTCTAAAGTCGCAGGCTGCACTTCCACATGGGGAAAGCCAGGATTCCACATTAAAGATCCATATCCGAAGACCCAAAAATCTTTCCCTTCTTCCAGGGGTAATTTTGAATCATAAAAGGCCCTCAACTCAGGGGTCGACATTGCTCTGATACTCCGAATCGGCTATGCGTAGGAACTTATGAGTTTATCGTCTGAATTCAGCAACATAAAGCCGTCGTGGTAAATACTGTAAAATATCCGGGATAAAATCCAATGCCTGAAGAAATCTCTCTCCCCGAGCCTGCCTCTGGTTCTTACGCACGGAAATTGTTGATCTCTGGTATTGGCATCTTGGGTAGTTTGATTGTCATATCGATTGCCTATTGGTTTTGGGCTGCCTATCAGATGGAAACAGGCTTAACCAGATGGGTCGACAAACAACGCTCTCGTGGTTTCGAGATTACGCATGGTCAACTCTCGCTTGGCGGTTTCCCATTTGTTGTGCAGGCAACACTCGAAACCCCAAAGATAACCTCACCCGACGGATGGCACTGGCAAACCCAAAGGCTCATTGCAGAGGCCACACCCTGGTCTCCCCTTAGCATGCAGATAGATCTCTCAGGCGAACATCTGGTTGATGGTCTTCCCCAGAATGCCCCCGCTATCAATGTGGTTAGCTCTCAAGCCAAATCGACAGCCCGTTTATCTCTCGAGGGCGAACTTCTAAGTGCAAGACTAAAAGCAGACAATTTGTCTGTGACCCGTGAAGGCCATCATCCGCTCTCGATAGCCACTCTTGACACCACGCTAGGTCCTTTGCGCGCTGCAACAGCAGAAAACCCGTTACAGGAATTCAATATTCTGGTTAAAGCCCAGGACATTAATCACCCTGAACTAAAGAAGACACCTTTGGGTGGCCCGATTTCTCAATTGAATTTGGATGGCACTCTGTATGGAAAGATTCCAAAGGAGAAAATTGAGAAAGCCCTACACATCTGGCGTGATACCGGAGGTTTTTTATCGCTTCACGATGCCAGCATGAGATGGGGCCCGATGCTGATTGATACGCGCGGAAAACTTGCCTTGGACAATCACCTCCGACCAGCAGGCCAGCTGGAAAGCAGGATCGAAGGTGCAGATGAGGTTGTAAAACAACTTGAGGAAAATGGGTTGTTAAACAAAGGCCAGAGCTTTGGAATAAAACTATCGCTCGCCGCCCTGGGCAAGACAAACGATAGAGGCCGTCATGAGATTGAAGCTCCGCTCCTCATGAAGGATGGCTGGCTCTCGGTTGGACCAATTAGACTGTTCAAACTGCCTGTTTTGGTTAAATAATCCTCCGCCCAGACTCTACCATCAAAAAAGGCCCTCCCCTTCGGAAGAGCCTTTTCAATCACTATGAGCTATGATCCTTTATCAGATCAATCTTCATCACTACCGGGTTCACGAGCATCAAAAGTACCCGCCTGATGTGCATCAACAATCCCGCGGCGAATATCACGCGTTTTTCGAAAGCGGTCTTCCAGAACATCTCCTTCGCCCCAGCGGACAGCGCGTTGAAGGACAGAAAGGTCTTCGGAGAAACGTTGAAGCATCTCAAGGACAGCCTCACGGTTGTTTAAAAACACATCACGCCACATGATCGGGTCAGAAGCCGCAATCCGGGTAAAATCCCTGAAACCACCTGCTGAGAATTTGACCACATCTGCTTGCTGGCTTTCTTCCAAGTCGGTCGCCGTACCAACAATGGTATAAGCAATCAGGTGCGGGAGATGCGATGTAATAGCCAAAACCTTATCGTGATGATGTGGGGTCATGATTTCGACCATGCTCCCCAATGCAGCCCAATAGGTCTTCACTTTTTCCAGTGCGTCAGCATTCGTCCCCACAGGAGGCGTCAAAATACACCAGCGTCCCTCAAACAACTCTGCAAAGCCTGCTTCTGGTCCGGAGTGTTCAGTTCCTGCAATAGGGTGTCCGGGCACAAAGTGAACCCCATCAGGTAAATGCTGCCCAACATCTCTGATGACAGATTCTTTGACGGACCCGACATCACTTACAATCGCCCCTGGCTTCAAGGCAGAAGACATCGCAAGCGCCAGATTATCATAGGTGCTCACCGGCGTACAAAAAACAACCAGATCAGCGTCCTGAACGGCTTCTGCAGGATTTTCGAAAACCGCATCTGCAATACCTAGTTCCATGACCTTGTCACGGGTCGACTGGCTTCTTGCACAAGCAACGATCTCACCAGCCAGGCCACGCTGTCTGGTGGCACGGGCAAGAGATGACCCAATCAGACCAATACCAATCAGGGCTATTTTTTGAAATAAAGGTTCTTTGGCATCACTCATGTGCAAATACAGTGAGATTATCAACCACCGCCCTCATTTCTTCTTCTGTTCCAATGCTGATCCGTAAATGAGACGGCAAGCCATAAGCAGCCATTCCGCGCACAAGAATACCTTTGGCTTTCAAGAACTCAATCGCAGCGTCGGCTTTGATGCCAGCGTCAAAATTGACCAAGACAAAGTTCCCGACTGAATCGTGAGTTTGTAGATTTAACGCAGCCATTTGTTGGCGGAACCAATTCAGTAATCGGGAATTCAACTCTTTTGAACGCTCGATATGAGCCTTATCTTTAATCGCAGCAACGCCTGCAGCCTGAGCTGCCAAACTGACATTGAAAGGACCGCGTACCCGGTTCAAGACATCTGCGACTTCTGCAGAGCAGTAAGCCCAGCCCAGACGCAAAGCGGCCAAACCATGAATCTTGGAGAAAGTCCGCGTCATAACAACATTGTCATACTCTTCAACCAAGGCAGCACCATCAATGTAATCAGGGCTATCGACGTACTCGCAATAAGCCGCATCGATCACCA
>MAAC01016740.1_pt1 | contig 21897 bp, 15 predicted proteins | sample 1115981 | NCBI WGS metagenome assembly MAAC01 (sample SAMN04961126, study PRJNA320927) | seawater metagenome | isolation source: sample BD02T64 sea water enriched with oil for 64 days | place: USA:Gulf of Mexico | collected 2013-07-27
TTTACGGTAGCATTTTCGTCAGTTACTCGCTTTCGCGAAAGCGTAATAGGTAAAGGCCCTAAAGCATCTGGGCTTATTCTCCTGCTCGTATTATATTGCATCAGCAGTGTACCGCCATTTTTAACGTAAGAATCTAATCTAGGTTGTAACGCTGCCATATCTTCTTTGGCAACATTGTAAGCCCTAATGCCTATAACAACAGCATCATACTTAGACAAGTCTGAAGGAACTTCACTAGGCTCAAATTTAAAAACTTTACTACCTATTGCTTCTATCGCTTGTGCTACATCATCTCCTGCACCATTGATGTAAGCTACGGTTTGCGCTCTGTTTTGAAGTCCAGGTTTTACCACTTGAGACTCATTATCTTTCACTAGTTGCTGGTCTGGAATATGATCGTAATCAATACTTATCACTTCTTGAGAATAGGTTTTAAGACCTAATTTCACTAATCCAGAGATGAAACCTCTACTAGCATTTTGAGGTGGCTTCACCTGAAAAGTAAAGGTCTTTTTCTCTCCTTTCTCTAGTGCCTTAATCGCAAAGTTCATAGGTGTTACTATCCATTGATCAGGATGGCAAAGCTCTAGAGTACCATTTTCTATCCTCTTATTAGCGCTTACAGTTACTTGAATAGGTTGAATCGTATTTCCTGAGAATACATAAACAGGATTTTCTATACTTACTGCTACTTCTGGAACGATATAAAATGGTTCATTAACTTCTCCTCGTACTGGATCGGTTCTTTTATGAATGATGGGAATTTCTCGATAAAGCTCTGTTCCATTGAGTTCGATGAGCGCTCTGACCATAAACTCACTTTGTTTCTCTGGTAAACCTGTAAGACTGCGATCTTTAAAACTATACATTCCCAATGTGCCTTTCTCTTTTAAATAATATGGAGTGCTAGCTTCATAAATGGCAGGAATTTGAAGTTTTCCAGAAACTCTTTTACTTTCATTTTGATCTAAAGAAAAGGACTTTTCTTTAATGGTAACTAATTGATTAGAGAGTAGGCTAACTTTAAATTCTTGATCAGATCGATTAGTCAATTCTATCGCAACCTCTAGCGATTCTCCTGCGGTTGCGGTATTAGTAGCAACACTTGCCTCTAGATAAACACCTGTTATATCAAGAAGAATCTGGTCTAGTTCTTCAAGCTTGATGTTTTTCCAGTGCTCTTCTTTGAGATTAGAGATTTGTGATCTCAACTTCAATAAGTCAGGAATACTAGCTGTAGGTTTCTTGAAGTTATAATTTGCTATAATAGAATTTAATTGAGTTTGTATGCGGCTACCACCTTTCACACGTGTCCATGTGGTATTAATACCTGAAAATAAATCAGATTTATCGGTAGGGAAAGAACCCTTCAGGTATTCTAAATATTCAGTTTGAGTACCTCGAGAACCGCTACTGCCAAAGCCTTGAGATTTGTGCTGGCTTCTACTTAGAGCTGCTATTTCGCTATTAGATAACCCTTTATGCGGATAATAGGTACCTGCGTCTATTTCTAGAAGATTTGTTTTATCTGCCTTTTCAAAAGCTTCTTGACTGCCATAAAACCACCAGCTCGTGTTAAAAAATATGCGTTGCGCTTGCCAGGTGTCTAGATTTTTTAATTGATTTGCATACACTGTTTTATCTGCTGCATATTCGAAGACTTTCATACTTAACATGGCGCTAGTCGTATGATGTCCGTGAGTTGTTCCAGGAGTGCGATGGTTGAACCTATTAATAATTACATCTGGCTTAAATTCCCTTATAATTTGAACCATATCTTCCATCACCTCTTGCTGGTTCCATATTTCTAAAGTTTCATCAGGATGCTTTGAATAACCAAAATCGTTTGCACGTGTAAAAAACTGTTGCCCGCCGTCTACATTTCTTGCTTCTAGAAGTTCTTGTGTTCTTATCATTCCTAATTGCTCTCGCAGTTGAGGACCTATAAGGTTTTGTCCACCATCACCTCTTGTTAAGGATAAATAAGCTGTTCTTGCCATTTTATCGTTAGCCAGCGATGATATAAGTCTGGTATTTTCATCGTCTGGATGTGCAGCAACGTATAATGCGGTTCCTAAAAAACCTAACTTCTCAATATTGTGATAGATTTCGGCAGTGTTAGGTTGCTTATGAGCAAGTCTATTCTCCTGAGCAACAGCAGTTGATAAGAATAATAATATAATCGTAGAGGTAAAAATAAAATTCTTCATACAGTTCGTGAAGATAGAATTTTCAAATCTTAATATTTTGTGAAGTTTTACTTTCAAGAATCTATTTATGAAGCTGGACAAAGAGTTAAAACTAAACTAGACTTTCTAAGAATAATATGATTTTTGTTTTATAATTCCGCTTTCGCGAAAGCGCAATTACTAAAAAATGAATTCAATTCAAATCTAGATTTATTTAATAGGAATGTTACGGTGTTTACCGCTTAAAATAAGATAAAGGCCGTAACAAGTTAGTCCAGAGGCTACTATTCCCATGATAACCGCTCCGTACTGAACACTCATGAATTGGAATGCAGCATCTGCGCCTTTAGGTAGATTTCTGAGTCCGTAATATAAAGATCTAAACATAATATAGGAAAACACACCAAATACTATTCCTCTACTGAAACGTCCTATACGACCTAACAACATAAGGTATTTATACTGTGTATCAGTAAGTTCTTCTTTATGCATCATTTTATCCATCATAACAGAAAATGAAATCCACCATTCATTTACAGCACTTACAGCAAGTCCAGTAGCAATTATAAATACAATGATTTTTCCCCAAATAGTTTGTAATAAGACAATTTTCCAACCATCATCGCCAGACTCATCTGGCATGCCAAAAAGTAATTTTAAACAGCTAAAAAGTAACAAACAATAACCTAACCCATTAATGAAATAGGCAGCCCTACGATATAGAGGTTTTTCATGAGAACCATCATAATCTTGCTTGTTAAACGTCAAGTAGAATCTTGAGAAAATATATCCGGCGAGTCCTATACTCATTGCAAATAGTAGGACTCTACCGTAGGTTAATCTAGAAATCCATTGCAATACATCATCACCACCTTTAAGAGCATAGCTCAACTGAAAAGCTGTTATGAGTGCCATAATGCCCATTAAGCCAAAAACTACTCCTTTAGTAGCTATTCCTATACGACTGTATCTTCTGTAATTTCTCAATTAATTAATTTAAATAAAAAAGGTAAAGATAAAGTGCAGAAAGAATACAGCTTTGAAATTACCAAAACTTTAGTTTTCCATTACCTCTGTTAATTTTTCCCACATTTCATCATGAAAAGTAACTGGTACTAAACTACCAGATGGTTCATTACCCATTCTTATAACTACCATATTCATACTAGGTACCACATCTATAAACTGTCCATTTTTTCCTAGCGCGCTAATCATATCAGATGGGCCAGATGGTGTTAGGGATGAAGGAATTGTTGCGGTAGATCCTGGAAATCTTAAGGTGCTTTTCCCATTTAACCACCATAAATAACCGTAAGCTTCATTGATATTCTGCGAGGTGTTTGTCATGGCATTAAAATAAGCACTATCACCTAATATGGTAGTGCCATCCCAATTACCTTCGGCTAGTGTAAGTAAACCAAATCGTGCCGCACTTCTAGCGTCGCTAAAATACACATTGCTCGATTGAGCTGTATTTGTCCAGAATCCAGTCATACCTATTTTATTTGCAATGGCGGTATTAGTATATTGATTATTAGTCATACCAGTGGCATTTTCAATAATATCATGAACAATTAAGTAGGTAGCATTATGATAGTACCACTCATTTCCTGCATCAGTAAGATAGTTGAAACACGATGGGTCATAACATTCTTGATTTGTGACGTTATAATCTATTCCTGTGGTGAATGTTAAATGATTTTTTATGGTTATTAAATCTTCTTTAACTTGTAGCATGCTGGTCCATCCATTCCCCAAATAATCAGAACTTTTATCGTCGATATTTAAAAAACCTTCTTCTTGAGCAATACCTACTAAAGTGCCAGTTAAAGATTTTCCAGCACTTGCCCAGTACCAAGTACTGCTCACATCAAACGGCTGACCTAATAGGTCATTATTCCAATATTTTTCTACCACAATCTTACCATCAACTAGAACAATAAAAGCTCGTGTCTCATTTTGCTCTAAAAAAGTGTTAAGTTCAGTAAGCTTTTGATTATCCCATTGTAAATCTGTTGGAGAAGTTGTCTCCCATGTGTCACCAGTTAATGGAGGGAAATATGTCGAATCCACTGGATCATCAATTATATTATCGCTGCTATCATCGCTAGAACTACAAGAAGCAAATAAACAAATAATAGAATATAATAGGTAAAATGTAGTTTTCATAGTCATGAGTTAAGTCTCTAAAATAGTAAAACAGTATATGCTTTAAGCTATGACTATAAATAATTGTAAAAGTTTAAAAACAATCTCTCTTACTACGTTATCGATTTCGTAATTTTGCAAACCATAAAATGAGATTATCATAATGCAAGATCAAACTCCATACGTTCCAGTAAATAAAGTAAGAATAGTAACGGCTGCCAGTCTTTTTGATGGTCACGATGCTGCTATTAACATCATGCGTCGCATCATTCAGTCTACCGGCTGTGAAGTCATTCATTTAGGTCACGATAGAAGTGTAGAAGAAGTGGTAAACACTGCTATTCAGGAAGATGCAAATGGTATCGCAATGACTTCTTATCAAGGTGGACATAACGAGTATTTTAAATACATGCGTGATTTGCTTGTAGAAAAAGGTGCTGGTCACATCAAGATTTTTGGTGGTGGTGGTGGCGTGATTCTACCATCAGAGATTCAAGAATTGATGGATTATGGAATCACACGCATCTATTCACCAGATGATGGACGTGAGATGGGATTACAAGGAATGATTAATGACTTAGTGAAGCAATGTGATGTTCCTGTTCCACCCATTCCTGTTAAGGAATCAACTGACCAGGACGCGAAAGCGCAATTAAACGGCGAATTGCTCCAAAACCATGTTCCGACCATTGCTAGATTAATCTCGCTAGCAGAAAACCGTCACGAGGACTTTGAAAAGCATTTTGCAGAAGCCGATAAAACTGAAAAACAGGCACCAGTTCTAGGAATTACAGGAACCGGTGGAGCTGGAAAGTCATCACTTGTAGATGAATTAATACGCAGGTTTTTAATCGATTTCCCAGAGAAAAATATAGGAATCATATCTGTAGATCCATCAAAACGTAAAACTGGTGGTGCATTATTAGGTGATAGAATACGCATGAACGCTATTAATAACGATCGTGTTTACATGAGGTCTCTGGCAACTAGGCAATCTAATCTAGCACTTTCTAAACATGTGCAAGAAGCCGTAGATGTATTAAAAGCTTCAGACTATGATTTAATCATTTTAGAAACTAGTGGAATAGGGCAGAGCGATACTGAGATTTTAGAACACAGCGATGTGTCTTTATATGTAATGACACCAGAATTTGGTGCAGCGACACAACTAGAGAAAATCGACATGCTTGATTTTGCAGACGTAGTGGCCATCAACAAATTTGATAAACGTGGTTCACTAGATGCATTACGCGATGTAAAAAAACAATACCAGCGCAATCATAACCTTTGGGAAGCAGATCCAGAAACTCTACCAGTTTATGGAACCATCGCCAGCCAATTCAACGATCCAGGAATGAATGCGTTGTATGAAGCGCTAATGGCTGAGGTTACAGAAAAAACAGGTGTAGATTTAAGTTCACAAAACGAACTCAATAAAGCACAAAGTGAGAAAATCTTTGTGATCCCACCATCGAGAACACGTTATCTAAGTGAAATCGCAGAAAGTAACAGAGCTTATGATAATACTGCCGCATCTCAATCTAAAGTAGCACAGAAATTATATGGCGTTTTTCAAACGGTCAATACTTTATTAGATCAAAATGAAAACGCACCTGCGGTAGAAAACAGAGAGCGTTTAATTACTGATAAAGGATTAAATGAAGAGTACATTTTATCTCTTGTTTTAGCAGACGATGCAGATTTTATGAATCTTCTAATCGCCCAATTCAACAAATCATTAAAAGACCTTGATCCATATAACTGGGAAGTAATTACCGGTTGGGATGAAAAAGTAAATAAATACAAGCAGCCTATTTATGAGTTTCAAGTACGTGATAAAGTCATAAAAATTGAAACGCATACCGAGTCACTTTCTCATAAAATGATTCCTAAAGTTGCACTACCTAAGTATAGCGCTTGGGGCGATATTTTAAAATGGTGTTTGCAAGAAAATGTACCAGGAGAATTTCCTTATACCGCAGGATTATATCCGTTTAAAAGAACAGGTGAAGATCCTACAAGAATGTTTGCCGGTGAAGGTGGACCAGAACGTACAAATAAGCGTTTTCACTATGTAAGTCTTGGAATGCCAGCAAAACGTTTAAGTACTGCTTTTGATAGTGTGACCTTATACGGTAACGATCCAGGATTGCGACCAGATATTTATGGAAAAATCGGTAATGCTGGAGTAAGTATTTGCTGTCTAGATGATGCAAAGAAATTGTATTCTGGATTTGATTTGTCACACGCCATGACCTCGGTTTCTATGACTATTAATGGTCCAGCACCTATGTTGTTAGGATTCTTTATGAACGCAGCGATAGACCAGAATTGTGAAAGATTTATCACTGAGAATGGTCTAGGCGATAAAGTAGAGGCAAAGCTTAAAGAGGTTTATGATGATAATAATGTAGAACGTCCTTCTTATTTAAACGCTCAAGGCGAAAAAGTATATTCTAAAAATGGACAGGTTGATACCAGCAAGCTGCCTGAAGGAAACGACGGATTAGGTTTGATGCTTTTAGGATTGACAGGAGATCAAATCTTAGATCCAGCAGACTATGCTCGTATCAAACAAGAAACGCTAGCACAAGTACGTGGTACTGTTCAAGCAGATATCTTAAAAGAAGATCAGGCACAAAACACCTGTATTTTCTCTACAGAATTTGCTTTGCGTTTAATGGGTGACGTACAACAGTATTTTATAGAAGAAAAAGTGCGTAACTTCTATAGTGTATCTATTTCAGGATACCACATCGCAGAGGCTGGCGCAAATCCTATCACGCAATTGGCTTTCACATTAGCAAACGGATTCACTTATGTGGAATACTATCTAAGTCGTGGAATGGACATCAATAAATTTGGTCCTAACTTGAGTTTCTTCTTCTCGAACGGTATTGATCCAGAATATTCTGTGATAGGTCGTGTGGCGAGAAAGATTTGGGCCAAAGCGATGAAGAACAAATATGGAGCAAACTCTCGTGCTCAAATGTTAAAATACCACATTCAGACTAGTGGTCGTTCACTACATGCACAAGAGATTGATTTTAATGATATCCGTACGACATTGCAAGCACTGTATGCGATTAATGATAACTGTAACTCATTGCATACTAATGCTTATGACGAGGCGATTACCACACCTACAGAGGAATCTGTAAGACGTGCGATGGCGATTCAGTTAATTATTAATAAAGAATTAGGTCTTGCCAAAAATGAGAATCCTATTCAAGGAGCCTTCATTATAGAAGAGCTGACAGACCTAGTCGAAGCAGCTGTACTAGAAGAATTTGATAGAATCACTGAGCGTGGTGGCGTGCTAGGTGCAATGGAAACGATGTACCAGCGCAGTAAGATTCAAGAAGAATCTATGCACTACGAGATGTTAAAGCACACAGGCGAGTTCCCAATCATAGGAGTAAATACATTCCTAAGTTCTAAAGGTAGCCCAACCGTTTTACCAGCTGAGGTGATCCGTGCGACGGAAGAAGAGAAACAAGCTCAAATTGCTACTAAGGATAATTTGCATACCGCTTTCGCGAAAGCGCAACAAGAACAATTATCTAACATACAACAGGCAGCTGTAAAACAGGAAAACATCTTTGAACATTTAATGGAAGCAACAAAAATCTGTACACTAGGTCAAATTACGGAGGCGTTGTTTGAAGTAGGAGGACAATATAGAAGAAATATGTAAATAAGCTCTTAACGTGGTTTGTATAAAGTTTTCAAATTATAGAAGTTAAAAGTTCATGAGTAGTAAAGTATACGATTACATAATTATAGGTGCAGCACAGGCTGGACTGTCTATGGCGTATCATTTACAGAAAAAGGATAAGAACTTTTTAATCCTTGATGGTGGAAAAGAAATAGGTGAGTCCTGGCTCAATCGCTGGGATTCTCTTCAACTATTTACCACTACAGAGTATAATCATTTACCTGGTTTTAAATTTAAAGCACCCAAAGGACATTACCCCAGTAAAGTTGAAGTGGCGCAATATTTTAAGGATTATGTAAATCATTTTTCACTACCAGTCCGATTAAATACCTTGATTACCTCAGTAGGTAAGAAAGATGGTGTCTTTTATTTGGAACACAATACTGGTACTCTTCATGCAGCTCAAGTTATTGTCGCAACAGGACCTTTTCATACACCTTATACACCACCATGCCATCGCAATATTGCAGAATCTGTGGTGCAAATGCATAGTAATTATTACAAAGGATTACATCAATTGCAAGATGGAGATGCATTAGTAGTAGGTGCCGGAGATTCTGGGTATCAAATTCTCGATGAAATATCAGCTAGTGGAAATAGAAAGGTATTTTTTTCTGGAGATACCACCGTTAAATCCATACCGCAACAATTCCTAGGTAAAACCATCTGGTGGTGGTTTACAAAAACCGGTTTTTTAAGTTTTAATAAATACAGTTGGATGGGGAAAAAGATCATTTCTTCTAGACAACCGGTCATAGGAACTGATGTAAAAGAAATATTATCGAGAGAAAACGTAGAAGCGGTAGGAAGGACTAAAAATGCGGTAGAAAACGAGATTATCTTTGAATCTAAAAAGGTAAAAACCATCAAAAATGTCGTTTGGGCCACAGGATATCGACCTAATTTTTCTTGGATTGAAGGTCTAGAATTAGATGAAGATCATTATCCTAAAAACTACCGTGGTGTTAGTAATATTGAAGGTTTATACTTCATAGGATTGCCATGGATGTACACGAGAGGCTCTGCCACTTTGGGTGGTGTTTCTAAAGATGCTGCTTATCTAGTGGAAAGATTGCTTGAGGCCGAGAATGAGGTTTTGGTTTAAACTGATGAAGTCTGCTTTTAATAAAAATTTACGAGCCTTTTCTTATGAAGAGGCTTTTTTATGTTCTGCTTACGCGAAAGCGGAAATCTTACCTTAAACAAAACTTAAAGAAACCTTAATGTTTTGATGTAGTTTTTGCCAAGTTGAAGGGTTTAATATATTTGCTGTAAAGCCATTTTGATTTGACTCGCTTCATACTATTTACATTCTGCATTCTTATACATTTAACATCGCTCGCTCAAGATAGCATACCTAAAACGCCACCATCTAATTGGGCTTCTTGGGGTAGAGTGAGTTTTATTTTTAATCAAAGTGCGTTTAATGAGGAATGGCAAGGTGGTGGAGTTACTAATGTTTCTGGAGACATCAGTTTAAATTATGATTTCCAATTTAAAAGAAAAAAGTTTTCTTGGGATACCAGATTGATTACAGAATTTGGGCTGTCGCAGGTTAAAGATCAGCGATTTATACGTAAAACGACTGACAGGTTTGAAATTAATAGTATCATAGGTAATCAAATTAATAAAAGCAACTGGAATTACAGTACGATATTTAATTTTAGAACACAGCTTGTTTCAGGGTATGAATTTTTTAATCGTGAAGACACAAATCCTGACGGTTTATCTACAACTATACAGGATAGAAATGAAATTTCTGGTGGTTTTTCTCCTTCTTATTTTCAGCTAGGATTAGGGATTTTATGGAAAAAGTCTAAAACGCTCAACCTCAATATTGCCCCAGCAACTACTAGGTTAATAACGGTTGCTTCTCGATTTACAGACGTAGACGTTAACGACCCAGAAGCTTTAGAGAATTATGAGCCTTTCTTTGGAGTTGAGGCAAACAAAACCGCAAGATGGGAAGTAGGCGCTGCATTACGCGGTTATTCAAAATTTGAGGTGGCAAAGAATATACAGATGGAAAATGTTTTAAGCCTTTACAGTGATTACCTCGATGAGCCAGAGAATGTAGATATAGACTTTACACTCAATTTATTTCTTAAAGTAAATAAATACATAAGCGGTAATTTTGCTTTTCAGACTATATATGATGACAACACCATCAGAGGTTTTCAGGTACGTCAGGTAATAGGCTTAGGTTTTAAGTACAACCTAGGAGAAAAACCAGAAAAGCAAGCTTAATAGCTGCTATCTCCTTTAGGTTAGCTCGTTAATCTATAAATATTCATTGTGTTTTTTCTATATCGCTTACGCGAAAGCGGAACATCTTCCAAAGCTTCATTGCATTACTGTTTAAATTATCAATGACAGATATTAAGACGTGATGTAGGAATTTTATTAAATCTTCCTAAAGAAGGGAAACTTTACTTCAATGATTACTTATCTTTAAAATTATGTGGAGAAAAACGTTTCAGATTATAGGAATTATTGCAGCAGTTATGAGTCTATTACCATTGCTGGCAGCAGATTATTGGTGGATTAGAGTATTTGATTTTCCACACTTGCAGTTTACAGGTTTTACCCTATTAGCTATAATACTGTATTTTTTTACCTTCAAGCCAAAATGGATCAACGATTACTTTTACATCGTTATATTGTTAGGGTGCTTTTCATTTCAACTATATAGATTTATAGATTACACACCATTTTTTCCGGAAGAGGTTCAAACTAGTTCTGAAGATATTGCAACAGAAAATATGGTGAGCATATATACTGCAAATTTGCTTCAAAAAAATAAGGAGAGTCAACCATTATTTGAAGAAATTAGAGAAAAACAACCAGATATTATTGTATTTACAGAAGCTAATAAGCGCTGGAGTAATTTGATAAAAAGCAATATAGGGTCTTCTTATACTTATAAAATTGAAGAGCCTCTAGAAAATACTTATGGGATGCTGGTGTATTCAAAATTTGAGTTAGTAGATGGTGTTGTTAAATACCGTGTAGATCCTGAAATACCATCCATAGATGCAAAGGTTAAACTGAGAAATGGTGCACTAGTTCAATTGCACGCCATACATCCTACGCCGCCTATGCCACAACATAATCCTCGCAGTACTGACCGTGATAAAGAATTAATGCAAATAGCTTTTGCCAGTAAAGAATCTGAGTTACCAGTGATAGTAATAGGAGATTTTAATGATGTTGCCTGGTCTGATAGTACACAATTAACTAAAACAGTCGGTAAATTATTAGATGTAAGAATAGGAAGAGGTTTCTATAATACGTATCATGCACAGTATCCTATTTTTAGATGGTCTTTAGATCATATTTTAACGTCATCAGAATTCAGGTTAAAAAATCTCGGGACTGGTGTTGATTTTGGTAGTGACCATTTTCCATATTGGGCTATTTTATCATTTGAACCTGAGCTTTCTAAGGAACAAAAACCTGAAGAGCCTAGTAAAACAGAGTTACAACAAGCCATGGATCAAATGAATAAGAAAGATAGTAGTAAGAACGAAAATTAGAGAGCGCTTTACTTTAATTCTAATCCTAGATGAGCTTATTAATAAAGGAGTACCCAATTGCAGCTGCTGTAATGCCTAGAATAATGCTAAGAACTATATATAGCAAGGCAGTCATATAAGTCGCATTTTTTATGAGTAGAAATAGCTCCAAACTAAAAGTAGAAAATGTGGTAAGTCCACCACAAAAACCAATACCTAGCAGCACGTACCAATGATAGGTAAATTCATCTTTTTGAAACGCAGCTAGAAAACCACCTAGTAATAAACAACCCAGTAAATTTACACTTAGTGTAGGCAGCCACTTGAACTCGTTTACATTTAATAAGGTAGATATGTAGAATCTTAATGTGCTACCTAATCCACCTCCAATAAAGACTAAGATTAATGCTTTCATCTAAAGTATAGGAAAATAAATTTCAGTAAGGTAATCTGCAGGATTAGGTGTTAAGTCAGAATTTGTTTTATAAATTTCATATATAGGTAGTTCTGATCTTTCAAGGCCATTTTGTTTGATAAACTCTTTACCTTTATTCCATGCCGCTGTAATATTATCATAAGATCCCTTTAATGTGACCTTAACGGCTTTTCCAGGCTCTTGGTAACTACTAAGGATGTTACTTCCAGTAGCGGTAATTTCTCGGTTTTGTACAGGTACCGCAGCAGAAAAGATAGTACTATTATTTAAAGGATCTAATTTTTCATAAATGATTCTAGGCATTCCGTACATGTCTATATTATTACGTTGCATGTAAGACATTATGTTTTGTAACATTTGAGATTTTAATTCTGGGATGTTATTTAATTTAGAACTAGAAGACATATATAGAAAATAACCACCACCAGTTTCAATTATCCCATCAACATTTATAGAGAAAACTTTCATTTGTTGTAAAACTACTTGTTCTAGGTTTTCTAGACCTTTTTCATACATAGGAGTGATTTCCTCTTCCATATTAAATCCGAATAATGTCCCAATAACTTTATCTAGAAGTCCTTGTTCTCCTTTAGTATTCCAAATTACTTTTGTGCCGTTTTCTACTTCTATCAATTTCATGGTAACTTCACTATTAGATTCAGTCATGCCATTGTCGTAAAACATATCCATAGAAATAGACGTATTGGGCTCGATACCATTGATTGTCATTTTACCATTACCATATTCATCTGTAAAGGAATAATATCCATTTACACCTTGGGTTTGTGTTCCCATTGTAGATGTTACAGACTCATCTTCTAGCCATGGATTCCAATTTTCCCAATTTTTGAAATCTTCTATTTGTTCAAAGATTACTTGTGGAGGCGCTTGTATAGTTCTACTTTGAGTAATATCGTAAGAACCATCTTTAAGCGTGAAAAATATGGATCCTCCTATAATAATTATGAGGAGTAGGATAAATGAGTATTTTAAAACTTTCATGTACTGAGATTAATAATCAAAGATACAATTATTGATTTTTACTTCATACTTAAGAATAATGAGCAGATTGTAAAATCAGGACTGAAGATCACTGAACAATTTAAATGTAACATCTTATCAAAATAAAAACTGCCAGATTAAGATCTGGCAGCTCTATGAGAAAGTCATAGATATATGAACTTTCTTCCCCCTAAAAATTTGTTTTGTTTTTCCTATTACTATTATACAGTAAAAGTAAGAACCTTCTTTTAATCTTAAAATACCCATTAAGGGGTATAAATTGTTAAAGTTTGAGATTCAAATTATTTATGTTATCTCTCACAATTACTCTAGCAATTGAAAGAGTTATTTATAATGCTTAAATAAGTTTAATGCATATCTCATAAGTTCACCTTTTCCATGAAGATCTAATTTTTGAATCATGTTTTTACGGTGTTTAGAAACAGTACTTACTGCTGTAAATCTTTCTGCTGCAATTTCTGAGGAACTTTTTCCTTGTGCTATTAATTTTAAAATCTCTCGCTCACTAGGTGATAAAATTGTTTTTGCTTTTGATTTTTCAGATTTTTCTATTGATTCTATATCAATGGAAGGATCAAAATATCGCTCACCAGCAGCTACTTTTAAAATAGCCTTTCTAACTTCATTCAAGGCTCTTCTTTTAAGAACATAACCACTGGCTCCTGCCTTTACCATATCTCTTATGGCATCTTCATTTTCAAACATAGAAAATGCAATGACCTTTGTATTAGGGTAGCTTTCTCCTATTTTAGTGCAAAGCGTCACACCATCCATTCTAGGCATATTTACATCGCTTAAAACAACATCTGCAATTTTAAGATTCAAGATCTCTAACAATTCTTTACCATCTTTTGCAGTACCTATGACATTAATTTCTTCATCATATTTAAAAAGTAATTTAAGACCATCAATTAAGGATTCATGGTCTTCAGCTATAATTAGTTTGATCATAATAGGGAATATCAATGTTTATAGTTGTTCCTCTTCCAGGATGAGAGTCCACCTCAAATGTACCATCAAGATTTTCTACTCGTTTCTCTATATTTATTAAACCCATGCCATCAGTCTCAGGTAGTACCGTAGCATTAAAGCCTCTACCATTGTCCTCTACCATTATATTTAAATTCTCATCATATGAGGTTAAATTGATAGTAGCATTTGTAGCTTGAGCATGTTTAATAATATTATTCAATAATTCTTGCACAGTTCTAAAAATAATGAGTTCAATACTGCTTTCTAATTTTTTATCTAATCCGTGATGAATTAATTCTACAGTAAGCTTATTACTTGACGTAATTTTATCAGCTAGAGCCTGTAAAGAAGGGATAAGACCTCTACTAGCGAGCACACCATTATTTCTATTATGGGACATATTTCTTATAGTCTCATAGGTATCGTCTAATATTTTTTCGGTTCGGTTATATACTTCAAGACCTTGCTCATCTTTTACATTGCTTTTTAAATTTTCAAAATACAATTTTACGGTAGTTAAAGAACTTCCTAAGTTATCATGTAATTCTTCAGCTAGCCGTTTACGTTCTTTTTCTTGGCCGCTTATCATAGCGTCTATAGTAGCCAGCTCCTGATTTTTAAGAATAGTATCTGCTCTTTGTTTCTCTAATTCTTGTTCTTTTTGAGCAAGTAATTTTTTCTTGCGCTGGTTGTTATAAATGAATAGACCCAGAAGTGCTAGAAAAATTACACTACCTAATAACAGATATATTTGAGTTCGTTGATTTTTCTTATCTGCTTGTAATTGTAAATTTTCTTTTTCTTTTTCAGCTGTCTTGAACTTAGTTTCTAATTCTTCTAAGGATCTGGCAGCATCGATAGTTTTTAAGGAATCAGATATTCTTATTTTGTTCCGGTACAAAGTAGCACTGCGTTTATAATTGTTGTTTAGATAATACGCATCCGCAAGATTTCTAGTTACCATTACCATTTTTTCGTGATTTTCAATAGGGTAATGTTCCTCGAGAGCTTTCTTAAAATAAATTATAGCCTCCTTGTATTGTTTAGATTTTTTTAAAGTAATTCCTTTACTATTGTATAAATCTTTGAGAGTTTCAAAATCTTCTATTTGTTTATAGTAAGGAATAAGTACATTAAAATAATGCAGTGCAGAATCGCCATGACTAGCTAGATCATGTACGATACCTAAATTTAATTCAATAGTTTTAACAAGTTTAGATAAGTTATTGTTTTTTGCAATCTTTTTAGATTCACGAAGTAACCTTAAAGAGCGATTGATGCTTGTTTCGCTTTCATAATCTTCATTATAAACATAATAAAAATTACAGTTCACAAGCATTTTAGGATCTTGTGTAAGTTGTGCGATTTGACAATTCTCCGATACCAAATCCTCAAAAGGTAACGCATTTTCAACACTAGATAGATAGGTATAAATAAGTTCATCATTAATTTTAAATCTAAAATTGAGTGAATCTTTAGGAACTTTATCTTTAGCCTTTAATAATAGTTGATATGGCTGTACTAAATCAGTAGTAGTATTTGAAGTAGTTATAGCACTTTCATAATAATATCTAGCCTTGTTTGCATTAGATAATCCAATAGTGTCAATTTCAGAAATGAGCGTTTTAGATTGGTCAAAATGAGCATTTTTATTTAAACTCTCTAAATCATTTAACTTTTCTGATTGTGCATGACAATTTTGGAATAGACCTATTACTATTACAAGTATTAAAAATGTTTTAGTTTCCACTATTGATACTAGGCCTTTTAAATGAATGTCCTTTTTTAAGAGGGATTAATGTATCATCCATCCTTTTAAAACACTCTAAGCCATCTTCATAAGTATAGATTATAGTCTTAAAATCTTTATTAGGAGTCGTGTCATTTAGAATGGATCCGTTAATAGTATTTGAGGTATTACCTGTTCCAGCCGATTTGTACAAAACGATTTTTAACGCATATTCTCCATCAATAATTTCAAACGTTGCTGTTTTAACATTCTTAAAACCATTTTTTGATGTAAAGTCAATTTTTGTAACTTTATTAGTCGTTGTGTCCATGTAAAAAGTACCAATAAGCCCTACATTCACATTTAATCCAGTCTCTGCAATATTGTGTGTTGCTACACTTTTTGTTATTTGTAGTTCGCTCTCCAGTATTGAGCAGTATTTATACATTAAGGCATCTTGCATTTTAGCCTTATCAGTTAACGAGGTATTTTCAACTTCGTTATCGTCTAATTCATTGTTACGGTTTGAATCTTTACAAGCGATTAATAGAATAAAACAAATGCAGATAAGGGATAATTTAAATTTCATAATGGTTGGTTTTATATTTAATAAAAATGAATAAAATTGTTAAGCCATAACATACCCCATAAAGGGTATTTATCAATTTAATCTTTAAAGTAACTGATTTTTAATTCAATAAACAAATGAGTTTAACAAAAAAAGCCCGTCTAATACAGACAGGCTTATACTTTATAATATTTGATTTATTTACCTAAAAACTCCACTAGGAAAACTCACCATACTTTCTATACCATCTTTACCTACCGCTGCAACTCCAAAAAATGAATTATCTATTACAATTTCCTTTAAAGTATGTTCAGTAACATTTCCTACATATCGCGAATGATCCCAAGTTGGACTAGTCGTATCACGCCAGTAGATTTTATAACCAACGGCATCTTTTACCTTATCCCATTTTAATTTAGCATCTGCCTCTACGATTCCACCTATTTTCACATTTTGTGGTCGAGTAGGAGCCCAAGCAAGTTGCGCTAAATTAATAGCGTTGACGGCTGTAAGTTTACGAGCATATGGAAAATTAATATGTTCTACAACATCTCCATACGCAATCCCATTCTCTGTTCTAATATTTTGATGCTGTTGTGTATAATTTTCGTGCGCTTCCATAATACGTATTCCAGGAAAACCTAAATCAGCAAAAGGCCTGTGATGTCCACCACGACCAAAACGATCTAATCTATATACCATCATAGGCTTCATTTCTGGCATATAAGCTTTTACTGACTTATGGATATAACGAGCCAGCTGTCTAGAAATACCATCTACTTCACCACCATAAAACCTACGACCATTACGCTGGCGTTCTGTCTCAGTAGGGTCTGTAGGTTCTGAGAAAATTCTGAACTCTCTGTTATCAATGACTCCATCTACACCTTTTATATTTCCTATCATATCGTTGTTCAAAAAGCCTATGACATTCCATTCTTTCTTCTTTGCATATTCAGCAAGACCTTTACCACCAAATAATCCTTGCTCTTCACCACTCAAACCTACGTACACGATACTGTTTTTAAACTTACGCTTGCTTAAAACTCTTGCTGCTTCTATAGTACCAGCCATACCACTCGCGTTATCATTTGCTCCAGGAGCATCAGTGGTAAAATCCATCGTATCACTAGCTCTAGAATCTATATCACCACTCATCATCACCATGTCATTAGGATTTGTAGTACCACGTTGTATAGCAACTACATTAACCACAAAAGCATCTTTAGGAACGCGACTTCCCATATCTGTAGTAACTAGATCTTTTTGGTAAAAAACTTCAAGGCAACCACCACAATCTGCAGATATTTTATCAAACTCTGCTTTGATCCATCTTCTTGCAGCACCTATTCCACGAGAATCACTTATGGTATCAGAAAAAGTGTTTCTTGTTCCAAAACCAGCAAGAGTACGCACATCGCTCTCGATACGATCAGCTCTTACTTCGTCAATTATCTGATATAAGTCCATTTGATGCTCTGTAGGGACTTGAGTATAAGAAATCGTGGATACGAGTAATAAAATGGGTAATAAAAATTTCATATGTTACATTTTAGAGATCTAAGATAAGCGCAAACCTGAAACTTTTTCTTTAGTAATTGTTAAATGGAATTGTTTAGGAAGCACGCTTTCGCGAAAGCGAGATCAAAAAAAAGCCAGTTTACCTAAAAACTGACTTTAAACACTAAATAATCTTAAAAAACTAGGCCTCTTTTTTAATTTCTACAGCGTGTGGATATGGAATTTCAATATTTTCTTTATCTAGAGTCAACTTTGTATTTTCAACAGTCCAGAAATAAACGTCCCAATAATCTTCTGGTTTACAATATGGTCTAACCGCAAGATTTACTGAACTATCTGCTAGCTCACTCACGTTTACAGAAGGTGCTGGATCTTTAAGAACTTTAGGATTAGATTTTAACATAGCGAGGAGAGCTTCTTTGGCTTGTTTCATATCTTCTCTATAACCTATCCCTACCGTGGTGTCTACTCTCATTTTACCTTCAGCAGTGTAGTTTACCACATTACCGTTTGCCATAGGACCGTTAGGAACAATGGCAAGTTTATTTTGTGGTGTGATTAACTTAGTAACTAAAATATCTATTTCTTTTACACTTCCTAGCTCTCCTTGAGCTTCTATTAAATCACCTATTTTATAAGGCTTAAAGATTAAAATTAAAACTCCACCAGCAAAATTAGATAAAGACCCTTGTAAAGCAAGTCCTATAGCAAGTCCAGCTGCTGCGAGAATGGCTGCAAAACTAGCTGTCTCAATACCTAATGTACCTGCAACAGTAACTATGAGTAATACCGTAAGTATCCATTTTACGAGATTAGTTAAGAACTTTCTCAATGTGAGATCGTAATCTCTTTTCTCCATCAACTTGCAGATTACTTTTACTAATTTTTTAATAATAAATGCTCCTATTATGTAAATTAATATGGCTTTTAATAAGGGCACGCCGTACTCTAAAACATAACTAGTAATGTTCTCAATACTGAATCCACTGGAGTCAATATTGATATCTGCATTTTCTGCTTCGACAATAGGGTTTTGAATCATTTTAATTAATTTATAGGTTGTTTAAAACAAATCTATTAACCTAATTATCAGATTGTAAAAATGATCCTTGTCTTTTGAAGTGTTGGTTATTAATCAGCAAAACATTGCTTCTCACCGGATATATATAAAGAAGCCGCTTTGTTTAAAAAGCGGCTTCTTTATATTTAGAATATTTTTTATCCTTCTTTGTGTATTTCTACTTGATGTGGATAAGGAATTTCAACGCCTATGGCATCTAGTGCAGGTTTGAAATTTTTCTGTAAATAGAAGTTGACAGTCCAGACATCAGCAGTTAATGTATAAGGTCTTACGATAATGTTGATGGAGCTTCCAGCATTTTCTGTTACTTCTACTATAGGAGCAGGTTCTTCAAGAACAAGAGGATGATCTGTACAGAGTTTTCTTAGTGTTTCTAGAACTTTAGGTATATCTGCATCGTAACTTACACCTATCATAGTCTCACACCTTAAAATACCTTCTGCATTAAAGTTAATTATATTACCGTTAAGTAGAGGACCGTTAGGGATTATAGCAAGTTTACGGGAAAAGGTAACAACTTTAGTTTGTAAAATATCAATCTCTTTTATAGTTCCTGTAATTCCTTGTGCTTCTATAGTATCACCTACTTTGAATGGTTTAAATAGCAACAGCAAAACTCCACCAGCAAAATTAGATAGTGATCCTTGTAAAGCTAATCCTATGGCTAGTCCGGCAGCTGCTATAATCGCTGCAAAGCTAGTCGTTTGAATTCCTAAGGTTCCTACAATAGTTACAATAAGTAAAATCCAAAGTGACCAACTAATAAGGTTAAGGAGAAATTTTTCTAAAGTAACATCGTAAGCTCTCAATTTCATGAACTTTCCTGCTACTTTTACCAGTCTTTTTATCAACCATCTACCTATAATATATATAAGGATAGCCTTTAAAAGTGGTATACCATATTCTAGGATGAGTTCAAATCCTTTTTCTATATTGAAGTTCTCAAATAATTGTTTCATAGGTTACAAATTTATGATATGCATGAACGATCGATGTTTATGTATTGTTAATACTTGAACCATTTTAACAAACAAAACCGCTATCAGTATAAACTAATAGCGGTTTGAACTTAACTTAAACTAACTGTTTAAAGAGTTACGACATTGTAAAAGGATATTTTTTTTCTCCAGCTACTTTGTCTGCAACTACATTACGTAGTTCGATAATATTAGGAAGGTTTACAAACTTAGTAAAACGTTTAAGTCCCATAAGCATCATACGTTGCTCATCACCTTCAGCAAAGCTTGAGATTCCTTCTTCAGCTCTGTTTTGAATAATCTTCACAGCATTATAAAGATATAATTGAGACATTGCTATTTGCTCTTTTTGCTCTTCTACACTAGTGCGCGCGATGTTCTTTTGAGTTCTCAAAATAGCACTTTCGGCCATGTAGATTTCAATCAGGATATCTGATGCTGCTAGCAACAGTTGTTGATTTTGCTCTAATTCTGTTCCAAATTTTTGTACAGCACTTCCAGCCACCATTAAGAACACTTTCTTAAGTTTCTTAATCATGTCCATTTCTTCAGATAATGGTTCAGAAAAATCTGGAGTATCAAAAGATGGAATAGAAGTCAATTCATTTCCCACGGCCATTGCTGGCTCTAGTAGGTTCACATGACCTTTCATCGCTTTTTTAACAAGCATTCCTACGGCTAGCATACGGTTGATCTCGTTAGTACCTTCATAGATACGTGAGATACGTGCATCACGCCATGCAGCTTCCATAGGTGCATCAGCACTGAAGCCCATACCTCCATAAATTTGAATACCTTCATCACTACAGTTTTGCATATCTTCAGATACAGCAACTTTAAGAATCGAACATTCAATTGCAAATTCTTCTACACCTTTCAATTCTGCCTCAGCAAATGTTGCTCCTTCTTCTTGACGTAAGTGAATTCTATTCTCAATATCTTTTGCAGCTCTGTAAGATGCACTTTCACCTACATAGGCGTTAGTTGCCATCTCAGCAAGTTTTTTTCTAATCGCACCAAATTTTGCAATAGGCGTTTTAAATTGCTCACGCTCGTTTGCATAATTAGTTGCTAGAGTGATTACACGACGTTGCGCATCTAGACATGCCGCAGCTAGTTTAATACGACCTACATTTAGTGCATTCATGGCGATTTTAAATCCTTCACCACGGCCAGCAAGCATATTTTCTACAGGAACTAAACAGTCATTGAAGAAAACCTGACGAGTAGAAGAGGAGTGGATACCTAATTTGTGCTCTTCTTCACCCATGGAAATTCCATTACTAGGGTCATTCTCTACAATAAACCCAGTAATATTTTTATCATCTTCTAATCTTGCAAAAACTACAAACACATTACAGAAACCTGCATTTGAGATCCACATTTTTTGACCATTGATCTTGTAATGTTTACCGTCTTCAGTAAGTTCTGCTTTCGTTTTTCCAGAATTTGCATCAGATCCTGCTCCAGGCTCTGTCAAACAGTAAGCTCCAAACCACTCACCAGTAGCTAATTTAGGAACGTATTTTTTCTTTTGCTCTTCCGTACCATAAAGTGTGATAGGCATAGTACCTATTCCTGTATGTGCACCAAATGCTGTAGCAATAGATCCAGTTGCTCCAGATATATAATCACATACTAACATGGTTGAGACAAAGCCCATACCTAATCCATCATATTCTTCTGGCACAGCGATTCCTAAGAATCCCATTTCTCCAGCTTTGCGCATTACCTCTTCAGTAAGCGCATAGTCTTTCTTTTCAAAACGTTCTTTATGAGGAACGATCTCTTTATCCACAAACTCAGTTACGGATTCACGCATCATTTTTTGCTCATCAGAAAAATCTTCTGGAGTAAAAATATCTGATGGATTTGATTCTTTAACGATGAACTGTCCACCGCGGATCATTGCTTTATCTATAGTTTCTGTTGACATTGCTTTTGTCTTTTAATTTAAAAATTCATAAACTCCACAAGCTCCTTGACCAGTTCCTACACACATAGTAACTAATCCGTACTT
>MAAC01018678.1_pt1 | contig 21878 bp, 21 predicted proteins | sample 1115981 | NCBI WGS metagenome assembly MAAC01 (sample SAMN04961126, study PRJNA320927) | seawater metagenome | isolation source: sample BD02T64 sea water enriched with oil for 64 days | place: USA:Gulf of Mexico | collected 2013-07-27
TTACCGAATATAGAAGTTATAGATTTCAAGGTTATCAAGTGTATCAATTGAAGGATAATTCGATTTCTGCGGCCGATTTATATGATGAAGATAAAGCGAGGTTAGTGTTTCAATGTGATATTAAAGATGATATTGAAAGACTTATTAATTATAGATTCGACTTGGATTTGGAGGCAGTAGTTCCTGAATTGCGAGTGGAGGATGCTGCTAACGATGGTGTGTATAAAACGTTCTCGGTACAGGAAGATTTCTTTGCTACTGGCGACCGTACGTTGATTAATTATAAAACGTATTATTATATTGCTATTGCCTATGCGTATAACAATTACAAAACGTATAATCAAACCGATCCTACGGCTTTGGATGGTCAAAAAACACTGTATTTACCATCAAGGAAAGCGGCAACTGGACCGATTATTAAGTATTCTGGTATTCCGCATCAAACCGATATGCAGAACGGAGGTCAGGTACTGAATTCTCAATTTGGCGACTTTGTTCCAATTACTCGTATTGAAGGTATAGGAAATAATGGTCATTTTTTGATAATGGATCAAGAGAGTGTGGATGAAGCCATGTCTGGTGCTCCTTATAAGGTAGCACAACCAACATATTCTGTTGGTGATATACCGGGTTTAACCAATACACCTATTGAAGTGAAAGTGATTGATCCTTTAGCTATTCAAGGGGGAGAGTATGTAGTATCTTATTTGGATTCAGAAGGTTCAGATTTAGAAAACGCTTCTTGGAGTTTAGCAGGTGGTGCCTTAGGGGATGATACCTTATTCGCAAGTGCACCAATTTCCAGTCAAAAAGAAGAATTATTTCCTTCTTTAGGGATTTCCATCACTATTAAAGATGTTGAAAACGGTTGGTACGATAAATTTACCAATGGGTATATTGGAGCCAATGTGGTGTATGACGATTTTAACGCTCCTTGGTTATCTGGGGTGAATGATATTGACGGGAATGATTACCAAAATTGGATCCGTTCAGGTAATAATGGGGTATTGGACGAAGAAGCCTATATGGATTACGATGTCCAAGTTGGTACCACCGTTGGTAGATATGGCCATCCTATGGATGATGATGAGATCTATGAAACATTATTGGATGGTACTTGGGCTCCTGCTCGTTTAGGCACATGGAATTTGCATGGTCCTATGACCACTCGTGGTGACCTAGACTCTAGACTTGCGGATTTTCAAGAAATGTACCGTGGCTATCCAATTAGAAAGCATGATTCATTTGGAATCCATGTAGGGTACCAATTGGCATTTCTGAATAGTGTGGATATTGTTTTTACCAATGACCAGTCCTTATGGACGAGAGTGGTGGTTTTAGAAATGCAAGATGATGAAACCCTTTCACAGGGAGGCGCTAAAAAATTAGATGCTCGTAGTCATTTATCGGTCGATAAAAATGGATTAACTTCTGTAGATGCAGGTTACAATGCCGCAGAAGGAGATTTAATTTCTGAAACTGGAATGGGTTGGTTCCCGGGTTATGCACTTGATTTGGAAACTGGAGAACGATTAAATATGGCTTTTGGAGAGGATTCGTACATTGGTTCTGAAAATGGGACTGACATGTTATGGAATCCAACGGATGTACTGTATGAAGGTTACGGTGCAAATAGAGTTCGTTTTGGAGGGAAACATTATGTCTATGTATTCAGAAATAATGATGTGGAAGAAGCTATGCATGCACAACCAGAATTTTATAATGAACCGGAAAACAGAATGCCTTCTTACGATGAAGGAGTGTTTATGTTCAATAAATTGGCTACTGGAACTGCCGATGACTTTAACCAGGTGTATAGAGCTGCTATGTGGGTTGGAGCGCCAATGGTTAGGAGAGGACAAACCTTATTATCCAATAAAGCTGTTGTTCAACTGAGAGTGAATAAAAAACACGAAAAGTATGCTCAAGGTGCTACTTTGAATGTGGGTGACACTCCTGCTGATGGGGTAGAATACTTGGTGAATAAGGGTCCAATAAGATATAATAATCAAACCATGAATCGTGGGGATAACTTCTTCGGTACCGGGTCAGGATCCATTTTTTCAACTGGAGATACCAAAGAGGATAAGTTTGATAATGTGACGGCAACCATGAATGGTGGGCGTCCAACTTACGGATTTTCGCTAGATGGTATGGAGGCCACCGTTGGAAATGAAGATGTGTTGAAAGAATCATTGAACAAAATACGTGTGGTTCCGAATCCGTATTATGCGTATTCTGACTATGAAGCGGATAAAAATGATTTCCAAGTTAGAATTACGAACCTTCCACAACAATGTAAAGTGAAAATCTATACCTTAAATGGGGTTTTGGTGAGAGAGTTGGATAAAGATGATGATTCTATTACTTATTTAGAATGGGATTTAAAGAACCACGCTAGAATTCCTGTTGCTAGTGGAATGTATTTGGTTCATGTGGAGGTTCCTGGTACAGGTGAAATTGTTCTGAAATGGTTCGGTGCAATGAGACCAGTGGATTTGGATTCGTTCTAAGATAATTTGATTTAATAGATTTATAATAGAGTTATTATGATTAAAAGAAATAATACCGTAAAAGTTGTTACAGTTGCTTTGGCTATGTTAATTGCCTTACCATCTGCGTTTGCTGGTAATAAAGATCGAATTGGATCTAATGGTGGTGAACAATTGAAAATAAACCCATGGGCTCGTGGCGCGGGGTTTGGGAATGCTAATTCAGCGAGTGTGGTTGGAATTGAGTCTGCCTTTTTAAATGTTTCAGGGCTTGCTTTGATGCGTAAGATGGATTTGAATTTAAGCTATACAAACTATTTGGGTGGTTCTGGGATAGGGATCAGTTCTTTAGGGTATGGACAACGAATTTCGGAATACGATGTAATTGGTGTAGGTTTTCAAACCATGGATTTTGGAGATATTAAAAGAACAACCACCGCTCTTCCAGACGATGCGGGTACTTACAATGCATCTTACGGTACATTTTATTTATCGTATGCTCGTGAGTTTTCTAATGCCATCTATGCGGGTATTACCACCAAAGTAATTACGGAAGGTATCTCAAATGCGAAAGCTTCGGCAATGGCATTTGATTTTGGGATTCGGTACATAACTGGAGCAAATAGAAATATTCAGTTTGGAATTTCATTGAAAAATATCGGGGGACAAATGAAATTTGCAGGGGATGGATTTTCGACCAAAACAAATTTGGACGATAAAGAATTTACCGTTTCTCAAAGAACTCAAGGGGTGGAGCTGCCTTCCATTTTGAATATCGGTTTAACGTATGACATTCTTGTTTCGGAATACGAAAACTCCGATTCTACAGGAATAAGAGCAATGCATAGAGTATCTCCTTCGGTAAATTTCATGTCTAACTCTTTTGGTAAAGATCAAATTAGCTTTGCGGTGGAATACGCCTTTAGAGAGTTTATTATGGCCAGAGTAGGTTATTTGTATGAAGACAAAATTACCGATGCTGCCTTATCTAGTTTTGCCAATACGGGTCCTACTGCTGGTGTTACCGTGGCTATGCCTATTAATTCTACAGGAGGTACCTTGGATATTGATTATGGGTTTAGAGCGACTAGAAACTTCTCCGGATCGCATACTATTGGTTTACGTTTAAATCTTTAACAAATTTTTACGATCGTTTAAATACGAAAATATATTATATTTGTGAGACAGTCCCGCTTGAAAAGGTGGGACTGTCTTGTTATTAAAAGTTTATTACATGTCAGATTTATCATATTATAGCGCAGAAGGGTTGGCTGCAGCGCAAGCCGAATTAAAACAAATGGAAAAGGTGGATAGGCCATTTATTACCAAACAAATTGCGGATGCTCGGGACAAGGGTGATTTGTCCGAAAATGCAGAATACCATGCCGCAAAGGAGTCGCAAGGAATGCTAGAAGCGAAGATTTCGAGAATGAAGAATGAGTTAAGTAATGCTCGAATTTTGGATGAAACCAATATGGATACTTCTAAAGCTCTTGTACTTTCTACCGTAAAACTTAAAAATGTGGCGAACGGTGCAACCATGACTTATACTTTAGTTGCCCCACAGGAAGCGAATTTAGCTACCGGAAAAATTTCTGTAAAATCTCCGATTGGTGCCGGTTTATTAGGTACAGTTGTAGGGGATATTGCGGAGGTGAAAGTACCTACGGGTATTATGAAATTAGAGGTGTTGGAAATTAGTCGTTAATTATGGCGAGCATCTTTACAAAAATTATTCAAGGAGAAATACCTTCCTACAAAATTGCAGAGGATGATAAATTCTATGCGTTTTTAGATATTTCACCCTTGTCTAAAGGGCATACCTTAGTGGTGCCGAAACAAGAAATCGACTATCTATTTGATTTGGAAGACCAATCGATAGGGGATATAATGATTTTTAGTAAAAAAGTGTCTAAGGCCATTAAAAAGACCATTTCCTGTGAGAGAGTGGGGGTAGCGGTGATCGGTTTGGAAGTGCCTCATGCCCATATTCATTTGGTGCCAATAAGTGGCATGGGTGATTTGAACTTTTCCAATCCAAAACTTCAGTTATCACCCGATGAGTTGCAAGAAATTGCGGCAAAAATTCGCGCTGAATTTTAATTACTTAACTTTTCCAGGATTGTTTTTAACGAAAGAATCCCAACCCGAGTAGGTTTTACCCGCTTTAACAGTGTTCCCCTGAAAATAATGGCACAATGCCGCTGCTAATCCGTCCGTAGCATCTAAGTGCTTTGGCATATCTTCTTGACGGAGTTTCAAAATAGACTTTAACATTTGAGCCACCTGTTCTTTGGATGCCGTTCCTGTTCCTGTTATGGATTGTTTGATTTTTCGCGGGGCGTATTCAAAAATGGGAAGGTCACGGTACACCGCAGCCGCCATCGCAACGCCTTGGGCTCTTCCTAATTTCAACATGGATTGAACGTTTTTCCCGAAGAATGGAGCCTCTAAAGCCACCTCCTCTGGATGAAATTCATCAATCAAACCGAGTGTTCTTTCAAAAATTCGCCTCAGTTTGGCTCCATGGCTGGGCAGTTTTTCCAAGTGAATGACGCCCATTGCTAGCATTTCGGGTTTTTTTCCTGTTATTTTTATGATTCCGTATCCCATGATGGTGGTTCCTGGATCAATGCCTAAAACTATTTTTTCTATTGCCAAATTGAATAAATTTGTTGGTACCGAGCTGATGCAATCTACAAAGAAAAACAATCTATTCCGATATTTAGGTATTCTCCTTAAGGGGTTGGCTTTGGTGTTGACGTTTTGGTTTATTTATTACCGAATCTTTACCACTACTAATCTGGAGGAGATAAAGATTTACTTTCAAAATCACCTCGAGGATGGGTCAAAGTTATGGATGTTTGCTTTGGCAGTTTTTCTCACCTTTGTTAATTGGGGTTTAGAAACCTATAAATGGCGTTTCCTAATTGTACGTATTGAAAAAATGTCCTTTTTACGTGCGGTTAAAGCGGTATTGTCCGGGGTTACACTCAGTGTTTTTACGCCCAATCGGATAGGGGAGTATGCAGGACGTGTCGTATATATTAATAAAGCCGATCGAATAAAAGGGGCATTAATCACGGTGATTAGTAGTTTTTCGCAATTAATTACCACCTTGTTAATTGGTGCATTTTGTTTTCTTTTTTACTTGGAGAGGTTTCAACCAGATACCATTGGATCCCTATCTATCTATATAGGGATTCAGTTGTATGTGGTGTTTTTTGTTTTGATAATCCTTACTTTCATTAATACCTCCTTTCTAACTATTTTGTTGAATAGAATTACGTACCTATCCAAGCGTTTTAAAAAATACATTGAGGTGTTTTCTTACTATTCGCAAACGGATTTACTGAAAGTTTTGATCCTAAGCTTTCTTAGATATAGTGTTTTTTCGTTGCAATATTTTTTATTACTCGAGTTTTTTGGAGTGAGCTTAACGGTTCAACAAGCTTTTATTCTGATTCCGGTTTATTTCTTGACGCTAACGGCCATTCCCACCATTACCTTGGCCGAATTGGGGGTGCGTGAAGTGGTGGCCATTACTGTATTTTCAGTGGTTTCGGTAAATGAAATTGGATTGGTTTCCACTTCCTTTACCATTTGGCTGATTAATCTGGCCATTCCCGCTCTAGTGGGAGTCATTTTTATTTTAAATGCACGTTTATTTAAAGCGCAGTAATGGAGTTTATTATCGGAGTTTCCGTTTTGGTTTTTGGTGCTTATGCCTTCATTATGTTCCGATACTCCAAGAGAGTAAAGTTTTTGGCGAGGAGAACCCATACGGAGTCGGTAACCACACCCTCGGTTTCCGTGGTGGTCGCTCTGAAAAATGAAAAGACCCAAGTGGTGGATTTGATTCGTTCCCTTTCCGAAATTTGCTTTGATGGTGATTTTGAAATTATTCTGGTAGATGATCATTCCTCCGATGATACGTACGCTCTTTTACTGGACACCATTCCTATAGGTTTTCAAGTATTAAAAAATAATGGAATTGGTAAAAAGCAGGCCATCGAAACCGGTGTAAAACATGCAAGTAAAGCGTGGGTTGCGGTTACAGATGCCGATTGTTTGATGTCCAAGCATTGGTTAACGGCACTGGTTGGAAGTAGGAAGACAGAAACAAAAATGGTTTTAGGACCGGTATTTATTGCCCATTCGAATTCTGACTTTTTGAGTCTTCAAAAAATGGAGTTCCTAGGGCTTCAAGGCGCCACTGCGGGTTCTGCATGCATGGGAAGTCCTATATTGGCTAATGGAGCTAATATGATGTTTAAGCGCGAAGTTTTTTTGGAGTTAAATCCCTATGAGGATAATTACCACCTTAAAACGGGCGATGATCAATTCTTGATGCTGGCTATTCATTCTAAATATCCAGGGAGTTGTACCTACGCTTTTGATAAAGAGGCTATAGTAAGCACCTTTCCGGTTATATGCTTTAAAAAGTACTGGGAACAAAGAGTTCGATGGGCATCAAAAGGGAGCTCATACACCCATGCGGATATCCTATATACCGGATTGATCGTATTTCTTACTTCTTGCATTGTTATTGGGTCTGTGGTGTATGGTTTAGCTATGGGTAGTTTTGGACTCACTTTTGGGTTCCTGTTGATTAAAATAGTAGTGGACTATCCTTTGGTTAAACAAATGGCTAAGTTTTCGAATGCAACCATTAATCCCGTGCATTTTCTGATTTCAGGATTTATTTATCCCTTGGTGGTTGTATTTGCTGTGGTAGCTGGTTTTTTAAAGAAACCCTAAAATAGAAATAACATGACCAGGAAAATAGGGAGACCAATAAGAAATAGAAAAAGAGAGTAAGGTAAAATATCCTTCGCTTTTAATCCTGTGATTCCTAGCAATGGCAACGCCCAAAACGGTTGTAACATATTGGTAAGTTGATCGCCATAGGCAAAAGCGAGAATGTTTTTGGCCAATGGGGCTCCCATTTCTGTCGCAGTTTGGAGTAATATTGGTCCTTGTATTGCCCATTGACCTCCACCGCTTGGAACCAGAATATTAACAATCCCGGCACTAAAGAAAGTGAAATAGGTAAGGGAATTGGGGGAAGCCGATTGGGCCACAAATTCGGAGAATTGTGCGATCAATTGGGAGTCCCGTAAAATTCCCATTATTCCAAAATACAATGGAAATTGAATTAAAATTCCAGCGGCTCCAGAAATGGCTTGGTCCAAAGCTTGGGTAAAGTTGTAGAGGTTTTTGTGAAATAAAAATCCCATACCTAAAAGCAATAGGTTGATATTATTGGGTGTAAAGTAATGGGTAAAGCCTATCACCCAGAACATCTTATATAAAACATATAGGATAAGGATAGCACCTACCACTATGCCCAAACCCTTAGAATGGTCCAATTTTTCAGCACCTACAATAATTGGTTTTTGTGGGGTCCTAAATTTTGTATTTAACGTAATGGGTGGCGCTTTAGATTTCTTACCCATCCAGTACATCGCCATAGGAGCAATAATTAGTAAAGCGAATGAAGTAGTCATATTCATTCTAGAAAATACCGTTTCACTGAAGCTGATGGCATCAGGAATGGAGGAATGGAGTTTGATAGGTAATAGGGAGACCAAATGTCCAGATTCAGCCACTTTGGCTAACGAAGAACCCGAGAAACCTCCATGCCATACCATTAACCCAGAATATCCTCCAGCTGCGATTAAGGGATAGTTCAATCTCCAGTTGTTTCGTAACGATTCTTCGGCCAATTTCCGAGCCATTATTGCTCCGAATATTAAGCCAAGTCCCCAGTTGAAAAAAGCAACCAACATGGTTAAAAAAGTAATCCAGGCCGCAGCCTTGGCAGAGGTGTTCAAATGTTGGGTGACCGAATTAATAAACTGATTTACAGGGGCGCTTATGGCGAGTATATGGCCCAATACCAACATGAGGATCATTTGTACGGTAAATACCAGTAAGTTGGGATTCCAGATTCCGTTTTCCCAATAGGTTAGAATGGTATAGGGTTTAAATTCATTTTCCACTCCCATACCGAATAAAAGAGCCAAAACAAATGCAAAAAAAGAAAGCACTATTGCGATCGTAAATGGCGATGGCAATAGTGCTTTATATATGTTTACGAACTTAGAAGTAAAGCTCATTTCATTCGTGTTGGATTAGAATGGTAAATCGTCATCGTCATTGCTTGCTGCAATTGGAGGAGGAGTTGGAAGTGGTGCATTCCCTGCAGGTGCTGCAGCTGTAGATTTCTCCATTTTCCACGCTTGAAGATTAACAAAGTATCTTCCTTGATATTCGTTTCCACGCACATTAAAGTGAACGTTTACTTCTTCGCCAACTTGATAAGTATCTAAAAGTGTCGTTTTTTCTTTAATAAATTCTAATTTCACATCTTGTGGATATTGCTCTTGAGTAGTTACTACAAATTCTCTCTTTGAGAATCCACTATCAAATGTTTGGGTATCCATCATTACCTTAATACGTCCTTGTAATTGTAAATCCATCTTATTAGTCGTTAAAAGCGAGGAGCGTCATCCAAGCCAGTTCTATTTGATTATTATTAATTTGTTCTTTTGCAATTTGATGTAACTTAAGCTCTAAAGTTACGGCATCATCTTCATGAGCAACAAATACTTCGCTCAATTCAAATAATTTATGATCGTTTACATCTAATTCAGATGGTAAACGCTCTACGTTCCCTAATCTACCCAGATCATTACCGGTAAGAATAGTGGAGTTTCTGATGTCCAAAGGGATTTGATCTACCCCAATTCCTAAAGTAGTTAAGGGTTTGGTGATTTCAAAAATGGCATCTCCATGTGCGCGGCAATACCAATTGCCTCCCATACGAGCCACTAAATCAATTTTTGTTTGATCAATGGAGCCATTTTCATCCAATACATCTTCATTTACATGAAACCGTATGACTTCACAAATAATCATGTTCCCGGCACCCCCTTCGGTACCCAGTTCTATGATATCGAGTATTTTACATTCCATAGATACTGGCGATTCCAATACACGACTTGGTTTGACCAAATCACTTGGAACTTCCGTTAATCCAGACTTGGAGAATTCGTTCACACCATCACCGTATTCGGTACTGGACAATGACATTTGCTCCACAATAGCGTGATTAACTACGTTAATCACGACCTCTCCTGTTAATTTCGCATTTTCTAAAGTGTGCTTGGTAGTATTATCACGTACCCTTCTAGAGGGACTAAAAGCCACAATTGGCGGATTAGCACTAAAAACACCAAATTGCGAGAACGGACTTAAATTCGAATTCCCTTTTCCATCTACCGTACTTACAAAAGCTATTGGTCGGGGACCAATAGCTCCAAGCATGGTTCCGAACACCTTAGGTGTAGATTCCTTTTTTGGATCTATTTTGATAAATTTTCCCATGTGGATGCAAAGGTAAAATTGAGAAGCGTAGTTCCCAATAATGACCAAAGTTATTCCTACACTCTGGCGATTTTTTATCAACAAAAAATAAAATCAATTTTTTGAATTTTCGTTTGCATAACCAGAAAGATGACTATCTTTGCCGCCCGATTGCGGATGTGGTGAAATTGGTAGACACGCTAGACTTAGGATCTAGTGCCGTGAGGTGTGAAGGTTCGAGTCCTTTCATCCGCACAATCTAAAAAAAAGAGTTGCTTTTACGAGTAACTCTTTTTTTTTGTCCATACTTCCGTACCTATTCACATATGTAGTACACGAAACTGTTGGCTAACATTTACATTTGCAGCGGATCAGTATTATTGGATTTTTATATGAAAAGAAGATTTAGAATTTATGGTTTTGGGTTATTACTTGGAACCGTTATGGCTTGGGCGCTTTTTTTACGCGGTAGAAACACAAAAAACTATACCTCTTGGACTCCAAATAATAGGATTTTAGAGGAAATTCGTTTGGATTCCACCTTTAGTCCTTCCGATGTGTTTTGGTGTGAAATGGGATGTTTAGGTTTTTCCAGTATTGAATTGGATGAGTTATTGAATGATGGGAACGTAAATTTTGGAGAGAGCTACGTGAAAACCTGGCCTCGAACTTATCAAGTGGCCTTCGAAACGAAAGATAAGGGGATCTTGGTGATTGAGTTTTCTAAATCGGAAACTAGAAAATTCTCCATCCTCTGGGTAAAGAAAGAAGGGCAAGAAATTAATTGTAATTGCTAAAACTATGGATGCTGGTTCTTATCAAGTAGTTTTTGAGGATTCTATGGCCAAATTGGTCCGTTTTGTCAATGCGAACTACCCTCACTCCAAACGATACATTATTGCCGATAATAATACCTTAGAACACTGTTTACCTATTATTGATAAATACTTAGGCGAAATGAAAGTGGAGCAACGAGTATTTAAACTCGAACCTGGAGAGGATAGTAAATCCATGGATTTAGCGTATCAACTATGGGAGAATTTCACCGATTTAGGAATCTCTAGAGGAGATGTGATTTTAAATATTGGTGGAGGGGTTGTTTCTGATCTGGGAGGGTTTGTTGCCGCTACCTATAAAAGAGGTGTGGATGTTATTAACGTTCCAACTTCCTTATTGGCCATGACGGATGCATCAGTCGGTGGTAAAGTAGGGGTGAATTTTAATCAATTAAAAAACCATTTAGGATATTTTTCAGATCCTAAAGGGGTGTTCATTCATACTGATTTTCTAAATACTTTACCGGATAGGGAATTTGTTTCTGGGTATGCAGAAATGATTAAACATGCATTGATTTCAGATAAATCGACCTGGGTACGAATGATAGAGCAAGGTGCCCCTTCCGTTGGCTTTGTGACCGAAATCTTACCCGCATCGGTAGCTATCAAATACCACTTTGTAAAACAAGATCCTTTCGATAAGGGAATTCGAAAAGTGTTAAACTTCGGACATACCATGGGGCACGCTATCGAAACCTTATTTATGGATTCCGATACGGAGGTATTACATGGCGAGGCTGTGGCAGCCGGAATGATTTGTGCTGCTTATGTTTCGCATATAGAAGCGGGATTGGCTAAAGTTGATGTGGTGGCTATTTCTAATTTACTCCAGGAAGTTTTTGATTTAGAATTTGTTACTTGGTTAATGGCAGAGAACCTAGAATTGCCTTTAAAGCATGATAAAAAGAATGCCGGAACGGAATTACGTTTTGTTTTATTAACGGAGTCGGGAAAAGCCATTTATGACCAACCCGTTTCCATGGAATTGGCTTTACGATCGTTTGAGTTTGTTCAATCCGTGGTGAATGGAGAAATGGAGTTTTAAACCATGAAGTTAACGGCTCCTGATAAATATTCAAACGCGGTGGTAGAGGTGCCTACTTCTAAAAGTATCGCTAATCGTTTGCTAATTATTCAGGCCTTAGCTGGTTCAGGTCTGATTTCAGACTTATCCGAAGCAAAAGACACCCAAATCTTAAAAGAGCTTACTCGTTCTTTGCCTCCCGTTCTTGATGTGGGCCATGCAGGGACTACCTTCCGGTTTTTAACGTCCTTTTTAGCCCTTCAACAGGGAACGTTTGTATTAACAGGTTCAACACGAATGCGTGAGCGACCCATTTCGGTTTTAGTGGATGCGCTAAAAGAATTAGGTGCCAACATTACGTATATAGATAAAAAAGGATTTCCGCCACTAAAAATAATTGGGGCGGAATTGTTGGGAAGGGAAATCAATGTCAAGGCGAATATTAGCAGTCAATTTATTACGGCATTAATGCTAATTGGACCGTATTTAGAATCGGGGTTAACCATTAAGTTGGAAGGCAAAATGGTTTCTTTCCCCTATATCTCCATGACCGCAAGTTTAATGGAATCCTGTGGGCTACCTATTTCGATACATGGTAACCAGATAATGGTGCCTGAAGGAAAATATAATTTTAGGTCTATTAAAGTAGAAAAAGATTGGTCGGCTATTGCTTTTTGGTATGAATATGTGGCAGTTGGAAAAATACCCCATATTCTAATCAAAGAGGTTTCCAAACATAGTATTCAAGGAGATTCTAAGGTCCGGGAGGTTTTTGAAAAATTGGGGGTGGAAAGTTCTTTTGACCATCTCGGATTACATCTTTCATTTAATGAGGGGAAGGTAGCTACCAAACGTTTAAATTTTGATTTAATTCAAACCCCAGATTTAGCACAACCTTTAGTTGTTGCCTGTGTTGCTCAGGGACACCAGGCCATAATCACAGGGTTATCTACCCTAAAAAATAAGGAAACGGATAGAGGTAAAGCCCTAAAAGTTGAATTGGCTAAGTTGGGTATAGATATCAAGGTGGGGGAGGACTTCATAGAGTTGCCGGGTGGTGATGTCAAGGTTAAACCAACGATCCGAATAAATACCTATGAAGACCATCGTATGGCGATGGCGTTTGCTCCTTTGGTATTGATGACTAAAATACTAGAAATTGACCACCCGGATGTCGTTGAGAAATCTTATCCTCATTTTTGGAAACAACTATCTGGAACTGGCATATGGCATAAGTATTAAGCGTGATTTTTTATTTTATTATTCTTGCGTATCTTTAGGCCGTGAAGGCAATTTTTAATTTAGTAGTAAGTGCATTCTTGATGCTTCTGATGGTGGGAAGCACTATTGGGTTTACGGTTACTAAACATATTTGCGGTGGTCGGGTGGTTTTAACAGCCATTACCTTAACTCAACAGGATTTAACGTGTGGAATGAAGAAGTATGAATCATCTTGTCCCATGCATCAAAAAAAATCGGAACCCTGTTGTTCAAATGAACATGAACTTCATCAGCTAGATGATAACTACCAACATCCGGTGGTTCTTCCTGTTAGTCCTTTTGTTCTTGAAATTCCATTCCAATTATTTAATCAAAATGTAAACGTGTTTGAAGCAGAAAAGAAGGTGTCTTTTTGTTTTGAATCTCCTCCCGAAATAATTAAAGATTTTTCCATTTTGTATCAATCCATACTCATTTGAAACAGGGCTAAATCCGCCCTATTTTACCCTGAAAATGATTTGGAAACTATAAGTGATTTATTTCGTCCTTTCTTATTATGGGCGAATTATTACTGGATAAAAAATATAAAATGAAAACAATATTACTTCTTGCTTTTAGTCTATTGACGCAACTTTCGTTTGCGCAAAAGGATGTTTATTTAAACATTTCTCATTTTTTGGGAAATTCAGAGTTTAACTTTAACCAAACCGGTACGAATGACTTAGGAAATGGTTTTACGATTAATCGATTAGAATATTATATCTCTGAAATTACGTTAACGCATGATGGAGGTGTCTCCACTCATATGGATGATCTATGGATATTGGTGAATGGAGGGATTGAGGTAAACGAAAATTTAGGCTCTTTTCCCATTACGGAGTTAGAATCTATTTCGTTTGCAGTAGGCGTAGAATCGGACTATAACCACCTGGATCCTTCATCCTATACCAACTTTCATCCATTAGGTCCCAAATCACCATCCATGCACTGGGGGTGGGCTTCTGGATATAGATTCTTGGCAATGGAAGGGCTTTCGGGGCCAAATTTGAATTTAGTCTTTGAAATTCACGCTTTAGGGGATGCAAACCTTTACACCGTTACGATTGCAACCACAGGGGAACAAAATGGAAATACGTTAAATATTAATTTGGATGCCGATTACGAAAAGGTGTTGGATCAAATTGATATTTCTTCGGGGTCTTTGTATCATGGAGAAACAGGGATTCCAGCGGAGGCTCTTGTAAATTGTAGTAGGTATGTATTTACAGCTTCTTTAAATGACCCAAACTCAATTAAAAATGTTGCCACATCCATGGATGTGATTGTATTTCCAAATCCTTCCACACAAACCGTTCATGTAACGGGAGATGGAATGGACGATATGGAAATCAAAATTCGAGATATTTTGGGTAAAGAAGTTTCTTGTCAGTTCACTCGAAATCATAATGAAATAGTGGTTGAGTTTGCTCAAAAAGGAATTTACTTGATCCATATTTATAAAAATGATCTTTTGATTTCTACGCAAAGGGTTTCGGTAATAAAATAGGGCGATGAATAGATTATTTCAATTCTTCCTAGTAGGAAGCGTCCTCGTTATGGGCTCTTGTGCGGACGATACCGAAGAGTTAACACCTATCATTTTGGATGAAACTCCGTATGTGATGTATTATGGTGAATTGCCTCCACCTACCATTGCCGATGATAACCCCTTAACAGAACAAGGGGTGAAATTGGGCAAAATGTTATTTTACGATACCAAGATGTCTAATGATGGAACCATGTCTTGCGGTTCTTGTCATCGACAAAAACATGCCTTTTCAGATACCAATACTCTTTCCATTGGGGTTAGAGGATTACCCGGGAAAAGACAAGCCATGGCAATTGTTAATATGGCTTGGAATGGGAATGAGTTCTTTTGGGATGGTAGAGCACATTTGTTACGAGATCAATCCATTTTACCGATTCAAGATGAATTGGAAATGGATGAGACTCTGGATAATGTGGTGAGTAAACTATCTGCTGAGTTAGTTTATAAAAAGCAGTTTATTAGAGCATTTGGATCAAGTGAAATTACGAGCTATAAAATTTCATTGGCATTGGAGCAATTTATGAATAGTTTAGTTTCTCATAACAGTAAATATGACCAATATTTAAGAGGAGACCTAACCCTTTCGCTTAGTGAAGAGCGTGGAAGAAAGTTGTTTTTCACAGAATATAATGAGTTTTTTCCAGATGATTCCGGAGCAGATTGTGCCCATTGTCATTCCCCTTCGAATTTTGAGAATAATAAATACCTGAACAATGGATTATTCACGGATGCGGAAATTACTGACAATGGCAGAGAAAAGGTGACCGGTAGTGTGAACGACATTGGTAAAATGAAAGTAACTACACTAAGGAATATAGCGGTTTCCTTCCCATATATGCATGATGGTAGGTTTCAAACCTTGGAAGAAGTGGTGGATCACTATAATTCTGGGATTAAAGGATCAGGGACCTTGGACCCTACTCTTAGAAATACCATGCGTACAGGATTAAGATTGGATGCCACGGATAAATCAGATTTAGTTTCGTTTTTGAAGACGTTGACGGACGATGATTTTTTAACCAATCCTGATTTTTCAGATCCAAATCAATAACACATGAGATTTACTTCGATAAGGTGTGTTTTTTGTTTACAGGTGCTGATTGTTAGTATGGTTATGGGTTTAACGGGCTGTACAAAAGAGTATGCTTCTATGAAAGTAAAGTCACCTCTGGAAATCCCTATGGGGTTTCCAGAGGTCTTTTTTCCTACGGATAATGAGTTTAGTAGGGAGAGATGGGAGTTAGGAAAAATGCTATTTTTTGACCCTGTATTGTCTAGAGATTCTTCGATAAGTTGTGCCTCATGTCATAAACCAGAATTTGCTTTTGCGGATAATAGAAGTACGAGCCCAGGAATAGAAAATCGTTCAGGGAAACGTAATTCACCTAGTTTAGCTAATGTAGGTTACTTCCCCTATTTGTTGAGGGAAGGAGGGGTTCCAACCCTTGAAATGCAGGTTTTGGTACCTATTGATGAACATAACGAATTTGATTTTAATATTGTGGACCTTTCCGTGAAATTGGCTCATAATGCGAAATATGCACAATTAGCTAAAGAGGCCTATAACCGAGAGATAGATCCTTTCGTAATAACGCGTGCCATTGCTACTTTTGAAAGAAGCTTGATTAGTGGAACGAGTCCCTATGATAAGTTTGTAAATGGAGACCAGAACGTATTAAATAGGGAAGAAAATTCCGGCAGGATGTTATTCTTTTCGGAGCGTACAAAATGTACTTCTTGTCATGGGGGGATGCTTTTTACCGATCACTCCTTTCAAAACAATGGTTTGTACCTGAACTATACGGATTCGGGAAGGCTGAGATTAACTGGAGAAGGGCAAGATCGTGCTTTATTTAAAGTTCCATCCTTGCGAAATGTAGGGCTTACCGCTCCATATATGCATGATGGAAAAATGGAGTCGTTAATAGCGGTTGTAAATCATTATAACAGAGGTGGATATGATCATGTAAATAAAAGTGAACTCGTCCAACCTCTTGGATTATCCTTTGAGGAAAAAAAGGCCTTGGTTGCATTTTTGAAAACCTTGTCAGATTTCGAGTTTATTAACGATAAGCGCTGGGATTAATTAACGGGTTTCATAATGCTTTTGGTAATGGCAATTACCCATGATCTTGGACTAAATCGAATAGAAAAGACATTTAGTTTATTTATTAGTCCGGAAACAATAACCGGGTTTCCTTTCATCATTGCATCGTAACCATCTAGAGCTACATCTTTGGCAGTCGCTACTTTTGATTTAGTAAATAATCCAGATTCCTTCATACCGCTCGCTGCGGCCTCAAACCCCGTTTTTGTAGGTCCTGGACAAAGGGTCGTTAAAGAAACTTCCGTATCAGAAAGTTCACTATCTACGGCCTCTCCAAAAGACAATACAAAAGCTTTAGAAGCAAAATAAGTCGACATAAACGGCCCCGGCATGAAAGCGGCCGTAGATGCCACATTCAGAATTTTTCCACTTCCATGAGCAACCATTTTTTTACTGTAGTGATGGGTGAGAGCCACCAGAGCATTTACATTGAGTTGAATAAGTTTAAGGTGGTCTTCTACAGAGGTCTCCCAATATTTTCCATAAACACCAATACCTGCATTATTAATTAAATGGTCGATTCGGATGGATTGAGAATCGGTGAAATCGGTTAGTTTTTGAATGTTAACTGCGACAGATATATCAAGGGCAAGTATTTGGACGCTAACAGGGTATTGGTACTCCAATTCCTTTTTCACATTGGCTAATTTATCTGAGCTTCGGGCAACAAGAACTAAGTTATAATGATTTTGAGCGTGAATTTTGGCGAGTTCGTAACCAATACCACTTGAGGCTCCAGTAATAAGTGCGGTAAGTTTTGACATATATTTTAGTGCTTTGGGGTAGAACTTTCTACATCGAATTTCTATTCAAATATAACTATAACTTAAATCGAACTTGCAATCTAATTTCCGTTTTTTGGGGTGCTTGGATTAATTCGGTACCAGAGCCATAGGTTGTCTGATGACTTAAAAAGGTTCTGGAAATTTTCGCCCAAAATTCAAATGGTCCCCCAGGCTTTAGGTGATAAACTAAAAATGCCCGAGTACCACGGTTATAAAATGCAGGAACACTGAAGTAATAAAGTACATCGTTTTCATACGCATAAATTCGTGCATTGTAATCCTCAATATCAAATAATGCCAAACGTCCCGTTAATTTGGACTTAAAATCCATAAACGAATATTGAAAATCTTGATAAACGACAAACCCGGCTCCATTTGTAGCTCCTGGATAATTGGATTGACTGAACTCTACCCGACTATTAATTTTAAATTGACCAGATACCCTATACGTTAGGTGGAATCGTAAGTAACTGCGACTTACCTGCGTTAAACTATTAATTTTCTCTTCCAGTTTGGCATTGTTGGTTTGAGTTTCTTGGCGAAATCGAGAGTATACGCTTAAGTTTCTATTTACTTGCCATTGCAAACGCATCATATAATCTAGGCCACTTAAGGGGCCATCGGCATTGAATGATAACCAATCAAATTGATATTTGTCTACATATCCAGTTAGAACCACTCCGTTAGCGACATCTGCCTTTAACCCGATATAAGTTCCCTTTTCATTGTTGTTTGAAGAGCGTTCACCAAACGAATTGGCGTATACACTTAAGTAATCAGGTTGGAAATTTCTGTTAATAATGCTGATACTTATTCTATCGTCCAATTGTATTAATGCCCCCCCAATATAAGCCCAGCCTCCATTACTACTCATGGAAGCTTCCCCAAATAGGTTAATGTTTTTCAGTAAGATATTTGCGTCCAAACCGGCATTATACCACTGATGGGTATCCAATTGAAATTTTTGATACAATTGTTGGTTTCCATCAAAAGTAGTTCCATATTTAGAATGAATGATCCGAGTTCCTAACTTGACGGCATTTTTACTCCAACCCAAATTGGCTCCCATAATTTGCTCGTTGATGGCTTTCTTATCCGCTATTTCACCTGGGGTTCTGTGTAATCCCGACTGTTGAAAAGAAGTAAATGTGCGGTCCTCCGCATTTAACGTATCTCCTTCGGCAATATTGGCATCAATGGCCTTGCTTGAATAAAATGCGGTGATCAAAAAATCTTTAATCTGAACGGTCGTGCCCGCACCTCTCAAAAAATTATTTTCATTACGGGATGCGTAGGGCGATAGTTTTCTCCCATATCGAACTACATTCAAAGCATCGGCAGTTTTTCGGTAACTAAATCCCGACCAAAAGGTTAAGCCTTGACCAAATTGGGCATGAAAATCACCTATAGCGAGTTGTTTTACGATTCCAATATTTGCGGCAAAAAGGTGTGCAGAATAAAAATCAAACCCATTAGGGTTACTCCCCTTCCCAAACTCTTCCCCAGGGTCTTTGTCGGCCGTGAATCCAAAGGATAATTTATTGGAATATTTAAATCGGTACCTTAAATATAAACGATGGGGATCACCCATGTAACGAGCATTCTCACTGGTGCTACTGTCTCTAGGGAGATAGCCTTCTTGTTCTTCGAGTACACGTCCCCAAAGCGACATGATTTCTGAACGGCCATATTTTAAGGATTTTTTCAAATTAAAATTATCTGGCTTCTGACTCGAGGAAACCATAGTAAATGGAACAATGTTTTGAAGGGTGATTTGATCAAATCCCTTTAAATTGCGTAATTCATAAATGGTTAATAAATCTCCTTTTTTTATTCGGTGATTGATTAAGTTACGTACCTGAAATGGGGTGAGGAGATTTAGGGACTCCAGATCCTCTTCTGTCGCGGTATTCAAATTAAGAGGATGGTCAAAATAGAATGTAAGTACCTCAATTAAGTTGGAAAAGTCAATATTTGAAGACTCGTATTGTTGGGCAATAAATTCAATTCGTTGCTGAATTACATCATTTTTTAGTTCTTTGGATTGTGTCCATCCCATGTAGGGGGAAAGCATGAAAATCAAAATGGCTATATTTTTAAAGCGCTTCTTCACTATTTTTTGATCGAGTAGCTAAGGGCTATTTGAGAAACATAACCTAAATAAGTTTGATGACTAAAACCAAGATCTAGCTTAAAACTTTTTAACGCAACTCCGAGCCCACCCGTAAAATGAAAGTCATAGGTGTTTAATCCTCCTCTGAAGTAGAAAGCATCGACTGGATGGTATTCAATTCCTGCTTTAAAATTAACCGGTAAATCAATGTTTTTTTCAATGTCAACCAACGTAAATACTTTTTTTGAAAAATCGTATTTCATACCCAATGTTAAAATCATTGGAAGTCTTTCTTGAAAGTCACCTTTGATTTTAGAATTGGTTAAATTGAACACATGGGCGGCTATCGTGAATTTCTGGGTCGCTTTTATTTGCATTCCTAATTCAATGGCTATCGCATCCTTGTTTTGGGTTTGAGCCTCCGCAACACTAACTAAATAATAAGATACTTGAGCGCCTAAACTTACTTTAGACGAAAGTTGCTTTCCGTAGGCTACCCCAAATTTGTTTTCATTGTAATCGCTAAACCCAAATTGTTGAACAGTAAGGCCAAATGTTCCAAATTTTACAGGAATGGCCATGTTCAGGTTGCTTAAACCCAATTCTGATAGCCCAAATCTATTTTCGTAACTAAGCCCCAAAGAAAACCCTTTCACACTCGCTAAACCTGCTTGGTTGTTATTGGCGCTCCATACATCAAATAGGGTGGAGTGGGCATTTCCGAGGGCTAATGATCGTGCGCCCGAAGACTGATTCCCAATGGCCAAAAGTCCGGAGTATACCGAGGTAAAAAGAAAAAATAGTAGTATTAGGTGTCTTTTTAACATGAGGGCAATTTACAGCAAAAATTAAAATTCGGAAGGCTAATTTTCAGTTATGATCTGTAGGGGACCTGATAAGTACATTTAATAAAAAGACTTTAATGTCCCTTTTATAATAAATGTCATGTTTTTATCTGTTCACCAAATTACCTTTGTAAAAAAATAATACGTAACGTTAAAAAATATAGTATGAAGTTTGAAGCATTAGTATTAGTAGCACTTACAAGTGTTTTCACTGCTTGTGGTGGTGGCGAAGAAAAAAAGGACGTAACGAATTCGGCATCTACAACGGTTGAAACAGTTACGCAAGATCTTGTAGTTGAGGAAGTAGATCCAATGGAGAATATTGGAATTGGACCCATTGATGAATTGGAATTTGACGAAGAAGTTGATTTCGAAATGGCAGAAGCAGGCAAAGCAATATTTGATGCAAAATGTGCGGCTTGTCATAAAGTACATAAAAGATACATAGGACCCGCTCCGCAAGGTATTTATAACCGTAGAAATCCGGCTTGGGTCATGAATATGATTTTGAATCCAGATGAAATGGTTCAAAATGATCCCATAGCAAAGGTACTATTGGCTGAATATTCTTCTCCTATGGCCAACCAAAATTTAACGATAAAGGAAGCACGTGCGGTTGCGGAATATTTTAGAACGTTAGAACCCGCGGAGTAAACGTTAAAAATATTTGTTTTAAAGCCTGATATCGACATCGATACCAGGCTTTTTTATAATTTAATACCAGGTAACATGTGCTTTTTCTGAGGCGTATAAATAACGGTTGAATAGCATTGAATATGTGAAAATCAAGCAGGCTCACCTCCTTAGTCCGCTCTACCACTTAACGTGCCATACCCATCGCAAGGCAACCAGCAAACCTTCTTACTGCTCTTACGTAAACCTACCATTAGATCTGAGACTTCAACTCAACCGTATTCCCCTCCGGGTCTTTAATATATAACGATGGGCCAAAGCCTTGAGCACCATAACGTTTCGAGAAATCATCAACTGAAATGCCATGGGACAACAAATGCTGCTTTATCCCAGACTCAGAAATTGGTTTTAACTGTAAGCAGAAATGATCAAGATTATTTTCCGTTAACGTAGGCGCACCACCACCAAGCGCTCCTAACTGACTATCAACTACGACCAAATCAATTAGGGAATTCCCAACACGAAGTTGGGTCAACCCTATATCTTCAGTGGTTTTTCTCTCAACAGAACAACCAAGAATATCGCAATAAAAGCTCATCATTGCTGATAACTTTGTTGTTCTTAAAACAATATGATCAATTCCAGCTATTTCAAACATGAAATAAGTTCTCAAAAAAACCAATGAATAGAAAGTTTTTGCATGCTGGACTTCATCAAAAAGCCAGCAGCAACATATTAAGCCTTCTATTCAATGTTACATCATAATCACAAAAACCTCACGCTGGGGCCAGCAAGGTAAAAAACTCATCTAAACTCGCAGGGTCATCAATAGTAGAGGGTACATCAAACTCTTCACCATGGGC
>MAAC01013691.1_pt1 | contig 21875 bp, 26 predicted proteins | sample 1115981 | NCBI WGS metagenome assembly MAAC01 (sample SAMN04961126, study PRJNA320927) | seawater metagenome | isolation source: sample BD02T64 sea water enriched with oil for 64 days | place: USA:Gulf of Mexico | collected 2013-07-27
GCTGCATAGGTGGTATTTAATAGTCCATTACTTGATACATTACTTCATTCATATAAACTCATAAGCTCATATTCTTTTTTATTTTCAAGAGTAGAATATACATATTCTGTTCCATAGAGTGGATCAGTTGGTATTTTTGATAAATTCCTTGATAGGTTGGTTATAACTTGATTTCAGATCGTTCATTGATTCCATAGTGTAGATCAACTATATGTAACGTCTTGTGAATTATCTGGAAGTGGATATTTTCATGTTGCCAGAGAGAAAAGCTCCAGTGATATCTTGATGTTATTTATATCACTTACTCTCGTACTATCTCTTGCATCTTCAGAGTATCATTGAAGACTTATAAAAGCTATGGTTCATAAAATAGCTAATATTGTAATTACTACTATTAACTCAACCAGTGTAAAAGCTTGTTTGTGTGTGTTCATAATTATCTATTTTAAATATATTATTTTTAGGATTTTTTTCCTATAAGGCTCTATTAGCTGTAGATTACTATATTCATAATGAGATCATTTTCCAAAAGTTTTGTAAAATTCAGCTTTCTTATTTAAAAAAAGATGTGTTACTTGTTTTTTGTTGCTTTTATTTATTTTGAGATATAATACTTCACAAATATATATTTAATCAAACTTATGGTTTCAGATAGAGACGTAAATACTGAAAATAAAAGTGAAGAAACAAAAAGTTTTTCTTGAGAAGTAGTGGATTTTTTTAAGGACCTTGTAATCATTCTCATCATAGTTTTTGTTATTAGGACTTTTTTAGTCATGCCTTTTCAGATTAACGGGAGTTCTATGATGGAGTCTTATTATGATAGAGAATTTATAATTGTTGATAGGTTTTCATATATTACTTCAGATCCACAAAGGTGAGATGTTGTTGTTTTTAAGCCTCATGTAAGTAAAGATAAAGAATTCTTCTTAAAAAGAATTCTTGGGGTACCAGGAGATCATTTGAAGATTGAAAATGGGGATGTATATTTAAAAAAGAACTGAGAAGGAGATTATATACAGTTAGATGAAGAGTATTTAGCGGATGATAATAAATGATTTACTTTTGTTTGAAGAAATAAAAGTTGAGAAAAAACTGAGTATATTGTACCAACAGGGAAATACTTTGTTATGTGAGATAATAGAAACAATTCAACTGATTCAAGAGAATGTTTTTCTCGTTGTTCTTTAGAATGAGCTACTAATTTCGCATTTAAAAATGATCTTACATGAAGGGTTTTAATTGATTTATGATACTTCAACTTCACAACATTTTCTTTTGTACATCCTACTGATGGAAGAGATACCTTTCCTAGATTTTTAAATTCTCCAAGAAATTATGAGTATTAATTGATTCTTTTTGATAGATAAACCGATTGGGATTACCAGTTTTGATGTGTTGAGAAAGTTAAGAAAGATATTGAATCAAAAGAAAATGTGACACACATGAACTCTTGATCCTTTGGCAACAGGAGCTTTATTAGTCGCAGTTTGAAATTATACAAAACTTATCCCATATTTTGAAAAAGATATAAAAGAATATGTATTTCAGGTTGCTCTAGATGGAGTAACCGATTCTTTTGATGCAGAGACGGAGGTTCACTATATCTCAGAGAAACAACAGAGTCATTTTAGGGACCAATTAAAAATTGAGGATATAGATAAGATATTACAAGAAAGATTTAGCTGAGAGATAGAGCAAGTACCTCCAAAATATTCAGCAATTAAAATGGGATGAAGAAAGGCTCTAGATATGGTGAGAGCAGGAAAAGAGTTTGAAATGAAAATAAGAAAAGTTACTATATATGAGATTGAGGTGTTAGAGTTTTCATACCCCTATGTGACTCTCAGAGCGTCTGTTTCGGCCGGAACATATATTAGAAGTATAGCAAAAGATTTGTGAGACATTATTTGATCGGGAGCATATATCAAAGAGTTGAGAAGAACAAAAATAGGGAGCTTAGATATATGAGTTTCACAGGGTTTAGAGAATTTTGATATGACAAAAACTCTGAATGAAGAGATACTTTTTTGAAAAGAGAGATTTATAGAGCTTTCAGATGATATTATTACAAAACTCAATCATGGTCTCACTGTAAGGGGGGATTTTGATTATGAAGATAATACAGATTATTTTCTTAGAAATAAGACATGAATTACAAATATTATTACTTGTGAGAAGCCTTTATTAAAGCCTAAAAAAAGAATTTTATAAAAAAGGCAAAAAAGATTTGCTTTTCATCGTTTTTCTTATAAAATACACAAGCTTTTTAAAGCATATGGGTTATTAGCTCAGTTGGTAGAGCAGCTCCCTTTTAAGGAGAAGGTCCTGGGTTCGAGCCCCGGATGACCCACCATTTACATTAAACAAATAAAAAAGAGTCTTTGAGTTGCACCTCGAAGGCTCTTTTTTATGGGTTTAACCTTAGATTTTATCTATTTTGTATAGACTTTATGGTAAAAGAATTTTTAGTTAAGAAATTTAATTGCATTTTATTATATTTGTATATAATAAGTATATATTATTATTGATTAATAATCAAAAGATATGAACTGAAGTTTTTTATCATTAGCTAACTTGATTAGTAAAAAAGATACCACTGTAAAAATGAGTCAATTTGATTTTTGTGAGCCTGCTTTTTTATTATGAATATTATCATTGTATAAATCAGGTATAGTTGAGGTTGATTGTAATAATATAGATATTGAAAATTATTTAAATAGAACAGATTTTTTAAAACATATTTGAGTAGATACTCGTAGTATTAATAGACAACATTCAAATAATTTAGTTGAGATAACCCCTATTAATAAAAATACTTCATGAGTAGATACAAATAAGATTACAAAAAAAATTGTAAGTAATATATGAATAACATATGAAGTAGAAAATAAATTTATTTATGGTACATTAGAGTGGATATTTTGGGAATTAATTGATAATAGTATTCAACATTCAAATGCTGATTTTGAAAAAGGGTGATCTTATTTTATGGTTCAATCATATCCTAAGAGAGGAGAGTTACATATTTGTATTGTAGATAATTGAATATGAATAAAAGAATCCTTGATCAAGAGTTAGACGATAAAGAATATGATGATTTATTTGTATAAAAATAAAATTATGAAAACAATAAAATTAATACATTTTTGAAAAAACCTTGTTTCAAGACCTATTGCTAAACAAGTTTTTCTAGCAGCAGAAGTAAATAAATTCGAAGTTATGTTTGATTGTAAGGGGGTAGAGTTTATGTCATCTTCTTTTGCAGATGAACTCTTTGCAAAATGAAAAGATAGGTTTTGAAAGAAATTTAAAATAACAAATTTAAATAATCAACCATTATTGGTAGAAATTATAAAGCAATCTTTTATCACTAGGGATAAATTTACAGTAGTGTAATTTCTATATTTTATCAATAATATATTGATATCCCCCAATTTCAGTTCTAACATGTTCTACTAAACCTCACCATTACAATAAACAAATAAAAAAGAGTCTTTCAGTTGCATCTGGAAGGCTCTTTTCTGTGGCGAGTTTTGTGAGTAAAATAAGGTTATGTAAATAGGATAATTAATTTAGAATAGGGAAGGGTTTTGAGTTTGGATTTTTTTTGTTAATATAAGTGAAATTAACTATATAAAACCTTTTGACCAATACTTGTTACATTATTGAGTCTTTATTTTTTTAAAGAAACTTTAGTATTTAAAGAAATAATAGGGATACTTATTTGAATTTCGGTTCCATTACTGTTAATTACAAGTTCAGAAAATAAAAGACAAAAAAATTTATATTGATGAATAGTTTTAGTTTTAATAACAGCTATTTTAACTGCTATTAGTTCTTGAATAAGCAAAGAAATAATGCTACAAGAATATAATGTAGCTATCTATCTTTTTATAGCATCAATTTTTTGATTAGTATTTTCTATCTTTTCATATTATTACTTAAATCATAGAAATAAAAAATATAATCATAAATGAATTTGAAAATTTTCTATAATAAGTTGAATCTTATATACAGCTTCTTTTATTACTTTTACGTTAGCATTAAAGTGAAATTTAGCAGTAGTATTTACTATAGGGTCATTTAGTATTCTCATTCCCATTATTCTTTCAATTATTTTTTATAAAGATCATTTTAACATGAAAAAATGACTTGTCATAGCTTTATCTATTATTTCTTTAGGTTAGGATATAGTCATTTAATCCCTTACTCTCAGTTCTAACCTCAGACGGATTTTGATTTTAGATTTTTTTTGTTAGTATAAGTAGAATTAATTAATAAATAGTGCATATGAAAAAATTATATATGGCATATGTCTGAGGAGATTCAAAAGATAGATTGATTGAAGATCATGAAATTATTTTTGTTGTGGCTGAAAATCCTGCAGATGCTAAAAGAATAGCTAAGGAAAAAACTGTTTTAACATCAGGAGTGCATGTTGATGTTATGTCAGAAATCAAAAATATAGATGGCTATGATATATCTCTTAATAAATCTGATAATAAAGAAGAGATAGTAAAAGTTTTAGGTTATTACACAGATATTTAATATTATTTTTCAAAAAAATCATGGATAAGAATTTTAAAATTGCTGCAAGATTAATTATCTTAAAAAATGATAAAATTTTGTTATGTGAAATGTGAGATGTATGGTGATTACCAGGGTGACAGGTTGAGTGGTGAGAAAATATTATTGATACTTTAAAAAGAGAGTCAGTTGAAGAATTATGAATTGAAGCTATTTTTGATGAAGTCGCATTTACACAAGACTATATTGATATAGATCAAAATATACATTGTTTAGAATACTTTTGTTTAATAAAAAATGATAATGATTTTAAGCAGGTAGTTAATACATATCATAATTCATCGCATGCTCATGAGTTGTATGATTTACAATGGTTTGATATGAATAGTATCCCAATTACAATGATGCCACAGAACTTCTTACCTACATTAAATGAAATTATAAATAATAGAATAGATTTTAAATTTAGATATATTTCTCAAATATAAGCATGATAAGGCATTCTGAAATGCTAGAATAATTAGTTGTGTATTATATGTTATAATAGGAGGTGAAAAAATGCCACGGTTTGAATATATTAATAATAAAAAAATATATGTGATGAGATAATATTTCTTCAATTGATTTAAAAATTTTACCAAACTTGATTAAAGAAGCTAAAAAATCAGATAGAAAAAGAATTATGTATTGTCTACATAATTCTGTTGATAGTATGTTGCATACTATGGTTAATGTTATATATAAAGATTCTTATATCTGCCCACATAAACATTTAGTAGATGATGGGTGCCAAGTTATTAAGAAATGAGAATCATATTTAATATTAGATTGAAAAGGTAAATTATTATTTTTTGATGATAACTGAATTATTGAAAAAGTAATAGATATAGATGCAAATAAATGAAGTATGGTATTAGTTCCAGAAGGAGTTTGGCATAGTATTATATCAATTTCTGAGTATATAGTTATATTTGAAAATAAAACATGACCGTGGGAAGAATGAAAAGATAAAGTATTTCATGATAAATTCCCATTAGAAGGAGAAGATTGAGTGAATAAAGTATTAGGTGAATGGTATAGTATATAAAAAATAAATATGAAATTACAAATTTGAGAAAGAATATTTGAAATAGAATTAAATAGTTCGATATTAGCACAAAAAATTTTTAATCATCTTCCATTACAACTAGAGGTGAATGGAAGATATTGAGATGAAATATATACGTTAACTGATTTTGGATTTCCTTTAGATGAAAATGCAAAAGAGATAATGGAAGTAGGGGATATTGCTTATTGGGTAAAAAGTGATGGTAGTAAAGAGGCTATAGCTATATTCTTTTGAAATACTCCTGCTGGAGATGGAACAAAACCAATACCTGTGAGTAAATGTAGTGTAATATGAAAAATAGTAAGTGAAATAGTAGATCATGAAATTATAGGAAAGTGAGATAAGATTATTTTGTGATAACTTAACATTACAAATATATTCATCAAACTCTTCAATCTCAGTTCTAACACGTTCTACAATACCTCACCATTATAATTTTAACATAAAAAAGAGCCTCCCCGTTGCACCTTGAAGGCTCTTTTTTGTTATGACTTTTTTTGAATTATATAACTATAAAAAACAACATACCTGATGAATCATCTCAACGAGAGTTGATTTTATAGAAAAAAAGGAAATAATAAAGAAGTAAATTATATCATTTAATTATAAACTCATGGATACAAACCTCAATCTCGCAGTTCTCATAGATGGAGATAATATTCCTTCGGCATATATTGGTGAAATGATAGAAGAAATAACAAAGTATGGAAACCCTACTATCAAGAGGATTTACTGAGACTGGACTCGTCCTGGACTCAAGAAATGGAAAAATCTTCTCCTCGAAAATGCTATCACTCCTATCCAACAATATGGATACACAACATGAAAAAATGCCACAGACTCAGCTATGATTATAGACGCGATGGATATACTCTACAGCGAAAAAGTACACGGTTTTTGTCTCGTATCCAGTGATAGTGACTTTACTAGACTTGCAACCAGACTTAGAGAAGCAGGGAAACTCGTTATAGGAATCGGAGAAAAAAAGACTCCAAATCCTTTTGTCGTAGCCTGTGATAAATTTGTATACATCGAAATACTCAAAAAACAAACCCAGAAATCTAAAGAAAGCTCAATAAGTGTTGATACTATTGGAGCAAAGGAAATTGCACTCATATCATCTACTATCAACGATATCTCTGACGAAGATGGCTGGGCTTTTCTCTGAGATGTTTGAGGACTTATACAAAAGAAGCAACCAAGCTTTGATTCCAGAAATTACGGTTTCGAGAAGCTTACCCCCCTTATTAAAGCAACTTGAAAATTTGAAATAGAACAACGAGATAATTCAAAATCAAGATATAAACTGATTTATGTACGAAACTTATAGGAAAAGAAAGTTTTGAAGAAACATGTTTTTGTATAAAAGGGATTTGTTATATAAACAATAGGAATCATTTTGATTTCCATATTTTTATTGTAGTATATATTAAGAACCCATGAGAAGTTAATATTTTGTTATAATTATAAATGGTAAACGAAAAAACAGCCAAGAGGTATTGGGATTATTTAGTGACCTATACGAATATAATTTCAAGTTTTTGAGAGGACTTACAAGATAAATGTAGAAAAAAAAGATCTGGAGATATCACAATCACAAGAAAAAAGTATATGTATTTTGCAACGAAAAATTGAGTTACTCTTGTCAATAAAGAGACCAATTTGGAATTAACTTTTCATTTTAATAATGAAGAAGATTCTATATATTTTGAAAAAGATAATATACATAGTTTTATAGAATCTGATTTAAATACATCAGGTTTATGAAAACACTTTTCTCCAAACCAAACTATTAGACTTGGATTATATAAAGAATGTTTAGATGAATTTGTATCTTCGGGGGTGATACAGAAGAAAGACAATTGATTTATTATTAATAAAGAAGAAATATATTAATAAATATTATGAAAATAGAAATATTGAGAGATAAGGTTTTTGATTATTTACTTGAAATGCCAAAAGGCAAAGTTACTACTTATAAAAAAATATGAGATTTATTTGGGGTTCATCAAAGAAAAATATGAAAAGTTATAAAAGGGAATGTAGATATAGAAAAATATCCCTGTTATAAAGTATTAGAAAGTGAGTTAAAAATAGGTTTTTATAATTGAAGTGGAGGAATTCATGGTAAAGTACAAAAAATTAAAGATGATTGAATTGAAGTAATCAAAGGTAAAATAGATCCGAAATATTTTATATAAACAACTATTTAGTATTCAAAATACACATCAAGTCATTCAGCCTCAGTCCTAAGATGTTTTACTGAAACGGGTGTCTTTTTTTGATGAGCTTGTAATAATATTAAATTTACATATAATTATACATATAAATTTAATATTAAAAATAGTATTATGATCAAAGATAAAGTGATCTCAATTAGTGAGTTAAGAAGTAATGCAACAAAGATTATAGAAAACTTACCAAAAACAGGTGACCAATATATTTTTGTGCATAATAAACCAAAGGCAGTGTTAGTAGATATTGATTGGTTTGAAACAGTAAGTCAGAAATATAATAAACATGGTATTGAGTATATTAATCCTGATATTTTTGAGATTGATTCTATAAAAGAATATGAATCTAGAAAGAAAAAATGAGATTTAGAATATGTAGAAGCATTTAGTTTTTTAGACTCATTATAGTAATATGTATAAAATAGCCATTGAGAAAAGTGTTACGAAGTTTTTAGAAAAACACAAATGAGAGAAATTGATTGAATTATTTAAAGAAAAGTTAATTATTTTATCAAATAATCCATATAAAAATAACTTAGATATAAAAGCATTAGCTTGAAATGAGGATAAATATAGACTTAGGATCTGAAAGTATAGATTTTTATATGAAATACAAGAAGACATTATCACTATATCAATTTTGAGTGCTGATAGTAGAGGTTGAGTCTATAAATAAAAAAAGATTCTTTCAGTTGCACCTGGAAGGCTCTTTTTTAGTATGAGTTGTGATATTATATTTTGAATATTTTTATATCAGAGGACAAGTTTTAATATTAAAACTTACTACTTTTAATATACCATATGTATGAATAGCAATTTTACAAAATATACCTTGTAAAACTCCTAATTGTGGTGTATAATATTCGTCCTTATATATATTAATAATACGTTTATGAAATTTACAGCACCTATTATGTTACTCTTGTTTGCGTTTATACTTGTTTGATGTACTGCATCACAAGATGATAATACTGCAAAAACAGATAAGGTAACAGTACAAAAAGAAGTACTTACTGAAAAACAAGCAGCTGAGTATGAAGCAGAAAAAGCAGGAGCACAAGAAACTCAAGCACAACTTGAAAAAACTCTTGGAGATACTGAGCTTCCAGTACTTGCATCAGGAATATTTGCAGGAATTGCCTCAGGTCATAATGCCGAAGGTTGAATAACTGTGAAAGACAATGGAGATACAGTAATTATTGAATTGGGTGAAGACTTTGTTTCAGATAAAGGACCAGATTTATTCCTAATCCTTACACAAAATCAATTACTTACAGGAGCTGATCCAGTGCAACTTGATACTTCAAAAATTCTCAAAATTGATCCACTTGTGAGTCTCTCAGGTAGACAAATGTACGAAGTTTCAAAAGCTGACTTTGAAGCAAATAACTATGGTGTAGCTATATGGTGTAATCAATTTAATGTAGTATTCGGATGAGCTGTTTTTAAATAATAGAGCATATAGTTTTAGAAAAAATAAAAAGGTCAGGATTAAATGAGTGTAACTTTTTCTATTGTATTCCCTCTTATTTTTTCTATAATTAAAAGAGAGTAAAAATATTTTCTAAATATACAGGTAATGTCAAAAACAGTATACCCATGAGTTTACCAACATAGGAGAATAGAGGAAATTAAACCAGATGTTTTTTTTCTACAATGAAGTGTTCAAATAAAGCCAGGACTTAATATTTCTCGTAATATGACAATACTTCGTCAAAATGGGGAACTTACATTGATTAATGCAGTGAGACTTGATACAGTAGGATTGAAAGAGCTTGAATCTCTTGGAAAGATCACATATGTTGTAAAAATTGGTCACTTCCATGGTATGGATGATCGTTATTATCTAGATACATATGGTGCAAAGTTTTGTTGCCTTGATGGAGTTGATCCTCAAACAACCCCAAAACAGAACGTTCTTTTGAAAGATGGAGATATAATTTCAGGTGCAAAAGTATTAGTATTTAACAATGCAAATGAAAAAGAATGTGTCTTGCTTCTTCCAGAGCATGAGGGGATTCTGATAACCTGTGATAGTATACAATACTTTCATGATACAACTTACATGAGTTGGTTTGCTAAAATCATGTTACCACTTCTATGATTTAAAAAAGGGATGCTTCTATGACCACCTTGGCTCAAAACAATGACACCAAAGTGATCTTCTTTACAATCTGATTTTGAGAGAATATTACAAGAAGATTTTAAAATACATATATCAGCTCATTGGGGATATTGTGATGATGATGTTCAATGAAAAATACGCATGGCTATTGATAATGCTTTTCCAAAAAAATAAAATAAAACCTTATTATTTGAATAATGAAAGAACTTCTCAGTACCATTAGAAAATGCCATGTTTGTGATCTGCCTTGTTGACCAAGACCAGTACTTTCTGTTTCAAAAACCTCAAAAATTCTCATTATTGGACAAGCTCCAGGGATTAAGGTACATATGTCGGGAATACCATGGGATGATCCAAGTGGAAAAAGACTCAGAGAGTGGCTATCAGTAGACGAGAGTATTTTTTATGATAATTCGAAAATAGGAATTATGCCTCTATGACTTTGTTATCCTTGAACGGGGAAGACTTGAGACCTTCCTCCAAGAAAGGAATGTGCCCCTCTTTGGCATGAAAAAGTGCTTGCAGAGATGCCAGAACTTGAATGTATTATACTCATTGGGACATACGCACAGAAATATTACCTCTGAAAAGATATGTATCCAACCCTTACGCAGACAGTATCATATTATCAAGACTATTTACCAAAGTTCTTTGTACTTCCTCACCCTTCACCAAGAAATAATATATGGATGAAAAAGAATCCATGGTTTGAAAAAGATGTGTTACCTGAATTAAAAGAGGTGATGAGAAAATTACTTAAAGTCTAATCTCTTCTCAGGAGATAGATTTGCATTAATACCATTTCATTTTACACTAAAAAGTATATTTATTTTTTAAATTACACATTATGAAAACAGGTATTTGGAAAGTAGCGATAAAAAATGGAGAAAGGGAAAAGTTTATGAACTCATATGACGTATTCAAACAAGCCCCTGGCTTTATTAGTTGTCAATTTTATCCAGTGACTGGAGATGAAAATACTCTTTTTGCTATTGAAACATGGGAGTCAGAAGAGGCTCATAAAAATTTCATGGGTAGTGTATCACAAGAAACTATGGGAACATTATTTTCAATGTTAGATGGAAGACCAGAAGCATATGATTGTGAAATTGGTTTGAAAGTGGAGAAGTAATGTATGTTATTAATGAATAAAGTCTCTTTCATTGAACTTGAAGTGGATTTCAATTATAAATATTCCTATTTGTAATTGACTTAGTTTGTAATTTATTTATATTTAAAAGGTTAATTAATCAACGAAAAAGGAGGTGTATATTGATTAAATTTTCAATCGTCTAAATCGGGAATGTTCTGGTGTTTTTATGGAAAGATAGTTGGAGTCATACGTACCCATCTCTGTATCTATCTTTATATTGAGGAATTACTATCGTTCCCTCCCATAAGACTTAGCCCAAGCTAACCTAAGAAAGGAGTTTAAGACGAGCTCTCACTTACAGGTAAACGATAGGAAAAACTTTTAGTTTTTCGGTATCTTGTAGAAATGCCTAGAGGAAGTGACAGGTTCACATTCTACTTTGTAATAGCCCAAGGGAAACCTCAGGGCTATTTTTTTCATTACAACATAGCCATATATTAGTATCAAATTACAATATTTTTTTGACATAAACTTTTAAAAATATATACTAAGTGAGTACTTACTTAGTAGGTTTAAACTTTAATAATCAATAATGAAAAAAAGATATATGTGATTAATTATGATAATAACAATAGTTATATGAATAGTTTGATTTGTTAATTTTCATCCTGTTTTTTGAGGAAAAGCAACATGAATAGGGTTCTCTCCAAATTATAAAGATGGGAAATTTCAGAATATTGAAAATGTAGCTATAAATACTCAGGATTGAAGTATTTTTTCAATGATATATGATTTTTTATTTAATGGAAGTCCAGAAAAGGTTCCGAAAATAACTATTCCAACTAAAAAAATAGATAATAGTAAATTGAGTGATAATTCTTTTGTCTGGCTCGGGCATTCAACAGTTTTAATGGATATTGATCAAAAGAAGATAATTACTGATCCAGTGTTTTATGAGGCTTCACCATTATTATTTTGATGAAAACCCTTTAAATACTCTCATACTCCAAAGATTGAGGATTTACCAAATATTGATGTAGTTGTTATTTCCCATGACCATTATGATCACCTAGATTATAAAACAATAACAGAGATAGATTCAAAAGTGGGAGAATATTTAGTTCCTCTCTGAGTAGGATCACATCTTAAGAAATGGTGAGTGAAGCCAGAAAAAATAACTGAATTTGATTGGTATGATAGTAAAAATATCGAAGGAATAGATTTTAATTTTACCCCAGCACAACATTTTTCAGGGAGGGGAATAACAGACAGGGCTTCAACTTTATGGTGATGATGGGCAATAAAGTGAAAGGAAAATAATGTTTATTTTAGTTGAGATACTTGATATTTTAAAGAGTTTAAAAAGATTTGAGAAAAATTCTGACCATTTGATATTGCTTTTTTAGAGAATGGTGCATATAATAAAAACTGGAAAGATATACATATGATGCCAGAAGAGGCTGTTATGGCAGGCTTAGACTTGAAAGCAAAAACCATGATGCCTATTCATTGGTGAAAATTTGATCTCTCATTACATTCTTGGTATGAACCTATAGAAAGAGTTACAAAAGCAGCTAAAAATAAAAATATAGAAGTCTTTCATCCTCAAGTTTGAGAAATCTTTGAGAAAAATAATTTACCAAAAGAGAAGTGGTGGTCTGAATTAATAAAAAAATAATATAATAAAAAGATGAATACAAAACAAAAATTAATCGCTTCAGCATTAAAGTTATTTAATGAAAAGTGATTTGAAAATACATCAACGACCTCAATTTGTAAAGATGCAGGTTTTTCTTCATGAGCATTATTTGTTCATTTTAAAACAAAAAACGATTTACTTGATTACCTCTATGTTTCTATAAAAAAAAGATATTTTGATTTTGTGTTCTGAAATTTAGATCCAAGCTTAAAATTACTCGATAAAATAAGAGAGGTACTCAAAAGGTCTTTTCAGTATTACCTCAATAATTATCAAGAATATGTTTTTATGAAAAGCTTCGCGAACTCTATCCATATTTCACGTATAGCAAAAGAAGAAATTGAGTTTGAAATGCAGGAGTTTTTGAAATTGATAGATGAATTAAAAAATAATTGAATCATCATTCATGAAGATAATAACTTGCTTATCTCAGCAATATCAGGAATTTTTTATTCATTAGTTGAATACTTACAGCAAACGTGAGATGAGGATATAGAGAAATGCATTGATCTCGTACTAAGAACTATAAAAAAATAATTAATTATCTGGTTTTTTCAACAAATATAAAAAGAGTTTCCAAATATAGCTGGAAACTCTTTTTATATTTATATTATTACAGTATTGCTTGGGCTATTACCATAATAACACCCATTACTAATATGAAACCTGCATCTGTCATGATCGTATATCTACTTTTTTGAGCCCATTTCCCATTACTTATTATCAGAGCCATAATGGTAATAATGATGAGAATAAGAGTTAAAAGTGCTTCGTTTTTTGCAGTAACTCAGACTACCCGAGCAAGTAAAAATGTTGCAATAAATTGTAATACCATAGCACAGGTCATATTTTTTGGATTATCTAATTTTAATCCATTTCATTCTGCCCATTTTGTGCCAAACATTTTTGGAGAATACCATAATGCACCAACACCAAAAGCTACAACTGCTCCTACTACTACTGCAATCCAGTTCACGTCTGTTATTAACTCGTTCATAATATTTATTATTAATAATAAAAGTACATTTGTTATTATAGACGATATTTTAAATTTACAAATGAATCAATTTTTTCTACTCTATTTTTTATTTGATTAATATAAAAAATATTGTTTAGTCAACTTTATCCTTTAATAAAGGGATTTTCTTTTGACAGTAGGGTCTCAAAATATATACTTTTATTTAAATAGAGTTTATTACCTCCTTAATGTTATAGATGTATGCAACATATAAAAAATAAATGATTTACTTTAGTAGAGCTTATAGTTGTTATAACAATATTAATAATTCTTTGAACGATAGCATTTATAAGTCTTCAATGATATACGAAATCAGCAAGGAATAGTACGAGAATATCAGATATAAAAAATACGGTAAATGTATTGGAACTTTTTTCTATTAAGACAGGAAAATATCCACTTCCATGAAATGCTGTAGATAAAACAGCTTCATGAGGAACAGTCGTATTGTGGCAGTCATGAGATATGGATATAGTTGTTCAAAGGCAAGTTGAAAGACTTTCAAAAGTACCACTTGATCCGACAACAGGGGAGACGATGAAGTATGCAACGACATTAAGTAGAAAGGAGTATGAACTTAAATATGATTTTGAACTTGCACAGAATAGTGTTATAAATACAAGTTATGCCGAGGAAACTGCACCATATGTAAAATGAAACTATAATGGGTTATACCTATTAGCAGACAATAATACTTATTATTCAGTGCCGTGACTCCATACCTCTACAAATATACTTGATACAGCCGTAGATTTTGAGTTAAATAATCAGGTAGTTAATTATCAAGTATGACCATTAACAAACTCATGAGTAACGCTTACAAAAACAAACCTAAGTACTAATTTTACTAATTTTGCTCTTGCTTTAAAAACAAGTTATGCGAGTGTACCTGAACTCAATGACGGTTTATATTCTGAGCTTATTAATATAGATGCCTCATCTGCAGAACTATTTATTGAAAATCTCTTGGATGCTAAAGCTGAAGCAGTCAATGCATGTGCTGCAAATCCATGATATACAAATACTACTTTTACCGCTTGATCACCCGCAAATGACGGTGAAGCATGGCAAAACACAAATAGTGGAAACTCATGTTATTATGAGTGTACATGATGATACACTTGAAATGACTGTTCAGTAGAGCCTTTATACTGATGGAGAGCTTTAGATTCAAATTGTGATATAGAAGATATATCACTCAACTCACAAGTATGGGCATGATGTAACTCTACCTTATGAGATTGATTTGAATGGGGGAAACAAGATAATGGGAATAATGGAACAATTATTTCATGTTATAATTATTCTTCTGTTAATAATGCAACATGTACGATATGAGATGTATCTATGGCAAGTAACACAAAGGCTAATACATGGTTTGCTGGTTCTAATGCAAATGGAGATCAGGAACAAGCTAATATATGGTGAAAACTCTATACATGGAATAATAGAGACAGCGCTTGTGGTACTTGATATCATGTGCCCAGTGATGCGGAATGGGAAGTACTAGAAACATATCTCAATGGATGAACAAATTGTAGAATAGGTCAAGATGGATGGAAATGTAGTGGCTTGGGATGGGAAGGACATAATTGAAAAACATCATCAAATAATATAGTTGAAGCTTTAAAGATCCCTTTAACATGATACCGTACATCTAATGGGAGCTCATTTACTTATCGTGGATCGTATACTTTCTTATGGTCAAGTACTGAATCAGCAGGTAATGCTTATTATAGACGTGTACATTGGGATTATGACACAGTTGGTCGTGTTGCAGGGAATAAATGATTTGGATATTCTGTTCGTTGTATTAGAGATTAAGAATTGATAAATAAATAAAAAGAGTCTTTCAGTTTTAACTGAAAGACTCTTTTTATCTTTATATAGATGCTTGAGCAAGAGTATGAGCTGCTTTTTCTTTTGAATGATATCCCTTTAATTCTCTTATAATTTTAACAAGTGCATTGGCTATTTTTTTGTGCCTTATTTTATCATCTAAAGTTTTTGCTTTTCATGCAAGAGATACGTTTTCTAACCTATATTCTCTTAGTGCATCGACTGGATCTTGCGACTTTCATCTATTATTGATTACTGTTCAAAGTCTAGCAATAACGTTTAGCTTTGTGGTATTTGAGAAGAGTTTATTAACTGCTTCTGACCAAAATGGATCTTCTATCGCATCAGAATAAGTACTCGCAAGTATTTCTGGAGTGACTTCTCAAGATTTTACAGCATTTATTGCTCTTATTGAAGCTTTTGTCATAGCAATAATATTTGATTCTTTTCTTATCACTTTTGCATAAAATGAATTTTCCCCGGCTTGATCTACAAGTTTTTGCGTTGGGTAATATGCGTATCACTTGAAACCACTTTTAGGGCTATTCCCATTAATACTTCCACCTGGATGATCTTGAAGCCAAGGACCATGATGGTACCTTTCACCTATTTTTGTTTCAACATGACCACATTTTTCTCTATCGGTTCTCTTACTCTTAACTTTATTTTCAACACCACATTCTTCTTTATTACCTTCTAGAGAGTCAATTATATTTGTTTGCGCATAAACAAGTGATGCGCCTCATTTTGCATTTCTTGGTATTCAAACATAGACTTTTATGAAATATCAGTCTTTTACTAATTGTTCATAGTATTCCTCATACTTATATCAATGCATACCTCAGACTGGTATTTTATGGTTTTTGTTGAGTCACATTTTTATATTCCTATGCTCAGTACCACACGATCAAAAATCATTTAGACTTTTGTGATGGTGAGTGATATATTCTTCATCCATATGTGCAATTGCATAAGACCTTTCTCTTTCTTGGATGCTAGCTAAATATTCTTCTGGCTTTATGAGTGCTATTTTTGTTTGATTAAAAATGAGGGGTCTTTGAGGAATGAATTCATTTTCATATTCAAATTTGCCAGTAGTTGCATTTCTCCTTACTAATTCCATTTCGTCTTTAAATTGGAGCGTAAGGTATTGTTGGCTAGCTGGAATAATTTCATCAAGTCTAGCAATAGATTCAACCTCTTTATTTTTAAATTGAAGTGTTATTGTTCAGTCAGTTCATTTAGCAGCATGAGCAGCAAGTTTTTCTTTTTGAGTTCTTTCTTGGTATCTTTCAACTGGTCATAGATTTGCGAGTTCAATTTTTCTTAACTCTAGAGTGTTCGCAAATCTTACTTCGGTGTTATTGTATACTTTTACTCTTCATTTTTTTGATTTATTTAAAAAAGTAAATGCTTCAGTACTATTGTTTCTGTGAACCCATCCTTGTCACTTTATATGCATAGCCATAATGGTTGGAGGGACAACCTCATGCATGGTTGATCTATTAAGTACTTCTTCATCTGGAAATTTGTATGCAAAGTATCAATTTTGTTCTGTAGTATATTTTTCAAATCTTTTTTCTTCTGAAAATGACTCGTACCAATTAATATTACTCAAGTATGTTTTATTAAGTAAATCTTCCATTGTAAAAAACCTTAATTTTGTACCTTTTGTCATATTTATAGGTTCTTCATTGCGGGTAAAGAATTCCTTAATTCCTGCTTTTCTGTATGCTATAGTTGCATAACTTCAATTGATTACTTTTACAACAAAAATATTTTCAGGGATTATTTGATTAATATCTAGTGACCTATTTGTTGTAATGCTAAATTTCCTTTTTCATTTATTTACTGCATCAAATATTAATTCTGCAGTTTTAATATTTGGATCTTCTCCTGCTAATTTTTCTTGAATAGGTTCTATCTCTGTTTCATTAGATTCATTTTCTACTGTTTGAATTTGGGTTGTTTGTATAGAATTTGATTCAGTTTGAGCTATTTGTTCACTTGGAAGAGTTTTTACGCTTTCTTTTACATAAATGATATCTCAAATTTCTATTTTATTGATATTAGCTATTTGTGGATTCAGTTTTATAATTTCTTCATTTGTCATATTATGTCTTATCGCTATAGCAAAAAGACCATCTTCATCAGATGTTCATACTATATATTCTAAGACTCAAAAACCCTCTTTTCTAATTCTTATTTGTTCATTAGGGTATATCTTATCCTCTCTTCATTGAAACCCTGGATTCATTTTTGATAAATCAGCGAGAGGTATGTCAAATTTTTCAGCGATTCGTCACCAAATATCATCTTTTTGCACTGTGTAAAACATTGCTTCATTTTCTTTTCATTTGAGACTGAGGCTATGATCGTTTCAATTGTTTGTTGGCTGTTCTGATTGATCTGGTCATTTACTCGCATGTACTAGAGAAGATCATAGCATAACAATTGAAAGTGCTGACGCTATAACTCAGTTTTTTATAGCATTGATTTTTTGAGAAATTTTTCCTATTCAATTTATATTCTTTAGATCATTCGATCATTGCGTGAGAATATTCATAGTAGCAACTTAAATAATAATGGTATTGTATATTTTATGTATTATTGAAAGTATGTCAATTTTATTTATTAAATCAGAGTTAAAACTATCTGAATACTTAGTTTTTGTTGTTTTCGGAAAAATATCACAATTACTAAACCGAGTAAAATCAAAATAATCATTTGGATTTTCTGGCTTTTTTAATAGTATTTTTTTATTATATTTTATAAAAAATAATATGGACCTGAACACACAAATAGTCATTTATCTTTTTATTTATTTTACATTTATTGTTTGATACTCAATTTTTATATCAAGAAAACAAAGTAAAGAAGATTTTTTAATCTCCTCTCGAAATAGAAATTGGTTTTCTATATGAATGAGTAAATATGCAACCAGTATCTGAGCAGCTTGGTTTATAACATATACAGCCTATATTTATGAATTTGGATTGGGAGTTTTTTCAGTAGTGATATGATATATTGTCGCTATGTTTATTTTAGCATTTTATATAGCTCCAAAGTTACATAAAATATCAAAGAAAGAAAAATTTTTAAAGATATGAGATATAGTATTTTTTAAAACAAAAAGTAAGCTTGTTGAAAGCATCTCAAATATCAGTTCAACTCTGATTCTTTTTGTATGGTTGCTTGTGGTCGTGGTATGATGAGCAAATTTGATATCCTATTTTGGGATCTTATCATATGAAGTTTCATTGCTATCTATATTAGCTGTAGTATGAGTATATCTCTATTTTATTTGATATAAATGAGTGGTTACAACAGATATCTTACAATCAAGTATCATTGTTTTAGTTTTATTTGTGGTAAGTTATTATTTATTTAATAAAAGCGATCTTACAATTTTAGCAGATGTGGAGTTTAAAGAGATCAGTATATGAACTGCAGTTGGATTTTTAATATATGGAATATTCTCTACGTTCTCATTTATTGATAGATATCAACTTATGTTTAGCTGAGCAGATGAGAAAAATATCAAGAGGTGATTTCTGTTTGTTGTCCCTTTGATGTTATTCACTGTATTATTACTATTGATAGTGTGATTTTTTGTAAAAAATGAAATAGCTGGTTTAGATCCTTCATTTGTATTTTTAAAAGCAATAGAGCTCTATGTACCACAAACATTCATCCCTATTGCAATGGTGATGTTTTTTGCAGCTGTAATGTCTTCTATAGATTCATATATATATTGAATTTCTTCACATATTAACTTTTTAAAAATAAAAGATAAAATCAAAAATGTAAGAATAAATGCGCTTATTACTGTTATATTATCATTTATTTTTGCTTATTTTATTAGAAATATTATAGATATCACTGTCTTTGCTGCTGGCTTTTCTCTTATTTTGTCAATCCCTATGATATATTTATTCTGGGGGAAGAATTTTGAAACAAAACAAAAAGGTGTTTCAAGATTTATATTCTCATTTATTTTCTCGATCATTGGCCTGATAGTTTGAATATCAATCTTTTGACTTACTCCGACTATTGCTTTGTTTCCAATATTATTTGGGGGGATTGGTTTGTTTATAAATCTGGAGAAAATAAATAATGCTTAGATTTGATACAATTATAAGTTAATTATACCTAATTCATGATTATTGTATAGTGTATTATTTGACACAGGAAAAATAATCCCTATTATTGGTTGCACTAATCAATGATGTTTAGTTGAAAACAAAAATCAAATAAGGAGGTTCTCAAATGGATTCCACTACAAAAACACCAGAGGTATTGGAAACATTTTTGAAAAAATGTAAGGATATTATGCTGAAGCAAGAGCCTGACTCACGAGGAAGGTTAAGTTATTTAGATGGTTGGAGAGGATTAGCTATTTCGATAGTGCTTATAAGTCACTTTCTAGCAGTAAGTAAGGTCTTACCGTTTCATAGGATTGATATCGGTAGATTCGGAGTAGACATATTTTTTGTTCTCTCTGCAATGTTGATGGCAAATATCTTATTCATTAAGAAGATGGATCTTTCTACTTTTTATAAAAGAAGAGTTAGTAGGATTTTTCCTGTACTTGTAACTTATATTGTACTTGTATATGCTATAAGTGCTGCTTTGGGACTAGGGTCAACAGATGAATGGAAGAATTTTTTCTATACATTGTTTTCTGTAAGAGGTTATATTACTGAAGGAGCAGATCTTTGGAATACGGGCTATGCTATTGGACATTTATGGTCATTGAATGCGGAAGAGCATGTATATCTTGTGTTTGGAGGACTTGCATTTCTTGCAAGTTTTGGTGTATTTAGTATTTTAGATAAGAAAGAGTCTATAGGGGTGGTGTTAATTACCCTTGGAGTTGCTTCAATCTTACTAAAGTATAGTTATGCTGTATTTCCATCAATTAAACCAGAAGGTGCACAATTTAGAACAGAGATAATAGCAAGTCATATGCTGATATCAGCTGGATATTTTTTGCTTAAGGATTGGATTTGGGCTGCACTGAAGAACTGGTTTGGAATATCTATTCCATCATGGTTACCTCTCATAGCATTTTTGCTGGCTATGTCTACCTATTCTTGGTTTGCTCCTTGGCAAGCATCTTTTGTTCTTTCCCCATTTTTGTTGTCTTTCACGGTGAATCACCTTGATAAAATGCCTTCGTTTGTAAATGCTATTCTGACATTTAAGCCGTTAAGGTATCTTGGAATATGGTCATATTCCATATATTTATTGCATTATCCGTTTTATATTTACGGTGTAAAATATGGAGATTCACCTTATGTAGCAGGACCACCACTGCTTTTTCTTTCAATAGTTATTGGTGCTTTATCATTCTATATATTTGAAAACCCTGCGAGGACGTATTTAAATAAAAAGAAATGGTTTAAAGAGACTGGTAAAGCTGTTGAAACAAGTAAGGAAGTTAAAAGACCTTTACATGTTACTTATAAGCCGACAGGCAATTAAATAACTTGTAATATTAAAAGGATTTTTTTTATTATATTTCTTTCTTCAATTGAGTCTTTCAATTGTTGTAAATGAAAGGTAAACAACCTAAAACCTCAGAGCGATAGCTCTGGGGTTTTCTTTTTTGTATTTATTGTAAATACAAAAGGTTTATTTTTCTTTTTTGCTCAAGAATCAATTTCTAAGAGAGTTATATTTTATATATTAACAAATAATACTCTTTTTCGTCTATATATTTTATTAAAAAGTTTATGTAGTATCGTGATTATACTTATTGTTATAGTCATATATTCTGTAAGTTGAAGATTATGAACACACAAAAACAAGCCTTTACACTGGTTGAGTTAATAGTAGTTATAACAATATTAGCTATTTTATCGACAATAGCATTTATAAGCCTTCAATGATACTCTGAAGATGCAAGAGATAGTACGAGAATAAGTGATATCAATAACATAAAGATATCACTGGAACTTTTCTCACTGGCAACATGAAAATATCCACTTCCAGATAATTCACAAGACGTTACATATAGTTGATCTACACTATGGAATCAATGAACGATCTGAAACCAAGTTATAACCAACCTATCAAGAAATTTATCAAAAATACCAACTGACCCCCTCTATGGAACAGAATATGTATATTCTACTCTTGAAAATAAAAAAGAATATGAGCTTATGAGTTTATATGAATGAAGTAATGTATCAAGTAATGGACTATTAAATACCACCTATGCAGC
>MAAC01012034.1_pt1 | contig 21866 bp, 17 predicted proteins | sample 1115981 | NCBI WGS metagenome assembly MAAC01 (sample SAMN04961126, study PRJNA320927) | seawater metagenome | isolation source: sample BD02T64 sea water enriched with oil for 64 days | place: USA:Gulf of Mexico | collected 2013-07-27
TTTTAATAAATACGCGGGATTATGGTATTTAGAGCAAGAAAGAAAAATGAAAAAAAATCAGAAGTAATCACCCGCTGGCTAGCGAATAGCATCTTAGTTCGAATATTGAATAAATAAAAATTTAGAAAATATTTACGAACATTGCAAAATTAAAAGCGGATATTTAACCTGTTGAGATTAAATATTCTGCTATTCGTTGGCTTACTTTTCCGTCAACTTTACCGACTAGCAAGTCTTTCATTTCTAGTCGTTGAGTTTCTTTTTTTTGTGGATGTTGTATTACATCATCAATTGCAGTGAGCATATCTTTATAGCAAGTCACTTGCTCTGCAACTTTTGCAAAAAACTCTATTTCTACACCAATACGTTTCTTATAACGATAACTCAAAATTCCGCGATAACTCCAACGCAGTTTATAAAAATCAGTCCATATTGCGGGTTTATTTAATGCCGTAAATTCAAGCATTGTTGAAGAAGCATCACTGATCAATATATCTGAAATTGTCATAAAGGGGATAATGGAAACATCATTTAAATCAGCCATGTAAACATTGGAACACTTTTGCCAATGGCTAAAACATTTTTGATGATTTTTTAGTTTCTTTTTATAGAGTGAAAAAAAATGTGGCTTGATTATAATATTATAATTATCTAGATCTGATGGCCAGTCTTTAGCTAGACACTCTATGCTGCTAGGGTAAAATGTTGGCGCATATAAAATGGTTTTCTTTTGTGGGTTTAAACCAAGGTCTGTTAACGAAATGCATGAGTAACTGTGGTTGATTATTGGGTCTAATTTTGCGTAGCCGGTATCAACAAAGTTATTGTTAGGAAAACGTTGCTGTAATTTTTTTAATCGATATTGCCCTTCGACAAAACGCACAGTGGCGTTAGAAAGAGATGAGTCAAAATATGCTTTAGGGCCAATACCATGCTGAATTAAGGCTGTTTTAGAGTGTTGGTGGAGCTGTTCGATATTTTTAACGTAATCACCAAAAACAATCCAAGTTGGTTTTTCTATTTGGTAAAAATCTCTTGCTTCATTTGAATCTTCGACAAAAGTGTAGTTTAAATTTTCTTGTTCGACATACTTTATCATTACTTCCTGTAAGTCGGGTTGTTTATATAAAACAAAATGACATTCAATTCCTTTTGATGTTAAAGCTACCTTTACAGGTAAATATTGCGGTAAATAATAAAGATGCTTAATATCAAAAAATACTTTCATATGACCTACTACTTATAACCAAGAGTTACACGATATGTAACCAAGTGTTTCACGATAAAAAATAGCATAATTATCAATGTGCCACAATTAAAATAGCCATTTATAAAACTATTCAATATTATGGTCTTAAGCTTAGATACATATCGTTAACACTAGAGATTATATTCAACCATAAATGAGGCATTAAAGTCTGTTTCATTACTGATATCATTTATAAAAGTCGAACGGCTTATCTCTGCTGATAGGGTAAAACGCCAGTTTTTATAATTATGTTGAGCACTACTTGATATCATCCAAACCTGTTCGGCAATGCTAGTCACGGTATTACCTACGATAGGATTGTCAGGTGCTTTGTCTTGATTATCCGTATTTAAGTCTAAATAACGTATTTTGGTGGTGAGCCGAGTATTTATATCGAGTTGTGAAATAGCACCTAGCACGTACGTTTTTGAGTCGTTTTCATAAGTACTGCCAATACTACGGCCGTTATAACGCATACCTGTTGTGTAGGTTGAGTGCTCATAATAGCAGTCACCAATTTTGTCTCTTTCACCACAGTCAGCCAAGCTATCGGCTAATTCGATAAAAACCGTACTCGCTTTGCCGAAAATATTTAAATGGGCATCAAAACCTACTTGAGGTTGCGCTTTGGTTAAATAATTGAACGTGCCTTCTTTACCGTCTTCGGCAAATTTTTGCCCGTAAAAGCTCATTGGCACATCAAATAAGTTGAAACTATAGCGCAAATCGTATCCTGCTTGCTGGTTGGCGGGGTTGGGATTATTTTCATCACAAACAACATCGTTAATACCGCAGTTGGTTTTACCCAGCAGAATATCGCCAAATGTTGATAAACTTTGTGAGTGTCCTTCTCCGCCCCATTGCGCCAAACGTGTAATACCAAGCTCTAAATTTTTAAACGGCTTGAAATTTAACCTAAAACCCCATAGCAAGGTATCTTTTACCGTGCGCTCATCATCCATTTGCCCCATAAAGCTCGTGACTGTCCATGGAATATCAAACTCGGTGAAAGGAATAATGAAAGCTTCTGCCGATTTACGGGAAATACTAAAAGCGGTGATAGGTCTAGCATTGTTTGTTAAGCTTAAGCTGGTATCCCAAGTTGGGCCATACCAGCGGTTTTGTCGACCAAATGAAAGCACCCAGTTGCCCATAAAGGCGGCAACATAACTTTCATCAAAGCGTGTTTCTTCACCATCTTGTGGGTTATTGGTATAGCTTGGTGCTATTTTGAGGGCAAAATTATCAGACATAGTGCTTGTATGCACTGTGATGCTGTTTTTATCGCTTTGAGTATCACCAAAACTAGTAAAGCGTTTATTTTCTATCCCTGTTTGCGCCTTAAGGCGAGTTTGGCTTTTTTTCGCTAATTTAAATTGATGTTTAACGTAAAAATAAGCGTTTTTTTGATTTGCTGTTAAGTTGGTGACATCAACACTGTTCAGATCGCGAATAATATCGTGCCACATCAGGGGGTACGTGGTTACGGGCGTGATTATTTTACCCGTATCAGCAAGCAATTGAATGTTAGCTTTTAAATAAATATCGGAAGTATCTATCCAAGGTTCGGCCATTGCTGAGGCGGTGAAAGTAAAACTACCGAGAAGAAACCATTTTGCTAATGAATATTTAGATAAAAACATGTATGAAAAGATCCGTTTACTGGCTGATGAATTTAATAAAAAACGCAATTTCTGAAGGAAAAAGATTATACGTGTTTTCATAATGTTTATATAGGTTTAAAATGTCAGCATCATTATTCATGCAAGTTGAAATACCTATGCCAGCTAAACGCTATTTGTTTTATATTTCCCAAAATTATTCTTATGCTATTTTACGGCCTTTACAAGCAGAAATATGGGCAAGAGGTGATGACGCTGCATGGTTTTTAGAGGGGAGGGAAGTTAACCCCGATTACTTGCAGGCGGATGAGCAACATCTTCAGTCTATTTCGCAAGTACAAGCTTATCACCCTGACGTGGTCTTTATTCCTGGTAATGTGGTGCCTAGTTTTATTTCAGGAATGAAAGTGGGGGTTTTTCATGGTTTTAATTCAGGAAAACTAAATAGGCGTGGCTTTGAAGATCATTTTAATATTCGTGGTTGTTTTGATTTATATTGCACGCAAGGGCCTAATACTACCTTGCCATTTATTGACTTAGCAAAACAGCATCAGCACTTTTCGATAAAACAAACGGGCTGGCCAGCGCTAGACCCTTTATTTGATCTCAGTAATGTAACGATAAATGATAAACCAACGATACTAATGTGTTCGACTTTTTCTCGGGCGTTAACGTGTGCGCCGCATTTATTTGAAACGGTGAAGCGTTTAAGTGCGACGGGAAAATGGCAATGGTTGATTCAATTTCATCCTAAAATGCCAATAGAAATTAGTGAACAATATAAAAGCCTTGAGGGTGAACATTTATCATTTATCGAAACGGATAATGTTATTCCATTACTGCAGCAAGCTGATGTGATGGTTTGTGATACTTCATCGGTGTTAATGATGTTTTTAATGTTGAATAAACCCGTGGTTACCTTTAATAATATTGCTCCTAAAGATTACATGGTTAATATTAGTGATGAGAAAAAGCTCGAGGAAAGTATTGAGTATGCTTTATCTTATCCTGCGGAGCTGCAAGCTAAGGTAGAGCATTTTATTAATGATACTCACCCTTATGTTGATGGTAAGTCTTCATTACGGGTACTTAAGGCGGCCGATGAATTGCTTAATGGTGAAAACTTACCGAGTAAAGTAAAACCATGGAATTTGTTGAGGGGCTTTAAAATGCGTAAAAAGTTAAAATATTGGCGATTGTCTTAACATTGATTACACCATTACTCGTCCTTATAGCAGTTTGAATAATAGTGTTAAGAAATTAATGGTGTTCAAATTAATTTAATAAAAATGGAAATAACTTTCGTCCTAATAGCTTAGACGTCACTTTCCAAGTTGTTTTAAAGTTTTGTTTTAAACTCAATTTTTTCCAGTTAGCAAAGGGGATATTACGCTGCTGTAATTGTGATTCTATTGTTTTTTCTATATGAAAAGGCTTAATTATTTGCCAATCAATATCGCCATAGCCCAGAAAAACGTTGGTGGCATTTTCAATATGAATCACTGACATCCACATTCTTTTATTGCGCACTGATTTTAATTTTCTTACCTTGCTCCAGTGGCCATGGCGTTTTCGAGACCAAACAGTGACAAAGTTATCGGCTTTTTCAATTAAGCTGATAAATGGGTTATGGACATGAGAGCGATAAGCTAATCGAACTTCAGGTTCTATTTGCAGGGTGTAGCCATCAACAAAGTCAATGGCTAAAAAGTCTTGTTGATCAAACTGCGCTTGCACTTCGGTAATAAAATCTTGATGTAGGCAATCATCATTATCTAGTCGAGTCGTGATTAAGTAAGGTTGCGTTAATCTATCGGCTATTTCTTTTTTTATTGAGGGTAAATAGGCATCCATACCATCAATAAAAATAGGGGTGAAATTACTAAACTCTTGCTGAAATGAGTCAATTTTTTCACGAAATTTTTCAGGCGTGTGAATATCAAAAAAAACTAACCAAGTGAAGTGTTGGTTGGTTTGCGCCTTAAGCGAAGAAAAACAATATTGTTCAAATAGCGCTAAACGATTCGTCATCCAGTTTTCATCGAGTATGGGAGTACCCCCTTTGGCTTGCTCAGCAGCGGGAACAAGTAAATTAAAGCGAGTTACTACAAAGTGTTGAAACATTAGTTTTCCTTTTACACTAAAATGTTTTTGGTGAAGTTTATTAATTTTGATAATCTACCATTGTGGTTTTTTGTCACTTATTAGCGAGCTAACATGTCATCAAAATAGCTTGCCATTTTACTGACGGTCTTTTGATGAGACATGGTGGTTTTGATAACCTCGTTAGCGTTATTACTCAGTTTTTCGAGTGTTTTTCTGTCTTGATAAAGCATTCTTATTTTACCTGCTATGGCACTTGCATCGCCTATGGGCACTAAATAACCATTCACATCATTTTCAATGGTTTCAACTACGCCATCATTCGCTGAAGCAACGACAGGAGTGCCGTTAGAAAGCGATTCTAGCACGGTACGGGTTAAACCTTCTTTGCTTAGCGAAGGTAGGACTAATAATTCACATGCTTTGGCTATTGCGGGCACGTCATTTCTAAAGCCCGGTTGAATAATATGCTCAGACATGCCGGAGTTTTTAATTTGCGTAATAAAAGGCTCACGTTGTAAATTATCTCCCACTAGAATAATTCTTAAATCTTCTATATCGCTTAATTCTTTGGCAGCATCGAGTAATATATGAGTGCCTTTGTGGGGTCTAGGGCTACCAACACAAAGAATATTAAAATATTTATCGTCACTGTCGAGTGTGGTTAAATCAACGGCAGGATCTTGATACCAAGCGAGCTCATGACCTTTGTAAATAGTGATGACATTCGCTTTAATTGATTTTCTAACTTTATTTTTTACATTCACCGTGACGGCGCTAGACACACAAACCACGCCGTTAATTCTAGGATGAAGCATACAAAGGTAATTACTTAGGTCAGTTTTATACATACCTCCCGAAGTACCACGATACGCTATCATTTTGGCTTTAGTGCCAATACAACCAAAAGCGGCATTAGGAATGCCTTTTGATTCGGTCGCGTAAACAATATCAATAGCATTTTCTTTAATGTAGTGATGAACTTGTTTGATAACCGCCCAGCTATGTTTTTTTAGCGAGCGTAATGGAATGATGGTTAAACCTGCTTGTCGATATTCTTCAATATAGGCATTGGTGTCACAAGTCATTATGGTAATGTCATGGCCAGCTTTTGCTAAACCTATATAACACTCGGCTTCAGGACGTACGGCGTTGTACGATCGGCCTCGGTTAGGGATCACTAATATTTTCATAAACTAACTTCCACTTCAAAAATAAGTGCTATTCCCAACTATCCATAGAGCTACGACGTCGAGCAAAAAACTTAGGTAAAATAAGCCCTAAAATTAGTCCTATGCCTAAAACAATAGCACCGTTGAAAAACCATTGTTTTTTAATATTAGTATCTTGGTCTTTAACCTTGATTTGTGTTTTTGCTAGTTGTTGCTGTACTTGCTTAAACTCAGTTTGTAATTTTAACTTTTCTTGATTAAGTTGCTCTACCGTGCTTTTTAATGCATTCATTTTGCCATCAAGTTGCACATTATAGTCACTACCACTGGCTATTTTAGCGTTCAAGTCCGCAACGACAAAACGTAAACCCGCTTGGCTGGTGATATATTTAGACTCAACCCAAGTAATGCGTTGTTTATCATCAATAATTTCATTATAACCTTTTTCTAGCTTTCCAGTGGTTTCGATCTGGGAGCCCGCATTAATAGTGCCTAAAATACGATAATTAGTACCCGGACCTGCATGCATGAAAATAGAGAGGTCGTCAGAGATGTACGCTTTTTCAGCAGCTGGAGCCTGAATGGAAAAAGCAGCCGATAAAAGGATAAAAAAGCCGATGAGATTTTGTTTAGCAGCTTGTATTGCTTGCTGCTTAAAAGAAATGCTTGGAATATTCATGAAACAACCACTAGATATAATAAATCATTGAAAAGAAGATATTATGTGTTTGCTGCTTTGATATCAAGTTAAGATTAGGAATCCGTTGGTGTCTTGATAAACAAAGTGTATGCTGTGTGTGTTTGCAAAGTGCATTAAAAGGGTGATGAAATAATAAATGAATACAGAAATAGAGCTTAAATTCTTGCTATCAGCAACAGACACAGAAAACGACCAAGTTGCAGATAAAATAACGGCCATGCTAAAGGCACAAAATATTGATTTTTCATACACCGAAAAATTGCTCGCGAATGACTATTTTGATAGCGATAACCTTGATTTAAGAAAAATGGATATGGGCTTGAGAATTCGCTCGCAAGGGCATAAATATGAGCAAACTATTAAAACGGCAGGTAAAGTGGTTGATGGTTTACACTCTAGGCCTGAATATAATGTCGATATTAAAAATAATCACTTAGCGTTGGCTTTATTTCCTACACATATTTGGCCTGAAAATTTTGATGTTAACGCTTTGCAGAAAAACTTGCAGGTTATTTTTACCACTAATTTTACTCGTCAAGCTTGGCTTATCAACCAAGGTGATAATGTGATTGAGTTAGCCTTAGACCGAGGGACTATTAGCACCGCTACTTGCCCTGAATCTATCGCTATTAACGAGCTTGAAATAGAATTAGTAAAAGGTGAGCAACAGGCACTGTTTAAACTGGCTGAGCAGCTAAAGACTATTGTCAACATTGAACCTGGTAATTTAAGTAAAGCGGCACGCGGCTATGCGCTGCATAATAATTCTTAGCTAGTGAATATCAGAGAAAACATGTTGAATAAATGTTTCTTTATTAGCCTGATAACCGCAATGTTTATCAGTAATCAAACACCCGCAACTCAATATGCACTGCCTGCAGATAATAGCCGTTTGATTGGCGCAGTGCAGAAACATATAGCAGTTAAAGGAGATTATTTTCAAAAAATTGCCGAGCAATATAATGTTGGCTTTTTAGCCTTAATGTCGGCTAACCCCGATATGGACCCCTTTTTACCTGAACTTGACAGTGAAATAGTTATTCCGAATGCGATGCTTTTACCTTATATAAAGCGTGAAGGTATTGTTATTAATTTACCAGAGCTACGCTTGTATTATTTTTTGCCAGAAGAAAATAAAGTACATGTATTCCCTGTTGGTATTGGAAAACAAGGTTTAGCAACGCCTAAAGCGACAAGCTATATTAGTAGTAAGCGAAAAGATCCAGTGTGGCGTCCAACTCAAGCGATGCGTGCACGCTATTTTGCAGAGCATGGTAAGGCCATGGTTGCTGAAGTTGCGGCAGGTCCTAATAACCCTTTTGGTAAATATGCTTTGCGGTTAGGGATGAGTGAGTATTTAATTCATGGTACGAACAAGCGGCTTGGTATTGGTATGAGGGCAAGCTCAGGTTGTATTCGTATGTTTGATGATGATATTAAATGGATGTATGACAATGTGCCCCTTAACACCAAAGTACGTATTATTGAACAGCCTATTAAAATGTCTTATGAGGCGGGTGACAGGCAATTGATAGAGGTGCATCTGCCTTTGTCCGTTGATGCTGTGCCTCAAAAAATTCAAATCACCCAAGCTGTTAAGCGCTTTATTGGTAGTAATCAAGCCTTTTGGCAGCAACTTGTGCCTGTATTTGCAAAGCCAAACGGGTTAGTGGTAGAGCTTGGTAAATAAGCTCTTATCTTTATCGATAGGCTTATTAATATATTTTCCAATAAAAAAGCCAGTAACAATTGTTACTGGCTTTATTTTATCTGGTTTAAGTAATCTTTATTGATTACTTAATTGCTGCAAACTAAAGTGCAACAATGTTCTCAGCTTGAGGGCCTTTTTGACCGTCAGTAACTGTGAATTCAACTTTTTGACCTTCAACTAAAGTTCTGAAACCGTCACCAACAATAGCGTTGAAGTGAGCAAAAACATCAGGGCCACTTTCTTGTTCGATGAAACCGAAGCCTTTTGCTTCATTAAACCATTTTACTGTACCAGTAGTAGTAGACATAACTGTATCCTAAATTTTTTATGAGTAATGGTGCTTTTAGCCAATTTATATTAAATAAACAGCAAAAAGCGGGTTTGCTAAAAAGTGTTGCTATTACTTATAAAACAGGACGTGTTAGTTCTGATAGACAAAAATTAACAGCGTAATGGTGTACAAAAATATAAAACGAACTTCAAGCGACCTGATGTCAATAGTTAGCTGTGGATTTGGCGATAAAACAAAGCGAAATTAGCGTAAACGTAGAGGGGTTATATTAAAATAAGTCGGCCAATGTCTAATTGATAGATAAAATCAGCCACAAGTGGCTTACTCGGTACTAATAACTTAAGAATAAAGTGAATAGCTCACACACTTTTAATCACGGTGCAAAGTGCAATTTAATGCAACTTTAACTATTGCATTAGTTATCTATTACAAGAGTAAGAAGCACTCGATTACGGTGAAAATAATGATAAAAGCGTAACATAACCTGAGCAATGTGAAATAATTTTCACATTGCTTTTTGATAAAAGTCACATTTTATATTACGAATGTTTTCGCATATTCAATGCTTGCCTTTTACGCTATAAGCTATACGGGTTATGTGTTTGGTAATAAGTAAGAACTCTTATTGTTTTTAAATATCCTTCGTAGAACTAATATGAACAAGTTCTATTTTGCAGTTAAATCATCATTTTTGGCTTGTAGCCCTCTTGTAAAGTTTTTGTCACTGTTTTATAAATAGTTAGCAATTAGTGATTAGTTACTAATGCAAAAACGTATTTTTTGTCATAAAAAAGCAATTAATGCGAATAACTATAAAAAATAATTAAAATCAAAAACTGTTTTTATGCAACGTAGAAGTAGCTTATTGGTTGATGAAAACAATAAAATTTTAGAAGGAAATAACATGTCTATTAAATTTCGTGCAACAACGTTAGCCCTAGCTGTGGGCGTAGCGCTAGGCACAGCACCCTCGTATGCGGCTGAAGCTGCTGATTCAGCCAAAGAACAACAAATTGAACGTATCGCGGTAGTGGGCTCTAGAGCTGCTCCTCGCTCTGTGGCAGACTCACCCGTACCCATTGATATTGTTGGTGGTGATGAGCTAGGAAGAAACGCTTCTTCTGATATGCTCGATATGCTGCAAGCAGCGGTACCCTCATTTAATGTGCGTCAACAGCCTATTTCAGATGCGGCCTCATTTATTCGTCCCGTGAATTTACGTGGTTTGTCTTCGGACTCAACATTAATTTTATTAAACGGTAAGCGTCGCCATCGTGCCTCAGTTATTGCTTTTCAAGGCGGTGGCGTTAATGATGGTGCTCAGGGGCCTGATATTTCAGTAATTCCGTCTGTGGCGTTAAAACAAGTTGAAGTATTACGTGATGGTGCTGCAGCGCAGTATGGCTCTGATGCTATTGCGGGCGTGATGAACTTTGTATTGAAAGATAATGCCGATGGCGGTTCAATTTCAGTTCGGCATGGTGAATATTACGAAGGCGATGGTGCGCAATTAGTGGTCGATGGCAACGTTGGTTTACCTTTTACTGATAATGGTTTTGCCAACCTGTCTTTTCAATATAAAACAGCGGATGCGACTAGTCGCTCAGTTCAGCGTCCAGATGCGCAAGGCTTGATTGATGCGGGTAATACTGCGGTCAATACGCCAGCGCAAACTTGGGGTAACCCTGAAATTGATGACGATATTACTTTGTTTGGTAATGTTGGCCTTGATATAGGCGATGATAAAGAATTTTATATGTTTGGTAACTATTCAGATCGTACCGCAACGGGTGGTTATTACTATCGTAATCCACAAAACCGTGGCGGTGTGTTTACTAAAGATGTTTTTGATGGAGATCATTTCTGGGATAGTAATGGTGATGGCGTAAATGATCCTACACTTAAAACGTGGTTAGTAGGTGATATGGCTGGAGAAGGAATGAGTGGCTGCCCAACTAATTTAGTATTAAGTAATAATGAAACTGGTGAGGTTTTTGTTCCGAATGTTTTAGAAACGGCTGAATATGCACAGGTTGCAGCAAGTGAAAATTGCTGGGCATTCAATGAGTTGTATCCTGGCGGCTATACACCTCAGTTTACTGGTGTGATTAATGATACTTCATTAACTATGGGTACTCGTGGTGAAATTAAAGGGGGCTTTTTAGATGAGGCTTTATATGACATCAGTGGCTCTGTGGGTCGTAACAAGTCGACTTATACTTTAGCCAATACCGTAAACCCATCAATGGGAGCATTAAATGTAGATCAACCTAATAATTCCTTTGAAGCGGGCTCTTATATTCAGCTAGAAAAATCTTTTAATGCTGACTTAGTCAAAGGTATTGATATCGGCTTAGACGATGATATGAACTTTGCAACGGGTATTGAATGGCGTCAAGAGAGCTTTGAGATTATCTCAGGTGAACAAGCTTCATGGCAACAAGGGCCTCTAGCCGATCAAGGCTTTAGTGTCGGTTCTCATGGTTTTGCTGGTTTCTCGCCTGAAGCTCAAGGTATTAATTCTCGTCAAAGTATTGCCGCTTATGTTGATGTTGAAGCTTATATAACCGAGGATCTTTTATTAGGCGCGGCAGTGCGTTATGAAGACTTTTCTTCATTTGGTGATACTACTAATTATAAATTAACCGCCCAATATCAATTAACCGATGAGTTATCACTACGTGCTTCTCATAGCACAGGCTTTAGGGCGCCAACGGTTGGTCAAGCTAATGTAGTAAATACACAAACATCGCTTGTTAATGGAGAGTTGATTCAGTCAGCAACTTATCCGCCAACACATCCTGTGTCGGCAGAGCTAGGTGGTGTTGAGCTTGAGCCAGAAGAGTCAGTAAGTTATGCCATTGGTTTAGTCTATCAAAGCGGCGACTTCTTTATGACAGTTGATGCTTATAATATTGAAGTGACCGACCGTGTCGCTCAAACAGATAAAATATTCATTACTCAAGAGAATGTTGATAATCTTCAAGGTAAGTACCCCAGCCCAGAATTATTATTGGGTGGTTCAGTGACTTTCTTTGCTAACGATTTTGACACCACAACGCAAGGTGTTGATGTAGTGGCAAACTATGGTATGGAATTAATGGGTGGTGACACTAAGTTAAGTCTTGCTTATAACTATAATACCACCGAAGTTGACGATCCAGGTGAATTCACTTCTGCTTTTAAAGTTCGTCGTTTAGAGGAAGGTATTCCTGAGCATAGAGGAACGCTTACTTTTGCCCAAAGTTGGGAAGATGTAAGCATGTTTGTTCGTGGTAACTATTTTGGCGAATGGTTTGCAACTCATGCAGATGAGCCAGATGTTGATAGCTCTTATGGTTGGTCAGAAACTGTTGGCTCATCGTTTACTTTAGATGCAGAGGTGAGCTATTTTGTTGATGATAGCTGGACACTGTCGGCAGGTGCTAACAACATTCTTGATACCGATGCACAAGAACTGCAAAAAGATGGTGGTGCTTATGGCGTTGTCGGTGCTAAATTCTATGAAAGTGGTCCATTTGATTACAATGGTGGTTTTTACTACGTGAAAGCAACGTATAACTTCTAATAGCAAATGAAGTCATTGATTACTCGCTTAGCGATAATTTGATAATTAAAAACCAGTAACAAATTTGTTACTGGTTTTTTGTTTGCCTAAGTTGAGCTGAAATAGTACTAAGTAGGCAAGTTTAAGCTCTGCGAGCTGGCTTATGTGATTAAGAGTAGGCCGCTTTGGAATATTTTATCCAGCCATTTTAGCCTGTACTGCAGGATAATAACTTAATGAAATTAGTATAAGCATGATCGTATTTAAGGCATAAAAAAACCTGTTCAATAACTATATATTGAACAGGTTTTTGTGTTTATTACCGTCATAAAGCGGTTTGTAGCCTTAATACTAAGTAGGTAATCAGTTAATCCATTTAGTGTAAATCACTCTATAACTTAAACTCTTGTACTGATTGTTGTAGCTCTTCAGAAAGTTTAGCTACTTCACTACTTGAAGCTGCTGTTTGTTGTGACCCCGCGGTTGTTTGCTCTGCAATGGCGACAATCGATTCTAGGTTTTCACTAATTTCGTGGGCAACAACACTTTGCTCTTCTGCTGCTGTTGCAATTTGCGAGCTACGATCAAACGCTTCGTGTACTGCGTGGGTGATAGTTTCTAATGCTTGGTCAGCTTCTTCCGACTGGTTAACACAGTCGGCTGCTTTTGCCTGACCTGCATCCATAACCGTTACGGCTTTACCTGCACCTAACTGCAAGGCTTCAATCATGGTTTGAATTTCAGAAGTCGACTCTTGTGTTCTACTCGCTAAGGTTCTTACTTCATCGGCCACAACCGCAAAGCCTCGACCTTGTTCACCGGCACGAGCCGCTTCAATTGCTGCGTTTAGTGCCAGTAAGTTAGTTTGCTCAGCAATACCACGAATCACATCTAAAATACCACCAATCGAAGCGCTATCTTGTTGTAATTGGTTGATAACTTGTGCGGCTGATTCTACTTCACCAGCAAGTTGTTCAATGGTTTGTCTATTGCGGGCTGAAATGATTTTTACCCGCTCTGCTTCATCATCGGCGTGCTTTATTTCGCCTAAGGCATCGTTAGCGCTAGAGAGCACACTTTGTGCGGTGCTGCTCATTTCTGTGGTAGCAGAGGCTGCTTGTTCAACTTGGTTACGCTGCTCTTCTATGGCGGTGGTACTTTCGGCGGTTACCGCTGAGGTTTGTTCTGCTGCTGCGGCAAGTTGTGACGAGCGATTAACAATACCTTCAATCAAGTTGCGCAAGCTATCAATCAGTAAGTTGCAGTTTTTAGCCAAGAGTGCAAATTCATCCTGACCACTTTCATCTAACTTACGAGAAAGATCGCCAGAAGCGACAATGTTAAGCATGTCATTAACTCGTGCTAATGGGCGAGTAATGCTAATTAGCGTAAAGCGAGCGATAATGGTGGCGATAAGAATAGAAACCGCCATTATAATAATTGTTTGGGTATTACCACTGGTTACGGAGTTTTTTACTAGCTCACTGGCTTGTATCGTTTTTTGGTTCGCTAAATCAACTTGTTTATCTAATATTTTGTTTACTTGCTCTGTGTTGTCTTCTGCCGCTTTGAGCATGTTTTTTGCGTGTTGGTTGGCGGTTAATTGTGAACGTTTATGAAATAGTATTCCAGTACTAGGGGATAATAACTCTTCAATTTCAGTAAAAGCAGCGGATAAATCTTGGGCTATATCGTCACCGTCATTCATGGTGAGCTCAGCAATAATTTCGTTTACTGAACTTTGTGCGCCTTCGAGATTAAATGATATTTCACTTTCTATTAAATCTGCGGTGCCATCTACTAAGGTATCTCGGTATTCAAATGATGATGAAACAATACCATTAAACTGATTTTCTAACAGCTCACTTAAATTAATGGCTCGTTGTAATTTACTATCGGCTAAGTCGTGATCAGCTAAATCGAGCAATAAAGTGACGGCATCATCGGCTTTTTCTTCCAAATTGCTGACTTTTTCAGCTAAGGCATTTTTTTGCTCAATTGATATTTTTCTATTGTTAAATACCGATAAAGCATCTTGTTCAAAAGTACTATAAATTTTAGTGACTTTATTAAGGTTTGATATAAGGTTACTTTCATTTTGTACTAAAGTTTTTAATTGTTTGAATGCAGGGATAAACTGAGCTTTGACAGTATTAAAAGCTTGCAGGTTTTCTTCTAGTGAGGATAACTTAGTTTCGTAGAAACCTTTTAGGGTAAAGTTGGCCATTTGATTTAATTCAAGGGTTAGCTGATTACTGCCCTTTAATGTTGGTATAGCTAATTGGTTTTGTTGCTCGGTTGAGTCGCTAATTGTATTAAGGTTGAGCCAAGAAGTTACACTCGTTAAAACAAGTAGAATTAAAATAATGGCAAAGCCACCAATAATTCTCATCGCTACAGTTAAATTCATAAATATCACCAGTTAATTATAATACCCATTGCACTAACTAAGTGATCATTTTCAAATGGCCTAAATGTCCAGTAACGTCGTTGCTTTCAATCCCAATAGCAAGCTATTGCTCAATCAAACGCCTTGTTCTTGAAAATTTATTCTTATTGAATTCTGTATCCTTAATTAATCCAAATGGTATAAGCAAATGCATTAGTTATTGAATGATCACCATCATAAAGGTGGATGTCATTCTATTATTTTATATATATTATATTGTTATTTTGCGTATGCTTTCAGTCCCTTTAAAGCCCTCTTCATTATGAATTCATATCGGCTCAATGCTGGATATGTTTAATAAAATCTTAGAGTTTAATGAGTATATACTCAAATGAACTCAATATGCGAGTTTCAGGATGTCTGAGCGATTCATGATCAAGGCGCATCTTTTTATTAATGGTTATTCCCTTAAAAATAAGTATACCAATCTGGACAGCTTTTTCACCTTTAAATATAGGCTAAAGCGCAGTTTTATCTGCTGGTTCAGTAAATATTTTTTTATCATGCCAACGTAGTAAGGTTAGGTGGTTGCCCCAAACACAACCTGTATCTAGGGCATAAATGTTATGATGTGAGCACTGCCCCATAAGCGCAGCCCAGTGACCAAATACCCAAGTTGTGGTGTTGATCACATCTGACAGTTCGTACCAAGGGAGTAGTGTTGTTTTTGCGGGGTCTTTTATCGGTAATATTGAACTGGGGGCAAGTTTTTGTTCAAACTCTAAGTGTTTATTTTCATCGCAGTAGCGCATACGAGTGAAGGCGTTAATGGTGTAGCGAAATTTATCTTCTGTGCTATGCGTTTGCTGCCAGTCATTGGGTTGTTCGCCGTACATTGCTCGTAGCCAATAGTCTTTTTCTGTTGAGATTAGTTTTTGATGAGCATTATTTCCTTGCTCAATAGCGTCTTTCAAACGCCATTGAGGTGAAATACCTGCGTGACTCATATAAGCATTATCATTGCCTATTTGCTGTAATAATGGCTGTTGTATCAGCCAATGCATGAGCTCATGTATGTCACTGGCTGCAAGTAACTCGGCGAGCAGGTCTTGTTTTTTGACTTTTTTAATACCAGCATAAACGGCAAGTAGATGGAGATCGTGATTACCTAAAACTACTTTAGCGGCATGTTTAAGTGATTTTATAAACCTTAGGGTTGCTAGGGAGTCGGGGCCTCGTGCCACCAAATCACCAGCTACATAGAGTTGATCGCTGTTTTTATCAAAGTTCACTTGGCTAAGCAGTGCTTGTAACTCTTGATAACAACCTTGAATATCACCTACTAAATAAATAGCCATATAAGCCCTTACTTCAATTGGTATTAATTATTCCTTGCTTCTGCCTTCTGCTGAGCCGCTTTCGTTGCACGTCTAGACAGTTTGCTATCAGCACTTTCATCTATTTTAGGCGGATTATCGACAATAAAATTGGCGAGTTTTATGTATTCATCTAATGATAAATTTTCAGGACGTAGGTTAGCATCAATATTTAACGACGCTAACTGTTCAACATTGAGTAGTTTTTTAAAGCTATTACGAATGGTTTTTCGTCGTTGGTTGAATGCTGCTAAACACACGGTATTTAAGGCGTTGATGTCTTTTACTGGGTTGCTAATCGTTTTATGTGGCACTAAGCGAACAATGGCTGAGTCTACCTTTGGTGCAGGTTTAAATGCCTCAGGGCCTATTTCCATCACAGGGAATACTTGGCATTGGTATTGGGTCATGATTGAAAGGCGACCATAAGCTTTACAGTCTGGCCCAGCAGCCATACGTTGAACAACTTCTTTTTGCAGCATGAAGTGCATATCTTTTACCTTATCTTTAAAGGTTAAAAGATGAAAGATCAATGGCGTAGAAATGTTATAAGGCAAGTTGCCAAAAATGCGTAATGGCTGTTCGCTGGCTAATTGTGCAAAGTCAAAGTTTAAAGCATCGGTTTCATAAATCGTTAAATGGGGCGCTAAAAAGGGGTGGTGACGTAATCTATGGGCTAAATCCCTGTCTAATTCAACCACAGAAAGTTTTTCTGCGCGCTCAACTACGGGTTCTGTTAATGCGCCAAGTCCAGGACCTATTTCTACTAAATTTTCACCAGGCTCAGGATTAATAGCATCGACGATATCGCTGATTACTGCGTCGTTGTGTAAAAAGTTTTGGCCAAAGCGTTTTTTAGCCTGATGGCCTAAGTGAGTTTTGCTATTCATAATTTCTCGTTTTCGGGGCTTGCTAAGTGTAAATACTTGGGTATAAATAATTCTGCTTGCCGCTTTGGTTATTGTTGCTATTTACTGATATTGGCTAAGTCAATGGCACTTTTCATCGCTTCCATCATGCTGCCAGAGTCAGCTTGAGCTGTGCCAGCCAATTCTAATGCTGTGCCGTGGTCAACAGAAGTGCGTATAAAAGGTAAGCCTAAAGTGATATTAACCGAGGCACCAAAACCTTTATATTTTAGTACGGGTAAACCTTGATCATGATACATGGTTAAAATGGCATCGGCATCAGCGAGATATTTTTCTTGGAAAATAGTATCAGCGGGGAGTGGCCCTATTATTTGCATGCCTTCACTTCTTAATTCGTCAAAGGCAGGGATCATTATATCTAATTCTTCACGGCCTAAATGGCCATCTTCACCAGCATGAGGATTAATACCACAAGCGTATATTTTAGGTGATTTTATGCCAAATTTTGTAATTAAGTCTTGATGTAAAATACGGGTGATCTTTTGTAAACGCTCATAAGTTATCGCTTTTGATACATAAGCAAGCGGAATATGTGTGGTTACTAGGGCAACACGTAAACCTTCAGTGGCAAGCATCATCACTACATCTGAGCAGTTGGCTTGATGAGCAAAATATTCGGTATGGCCGCTAAAAGATACTCCAGCCTTATTGATTAACCCTTTGTTGACAGGACCTGTCACTATGGCATCAAATTCCCCAGACATATTTTTATCACTGGCTATTTTCAAGGTATCAACCACGTAAGCGCCATTGTTTACATCAAGTGTACCGGCGATACAGGGCTGAGCTAGCGGAACATCTAAAATAGTTAAGCTGCCAGCCTCTTGAGGAAGCGCTGCACTATTTATGTCGTAGTCAATTAATGTTATCGGCAGGTTTAATTGTTTTGCTCTTTGCGCCATAAGTGCTTTAGAGGCGACAACAATAATTTGTACGGGCCAAGCTTGCTGGGCAATAGTTATCGCTAAATCAGGACCTATGCCTGCGGGCTCTCCAGGAGTTATGGCAATGCGTTTGGTCATTACTTTTCATCCTGTTCAAAAATTTCTATGTAGGCTTCATCGCGGGTTTCTTTGAGCCAACGAGCGCTTTCTATACCAAATTTACGATTATTTAAAATTTGATAAGCTCTATTTTGATTCATTTGTGATGTAGCATCCACCATACGTCTGTCATGAAGTTGTACTATATGCCAGCCAAATGATGAGCGAAACGGCTGGTGATATTCGCCTTTTTTCATCGAGGCTAGTGCATCTTTAAAGGCGGGATCATAGCTTTTTGGGTCAGCCCAGCCTAAATCACCACCACGTACAGATGTTGGCCCTTCAGAGAACTCTTTCGCTAGCTCTTCAAATGTTGCTTCACCAGCGCTAATCTTATCGATGAAACCTTTGAGCTGTTCTTCTGCTTTTGCTTCACTTAAAATAATTGAAGGCTTAATAAGTATATGGCTAGCATGTACTTCTTCTACTTCAACAATTTTACGGCCACGAATATCATGGACTTTAACAATACTAAAACCTAAGCCTGTGCGGATAGGGCCGACAACGGTGCCTTTTTCTTTGCCATCAATTAATTCAGAGAAGAGCGTTGGCATTTCATTGATATTTTTCCAGCCTAAATCACCACCTTCTAAGGCGTTAGCACCACCTGATGATGCGATAGCAATTTTAGTAAAATCAGAGCCGCTATTGAGTAATTCAATAACTTTGTTGGCACGATTTTTAGCGGCAATCATTTCTTCTTGGCTAGCGTCAGTTGGAAATTCAATTAAAATATGACCAAGATGATATTCAATATCACTGTTGGTTTGTTCTTTCATTAACTCGAGTAAATTTGAGACTTCTTGCGGTGAAACATAGATGCGGCGTCTAACACTGTTGCGGCGCACTTCACCAGAGACTATTTCAGTACGAACATTTTCACGATATTTTTCATAGTCATTGCCATCATTAACTATCGCTTCACGAAATTGAGACAAAGAGAGTTTATTTTCTTGTGCCATATTGCCGATGGTTTGATCGAGTTGCGCATCACTGACTTGTACGCCCATGCGCTCACCTATTTGCAAAATAAGGCTGTCATTGATTAATTTATCCATGACTTGTGTACGTAAAGCGCTGTCTGATGGTAATGATTGCTTATTTTTTTCAGCCTGAGCTTTAATGTTTTTCAGCAAATCTTGTACTTCTGATTCAAGTACTACCGAGGCGTTAACAATGGCTGCAACCTTGTCTAATTGCTCTTCTTTAGCTTGCGCCTGCATTAAAGAGCTTGCTAGTAATAGGCTAGTAAATGTAATTGTTTTGACTAAATTTTTCATGTAATACGCATCTTCTAAACTGATTTGGTGTGTTAATCTTGCAAATAGCTAATTTCGTTGATAACTAAATTTGTAAGTAGCTAATTTTGCAAGTAATAAGGGCGTTTATAGCCAAATATACTTGAGTTAAACATTTCTTGTGTGCCAATAGCACCTTGCTTGCCATCGAGCCCTTTAATGATGAACTGTAGCACGAAACCACTGTTAAATTCATCGCGATTTTCATTGTCATCACTTAAGTTTAAGTTTGAGTTAATATATCGATGGTAGGCAATACGAACCGCCCAACAACAGCTTTCATATTGAAAACCGGCATAGCTTTCTAAACTACGACTGTTTTTTAAATCTTCAGTAAAGCGACCAACAAAAGCCCAATCTTTATTAATGGCGAAGCTCGCTAATAAAGAAGCTTGTTCTAAGCTACTACCTGAGACATTACGAGTGTACCTATGGTTCAATTGAACTGAATTATATTTGTCAATTTGATAATTTAGCGCCACTTGCCCTTTGTTGGTGAAGTTATCAATAGTGTTATATTGAATGTCGCCGCTGATTTGCCACTGATGATTTAAGCGGTAAAATAAATCAGCTGCCACTGAGGATTGTTGGCTTTTTGTGTCACTTTGAGTTTCGGTATCAATAAATTCATCAAAAGTATTATTATCATCTAAATACTGAATACGACCTAAGCTGAGACGAAATAGCTCTAAGTTTGCTTTATCTAACACTCGGCTGGTGACACCCCAAGTATATTGATTCGCGCCAGCTATTCTATCTAAACCGCTGTAACTTCTATCTCTAAATAAACCATTATAATCATCTTGCAAGTTAGTGGTGTCGTATAGACCTATATCGGTTTGGTCTTTTTCAGGAATATATAAATATTGCAGTTGTGGCTCTAATGTATGTCGATATTGAGAGCCAAATAACGACATATTACGATCAAAGTTGATACCACCATGAAAGCGTATTTTTGGCAAAGTACGATTTACTGTTGTGGATAATTCACTACCTGCTTGAATATTATCTTGCTGATAATAGGTATGCATTAGCTTAAATTCAGAGTTAAAAAACCAAGCAGGTGCTGACATGGGAAAAGTTAAGCCTGCTTCAACGTGGTAACGTTCGGCACTGACTTGCTCGCTTAGCTCTGGTTGAAAGCTGGTTAGCTCAGAGTAAAGTTCAAACTGCCCAGGTAAATCTTGGTGTACCAATAAGGCTAAAGGCTGTTGGGTTGAAGCCTCAATGTGCGGTAGGGTTTTGTAGCTTGCTTGGTGGTTACCTAATACTTCAAAATCTTGCAATTTCATCGTGGTTTGCCACCGCTCGCCAAAATAAGCCAGTTCAGCTATTTGATATAAATAGGCGTCATTGGAGCTGTATTGACTTGAGCCAATATCAACGAGGTAGTTATCATCACTTATGGTGGTATAGTCTACATAGGCTCTAAAATTTCCTGAAAAAGTACCCACATGTTGGAATCTAGCAAGATAGCGAGCATCTTCATTTGCTGTTATGGCATTATCTTTATTTAAGTATTCTAAATCGATACTACCGTTTTGTAGCCCAGTTAAATACCTAAACTCAGTTATTAATTGTGTACCACGCTTTGACATATAATGAGGCGTTATGGTGGCGTCTATATTGGGGGCAATATTCCAATAAAAAGGGGTTTCAATTTCTAAACCAGAGTTGCTAGAGCTGGAAATTTTAGGATATAAAAAGCCGCTTTTTCGTTGTTTAGAAACAGGAAAGGTAAAATAGGGTAAATAAAATACTGGCACATCAAATAATCTCATTTGCGCATGATAGGCACTGCCCGTAGCACCGTCGGCAGATATGGTAATTTCAGAGGCTTTTATTTGCCAATCAGGCTTGTCACCTGGACAAGTGGTGAAGGTTGAGGCTAATAAACTTAACCCTTGTGCTGAGCTGAGTTTAAGCTCGCCGGCGCTACCATGAACAGGGTTGCCATAAAGTTGATAAGAAGCACCAGACATACTCGTGGTTTGCTCTTTTTTATTGGCCTTAAGTTCATCAGCAATAACACCGATACTTTGATTTTGATAGTGAATATTACCTTGGGCATTAAAGATCATTAACTGACGATCAAAGGCTAATTTGTCAGCAATGACGGTTTGATCTTTATCAATTAACGTAACGCCACCACTAAAGTTAGCTATTTGATCTTTTTCGATGCTGGAATATTTAGAGGTAATATGAATGCGGTCATCAGTGATTTCTAATGCATTGCCCACTATAGGAACATAAGTAGGCATAGGGCACTGTAATTGCGGCTGAGCCGATACTTGCTGAGGTTGCTCGGCAAAAGCGGAACAACAAAATGCGCTACTAAGATAAGTAAAAACGCTACCAAGGAAAAAAAATTGTCGAGAAAAAAGCATTAATTCTTAAATGTTATCTTAAATATGCACGATGAAGCGTATATGATA
>MAAC01019429.1_pt1 | contig 21857 bp, 20 predicted proteins | sample 1115981 | NCBI WGS metagenome assembly MAAC01 (sample SAMN04961126, study PRJNA320927) | seawater metagenome | isolation source: sample BD02T64 sea water enriched with oil for 64 days | place: USA:Gulf of Mexico | collected 2013-07-27
CCTCGATGACGATCCGCATGTATGCCCGCCGCAAAGGCTGGCCACTGGATCATGTCGCCGTTGATGTGAGCCATGACAAAGTGCATGCACAAGATGCTGGCGATGGCAGTTTAGCACCTCAGGGAGCAAAAATTGACAGCTTTACCCGGATGATCCGGTTGGAAGGTGATTTAGACTCGGATCAGCGTCAGCGTCTGTTGGAAATTGCGGATAAATGCCCGGTGCATAAAACATTAGAAAGCAGCTCAAAGATCAAGACGCGCTTGGCGGAGTGATCAAGCGGGGGCCAGCCACCACCCCCCGGATTAATTAGATGACAAAAATGAGAAGTCAAAAGAATTGAACTAATAACGCATCTATCGCTCTAAACCACAGAGCGACACAAGAAACTTAGCAGATGTGAATTTATCAAACACAGTGACGGCAAGAGGTTCAGTAGCAAACGGTATCGAGGTTGTTAGTCTTCCAGCACGTGTCAAAATAGGATTGTTGATCCGGTCACACTTTCCAGATTAGGAACCCCGGAGACTACGTGTGCGAGGTTTTGATTGGACATAACCGATAATTGGGCCAACTTAGGAGGACATGGGATTAACAACTTGGTTGAGGCACTGGGACGGAAAAGATGATGAAAAGTATAATATTTATTGGAATTATTTCTTTTGTGATTTTAGGAGTTGCTGTTCCTTTCTACTTGTCAATTTCGCGCGGAGGGGATGACATCGCGACTTCATTCACTTTATATGAACCATTAAGTCTGGAGCAATTGGCAACTCTGCAAAAAATGTCCAAGCAAGAGCTTAACCTTGACTGTGTCGACAACAGCATTAATGAAACAGAGTGCAGAGAATGGGCGAAAGCCGGAATGTTCATTCTCACCAGTTTTCGCCATAATCGACATTACATACGCATTTCCTCTATTCCATACTATCCATTATACATTGGAAGTGGGAGGGTCCCCAAGGAACATTCCCTTGCTGAGGAATTGGTGACCCAACTTTTTGGGGAAGAAATTTCTTCAGTAACCTATACGCGCCGTCATTAGTACAACAAGCGATGGCCCCAGACCAATTCCGCACATTCAGCCGCGCTTCGTGGCCTGAGATTGTAAACAAATTCGAAGCCCCAACAACAACCAGTCCCCCAAGATACCAGCGAAACACCGCAAGCGAATCCCCCAAGCGCCCGCATAGCTGAACAAAAACGCCACGAAACTGGCAATCGTGCTGAGGACAATGAAAAAACGTATGACCTGTTTCGCAGAAGCCCCTATTTGAGGCAAATAATGACTGTGACACGCGGCATCTGTGCATTTCCCTGCTCAGGACTTGCAAAATCCGCCCCACCCCCTATGAGACTGGGAGCAACGCCCACCCGTCATAAAGGCCTTGCCCATGATCCTTCGTTATTCCCGCCCCGAAATGGTTTCCATCTGGTCCGCTGCGACCAAGTTCAAGATCTGGTATGAGATCGAGGCACACGCCTGTGACGCCATGGCCGATATCGGTGTCATTCCACGCGAAAATGCCGACGCTGTTTGGAAAGCCAAGGACGTGGAATTTGACGTGGCGCGCATCGACGAAATCGAAGCCGTTACCAAACATGACGTCATCGCCTTCCTGACCCATCTCGCGGAACATGTCGGTTCTGATGAAGCACGCTTTGTACACCAGGGTATGACGTCATCTGACGTGCTGGATACTTGCCTGAATGTGCAGATGGTGCGCGCCGCTGACATCCTGCTGTCAGGTCTTGATCGCGTTCTCGCGGCCCTGAAAACCCGTGCGTTGGAACATAAAGACACTGTGCGCGTTGGTCGTTCTCACGGTATTCACGCGGAACCAACCACCATGGGTCTGACATTTGCGCGTTTCTATGCAGAAATGGACCGCAACAAAACACGCCTTGAAGCGGCACGTGAAGAGATCGCAACCGGTGCGATTTCCGGCGCTGTTGGCACCTTCGCCAATATCGACCCCGCCGTTGAAGAACATGTTTGTGCGAAGCTCGGCCTACGCCCTGAGCCAATTTCCACTCAGGTGATCCCACGTGATCGTCACGCGATGTTCTTCTCCGTTTTGGGTGTGATTGCGTCTTCCATTGAAAACGTCGCGATTGAGATCCGTCACATGCAACGCACCGAGGTTCTGGAAGGCGCTGAGTTCTTCTCTATGGGGCAAAAAGGCTCCTCCGCGATGCCACATAAGAAAAACCCGGTTCTGACTGAAAACCTCACCGGTCTTGCGCGTCTTGTGCGTATGGCTGTGATCCCGGCGATGGAAAACGTGGCACTTTGGCATGAACGCGATATTTCGCATTCTTCCGTGGAACGTGCCATTGGCCCAGATGCGACCGTCACCCTTGATTTCGCGCTGCACCGCCTAGCTGGCGTGATTGAGAAAATGCTCGTGTTCCCACAGAACATGTTGGACAACATGAACAAGTTCCCAGGCCTCGTGATGTCACAACGTGTGCTTTTGGCCCTGACCCAAGCTGGTGTATCCCGCGAAGATGCCTATTCCATGGTACAGCGCAACGCCTTGAAAGTCTGGGAAGAACGCCTTGATTTCCGTGAGCTTCTGCTGGCCGACGCCGAAGTTGTGGCAGCCCTTGGCGAAGATGGCGTGAACGAGAAATTCGACATGGGCTATCACACCAAACATGTTGATACGATCTTCCGTCGTGTCTTTGGCGAAAGCTAATTTTCGCAAATAATCTGTAGGGTGTAAGGGGTCTCTTAACGCTTCATCGGCCATAGTCGGGTTAACCGGCCAAAGTGCCGATGAACGCGTGGAGAACCCCTTGCCCAACGGATTGCCAAACCTGCCCCCGCCGCTTCCCGCGATTGGCGGTATGCCCACATCCCCTCCCCCTGCGGCGCTTAAGCTTCCACAAAGCCAGAAAGCTGCAATTCTAATGCGGCTTCTGTTAAACGAAGATATCAAACTTCCCCTTTCTGACCTGCCAGAAGAGGCGCAAGTTCTGCTGACCGAACACATGGCATCCATGCGCATCGTGAAGCGCGAAACTGCCCACGATGTGGCCAAGGAATTTTTGCGCGAATTGGTGACAATTGGCCTAACGAATTCTCGTGGGTTGGAAGGGGCATTGACCGACCTAGAAGGCGTGATAAATGAAACCACGATCCAGAAGATGCGTCGAGATATCGGTCTGAAAGCGATTTCGGATCCATGGCTGCGTTTGGAACGGCTTGAAAATGACATGCTGCGCACCATGCTGATGTGCGAAAGCAATGAGATTGCCGCTGTTGTCTTGTCAAAACTAAGTGTGCCCCGTGCCGCTGAACTTCTCAGCTCTCTGCCCGGCGCAATCGCCCGCAAAATCACTTGGGCAATGTCCATGACAGGCACCGTCCGCCCCGATGCAATTGAACGCATTGGTCTTTCTCTGGCCAGCCAGTTGGATTCACACACACCCGTCGCCTTTGAAGAGGCTGCTGAGAACCGCGTTGGGGCGATCCTTAACCAAGCGAAAGCTGCGGTGCGCGATGATTTGCTGGAAAGCCTCGAAAGTGAGGATAAAGAATTCGCCAAAGAGGTGCGAAAATCGATCTTCACCTTCGCCCATATTGCGACACGGCTTGATCCGATGGATGTAACCAAAATCCTGCGCGATGTTGAAACTGGCGCACAAATTGATGCCTTTGCTTACGCCTCTGCCGATCCCGAAAGTGACAACGCCAAAACCGTAGAATTCATGCTGTCTCAAATGTCCTCTCGCCTAGCGGACAGTCTGCGAGAAGACATGGAGGCTCGTGGAGAGGTCAAAGAAGAAATCGGTGAATCAGCGATGGGCAAAATCATTTCCGAATTGCGCCGGATAGCCGACGCAGAGGAAATCGTCTTACTTGAAGAAGAAGAGGCCGAACCAAAAGCAGAAGACGCCTAATGTCACGGTTTGTCTGGTAGAAGTAGAATGAAAATTACATTTGCAGAAGGCGATAGATCCTGCGCAAGATGCTGCTCCTTCGCTGGGCCTAGGTCAATGCGCTTGCGATAGACATAGCCCTGACGTATGCCCAAGATACTCTCAGTCAGGAACAGGCGGCAGATTATGGCACTTCGTCGGAAAGACATCCCAGATTACGCGGTCAACACTTTGGCGCATGCGACGCTTGGTTTGATGCGGGTTTTACCCTATCGCTGGCGCGTGGCACTGTTTGGCCGCATCTTTGAGCATATCGTTGCACCGCTGGCGGGATGGCGCAAGCGGGTGCGTGATAACCTCGCCTATGTCATGCCGGAGCTGCCAAAATCTGAGGTAAAGCGTCTAGAACACGCCGTGGCCAATAATGCGGGCCGCTCCCTAATTGAGATCTATTCAGGGCAGGAATTTAAAGAACACGCCGCGCAAATGCCTATCACCGGCCCAGGATTAAAAGCCATGCAAGACGCCCGTGAACAGGGGCGTCCAGTGGTCTTGGTTACAGGGCATTTTGGCAATTACGATGCCCCGCGTGCGGCCTTGATTGCCAAGGGTTTCAACATAGGCGCACTTTATCGCCCGATGACCAATCGTTTCTTTAACGAACATTATGTGAAATCCGTTGCTGCAATTGGCACCCCGATCTTCCCCAGTTCCCGTAAGGGTCAGGTTGAAATGATGCGCTTTCTACGCGGCGGCGGCGTGTTGGGTTTCTTCATCGACAACCACACGGCTTCGGGTGAGCCTATGGATTTCTTTGACAAACCAGCAATGACCAGCCTGTCAGCGGCCGTAATGGCCTTGAAATATGATGCGCTTTTACTGCCTGTCTGGGGCATTCGCGGTGAAGATGGTATCAGTTTTGAGATCCGTACAGGTAAACCAATTGAACATTCAGAACCCAAAACAATGTTACGTCAATTGAACGTCGCGTTGGAAGAAATCACCCATGCGCATATGGATCAATGGTTCTGGATTCACCGGCGCTGGAAGCCCGAAATAATTGAGAGGGTTCAGCGCAAACGTGCGGCTGCCAAAACTGGGCCGTGATTGTCTTCCTGCACCAGAACAACAAATAAATCATCACTTGAAACATCGGTAGAGAAGCGTAAATCCGATTGCCCATCCCAACGGGTCAGAACATCCATCCCAGTGACAACAGATCCATAGCTGATGCTTTTGCCCGCGTTTTCGCCACGTCGGATTTCAACAGTTTCCTCTGGGATATAACGCATAATCTGCACGATAAGATCCCCATCCGCACTGTCATACCCAAGGTTTTGAGCAGATATCTGCAGATCCGCCCCGTGAAGTTGAACATGCAACGAGACTAGCGGCTGCCGCCCCAAGTGATTGCTGATAGCAAGGGTCAGATCATCAGGTTGATTGCCTACAATACTGGTTTCACCATTCAGGATCATCTGCGGCGTATAGATCATGCGTTTATGCGCGGCACTGGCATAGGCGCGTTGGCGATCTGTGTGCTCTGGCCGGGCGAATGTATCAGGCCAGCCGATATAGTCCCAGTAATCCACATGCAGGGCGAGAGTGATGACGTCGTCCCGGTCCCCATACTCCAACAGCAACGCATCCGCTGGCGGGCAGGAACTACACCCTTGTGAGGTGAAAAGTTCAATCACAACCGGGTTGCTGTCCTGTGCCATGAGGGGCGCAGTCAGGGAGAACACTGCAAATGCAGCACCGCTAAGAATCTGTCTGATCATAGGCCTGTATCCTTGTCTTCGCCCAACCTACATGCGGCCCCGTTCAAACGCCAATCAAGGTTTTGCGATTGAGATGTGTTAATTGTTACAATAATCGGCACAGGAAAAAGCCTGATATACCCAGACAGTGGTTAATTGTGTACATTGGTATACAAAAAATCACCCTCCCCCCTTGATCCAACACGAAACCTGGTGCAAAAGCAGGCCAGCGATACCCCTGAACATTCACGAGGGAGGCCAGAATGCCCATCACCGTCGGACAAGATACCGCCAAAACCCGCAAAACCCTGCAGGTCGGCAATCAATCCATTTCTTACTATTCAATTCCCGCCGCGCAAGCTGCTGGCCTTGGCGATTTCTCAAAATTGCCCGCCGCGCTGAAAGTTGTGCTGGAAAACATGCTGCGCTTTGAAGATGGCAAGACCGTCTCTGTTGACGACATCAAAGCTTTCGCTGAATGGGGCGCCAATGGCGGCAAGAACCCACGCGAGATCGCTTACCGCCCAGCCCGCGTCCTGATGCAAGATTTCACCGGCGTTCCTGCGGTTGTTGACCTTGCAGCCATGCGCGACGGCATCGTTGCCCTTGGTGGCGACGCTGAGAAGATTAACCCGCTGAACCCGGTTGATCTGGTCATTGACCACTCTGTTATGATCGATGAGTTCGGCAATCCGCGCGCGTTCCAGATGAACGTTGACCGCGAATACGAACGCAATATGGAACGTTACACTTTCCTGAAATGGGGTCAGTCTGCGTTTAACAACTTCCGCGTTGTTCCGCCCGGCACCGGCATCTGTCACCAGGTGAACCTCGAATATCTTTCACAAACAGTTTGGACTGACACCGACCAAGATGGCAATGAAGTTGCATATCCTGACACGCTGGTAGGCACTGACTCCCACACCACCATGGTGAACGGCCTTGCTGTTCTGGGTTGGGGTGTTGGCGGTATTGAGGCTGAAGCAGCGATGCTTGGTCAGCCGATTTCCATGTTGATTCCCGAAGTTGTTGGCTTTGAGCTGACCGGTGAAATGATGGAAGGCACCACTGGTACCGACCTCGTGCTGAAAGTCGTTGAAATGCTGCGCGCCAAAGGCGTTGTTGGCAAATTCGTTGAATTCTATGGCAAGGGCCTTGATGTTCTGCCGCTGGCGGATCGTGCGACCATCGCCAACATGGCACCGGAATATGGCGCGACCTGTGGCTTCTTCCCAATTGATGGCGAAACCCTGCGTTATCTGCGTACTTCTGGCCGTGACGAAGACCGGATTGCATTGGTTGAAACTTACGCCAAGGAAAACGGTTTCTGGCGTGATGCGGATTACGCACCAATTTACACAGATACGCTGCACCTTGATATGGGCACGATTGTTCCTGCGATTTCCGGACCAAAACGCCCACAGGATTACGTTGCATTGACCGAAGGTCAAAACGCATTCCGCAAGGAAATGGAAGAAACATTCAAGCGTCCAATGGGCAAAGAAGTTGCGGTTTCCGGTGAAGATTACACCTTGGAAAGCGGTAAAGTTGTGATTGCTTCGATCACTTCCTGCACCAACACCTCCAACCCCTATGTGATGATTGGCGCGGGCCTTGTGGCACGCAAAGCCGCGGCCCTTGGCCTTGATCGCAAACCTTGGGTTAAAACATCTTTGGCGCCGGGTTCCCAAGTTGTGTCTGCTTATCTTGAAGCGGCAGACCTGCAAAAAGACCTCGATTCCGTTGGCTTTAACCTTGTGGGTTATGGTTGTACCACCTGTATCGGCAACTCTGGCCCGATCCAGAAAGAACTGTCAGAAGCCATCGCAGAAGGCGACTTGGTTGCGACATCTGTTCTGTCCGGCAACCGCAACTTTGAGGGCCGCATCAGCCCCGATGTACGCGCAAACTACCTCGCGTCGCCCCCCCTCGTAGTGGCATATGCGATCGCTGGTACGCTCGACATCAACTTGGCAACCGACGTGATCGCACAGGATAAAGACGGCAATGACGTCTATCTGCGCGACATCTGGCCAACCACGCAAGAAGTTGCGGAACTGGTTGAAGCCACCGTGACACGCGAAGCCTTCCTCGAGAAATACGCAGACGTATTCAAGGGCGACGACAAGTGGCAGGGCGTCGAAACCACCGACAGCCAGACATATGACTGGCCAGCGGCATCGACTTACGTGCAGAACCCGCCTTACTTCCAAGGCATGACTATGGACACCAAAGACATCACCAATATTGAGGGCGCGAAAGTGCTGGCTGTATTGGGTGACATGGTGACAACCGACCACATCTCGCCTGCTGGGTCTTTCAAAGACACGACCCCTGCTGGTCAGTATCTGGTTGATCGTCAGGTGCCTGTACGTGAGTTCAACTCATACGGTTCACGCCGTGGTAACCACGAAGTCATGATGCGCGGCACCTTCGCCAACATCCGTATCAAAAACGAGATGCTGGACGGCGTTGAAGGCGGTTATACAAACGGCCCCGATGGCGCGCAGACCTCGATCTATGACGCGGCGATGGCGTTCCAAGAGGCTGGCACTCCGCTGGTGATCTTTGGTGGCGAACAATATGGCGCGGGTTCCTCGCGTGACTGGGCTGCTAAGGGCACGGCGCTGCTTGGCGTGAAAGCTGTGATTGCGGAAAACTTTGAACGTATTCACCGGTCCAACCTCGTTGGCATGGGCGTGATCCCGTTTGAATTCACCTCAGGTGACTCACGTAAATCTTTGGGTCTGACCGGCGAAGAAACCGTTTCAATCAAAGGTTTGGACACGATTAAGCCTCTGCAAGAAGTGCCTTGCCAGATCACAATGGCTGATGGTTCCGTGAAAGACATCACATTGAAATGCCGTATCGATACCGCGGTAGAGATTGAGTACATCGAAAACGGTGGCGTATTGCACTACGTACTGCGTAATCTTGCCAAAAGCTGATCCAAAATCAGTCTGAAAAATGAGAAAACCCGGGTGTTAAACACTCGGGTTTTTTGCTGTCAATTTACCCTGAGCATTACGAAGGCGGGTAAACCCACGGCAAAATACACGTCTTAGCAATTAAGATTGTGCTTTCAACGGCGATCACGTTCTCGGGTAGGGGAAAATTAACCAATCTAAGAGAGTATCATGCTTATGATTGATCTTGATTTTCCAAAACGCGCCGCGCGCCGAGCTTCCCTTCCAATCCCATTACTAGAGACAGGGGTGTTGCTCGTCTTGGTGGCAACGTTGTTCATCCTGAGCTGACAGTTGCCCGAGATAGGACCTCAGACGAACAGGAGAGCGATGCCCTAATGCTGCGTTATTCGCCCGCTGCGCGCGCTATTGCAGGGCGAATAACTGCCTCAAGCGTGCGTTGCGTGATTGGGCCAGCAAAGCGTTGAATGATGCGCCCTTCCCCATCCAAAATGAATGTTTCCGGCACACCGGACACCCCCCATTCCAAGGCAGTTCGCGCGGTTGGGTCAGCCCCAATAGCGGCATAGGGATTGCCCAGTTCAAGCAAGAATTCAACGGCGTTGGCAGGGTCATCTTTATAGTTCACACCGTAGATCGGCATGCCTTCACTGCGCAGCAATTCCAGATTGGGATGTTCGGCACGACAAGGCGCACACCAGCTGGCCCAGAAATTCACAAGCTTCACACCACCAGTTGTCAGGGCCGCGGGATCAATCTCTGGCAGGTCCGCAAGCGGCACAACAAACATATCAGGCGCAATCGCACCTTGCCGGCCATCAAATGATTTTTCGCCACCAAGGCCCAGGAAGGCAAACACAAGAAAGCCGCCAAAAATCGCAGGCGGCAGTGCCATAACCGGATTAAACTTCATCACTTTTCCCGTCTTGCTTCGACATCTCGCAGGGCTTTTTCAACGCGTTTTGCGCGCCAGAGACTGGCCCCACAAAGCGCCAAGATCAAACCGATGCTGAGGCCATAGGCCATCAGCACTTCAAAGGCGTATTTACCTAACTCAGGCATCTCAGCCAATCCTTTCGCGAGCAAGTAACGCAGATGTGCGCCGCACCCGGATTTCAGTCCGTGTGCGCAACAGAACCAGCGCGATAAACAACAGGACAAACCCCAAGATGCTTAGCCCCAGCGGGTAGAAATAGACGTTGCTGATCTTCTCAGCCACATCCGCCCCGGTCACAGCTTCCACCCGACCGATGGACGCCCCTTGATGCAATCCTTGGTTCCAAAAGTTCACAGCATAACGCGACAACACCGCGAAAACCGTTCCAACAAGGCACAGAACCGCAGTCAGGTCGGCGGCGGTATCGGGGTTATCCACGGCTTCCCACAAGGCCATATAGCCAAGGTAAAACAGCGCAAGAATCAAGAAAGACGTGAGCCGCGGATCCCAAGCCCACCAAGTGCCCCACATCGGTTGGCCCCAAACGGCACCTGTAATCAGTGCGATCAAGGTCATAACAAAGCCAATCGGTGCAGCAGCGCGCGCCGCGAGGGCGGAAACGTGATGGCGACGGATTACCCAAATCAATGAAGTTAGCAGCATCATAAACCAGGCGTTGATCGCCAACATGGCCGCAGGCACATGAATAAAGATGATTTTAACGGTGGCGCCCTGCCGGAAATCCTCAGGCGTCAGGAAAAATCCCCAGTACAATGCACTGACTATGCTGATCGCAGCCAATGCAGAAACCCACGGCAAAACCGCGCCCGAAAGACGCATGAATTTGACCGGATTTGCATATTCCCAAAGTGACATGGCGTTTAGCTAACTCTCTTTTTAGCGGGCATCAAGGCGGCGCATTAGCGCAGGTTCGCCCGCAGGGCCGCAGCCCCAGCCATGGGCAGAAATGCCAGCGATCCAAGGGTGATCACCAACAGGAAAATGAACGGTGCCAGTGGGTCTTTGAACGCCATTAACGCGCTTGCACATTCTGCGCCAAACACCAGCGTCGGCACGTAAAGCGGCAAAACCAATAGCGATAGCAACAGCCCACCCCGGCGTACACCGACAGTCAATGCCGCGCCAAATGCGCCGATCACGGAAAGGGATAAGGTGCCGGGCAGTAGCGATGCCATCAGCCAAAAATAACCTTCTGGCGGTAGATTCAACAGCACACCTAGCAGGGGGGAGATGAGTGTCAGTGGCAGGCCAGTGACCAACCAATGTGCCAACGATTTGACCAGCACCACACCAGAGAGCGGCAAAGGCGCACATAGCAAGGCATCTAAAGTGCCGTCTTCAAAGTCCAGCGCAAAGATACGATCCAGTGTAAGCAGGCAAGCCAACAGTGCCCCAACCCAAAGGATACCCGGAGCAATACGCGCCAAAAGTTGGGTTTCAGGCCCAACGCCAAGCGGCACAAGCACGACAACCATCAGGAAGAACGCAAGGCCCAGCCCTGCCCCACCACCGGCGCGGGTGGCAATGCGGAGATCTCGGATAAGCAGGGCAATCACAGCGCGTCCTCCCCCAGAAAACCTTCATCGCCAACAGGTGTGTCACCCGCGTCAACAGCGGGTTGCTCACTCAGATCTCGGCGTGTGGAATAAGGTTGTAAATCAAGCGTTGCCGCATCAACACCCGGATCAATATGGGTGGCAATCAAGGCCGAACCACCGCGCGCGCAATGGGCACGTACAGCATCCGCAAACAGCGTGACACTGTCAGCATCCAACGAAACCGTGGGTTCATCTAGCGTCCAGATCTCAGCCCCGGTCACCAAAAGGCGTGCAAGGCCAAGGCGGCGCTTTTGCCCCGCGGACAGGCTTTGGGCTGGGCGCGCAACAAGATCACCAAGGTAAAAGCTTTCCACTGCCTGATCAACAAGTTGTGCGGTTTTTACACGGCCTGAAACCCCATGAACAGCAGCCCAGAAGCCTAGGTTTTCCCGTACAGAAAGCGTGCCCTTAATTGCATCCGCATGACCGGCCCAAGCAACAGATCCATTCATTTTGACGGTGCCACGTAAGGGCGGTTGCAAACCTGCGATTGTACGCAAAAGTGTAGTTTTCCCCACACCATTTGGGCCTCGCAACAACACAGCGACCCCGGGTGACAGTTTGAAACTGACGCCACGCAGAACCGGCACACCACCGCGCGTGCAGGTGAGATTATCAACCAGCAACCCGCCGCGAGGCAAGTCTTCGGGTTTATCGTTGCTCTGCTCTGTCATCACTGTTCCGAATTAATTCCCGCCTGATGTATCACACAGAACCACTTACGAAACCGTCAGCATTGCCGCAGCAATGCGTCGCCCTTCAGAGAGCAGGATATTATAGCTGCGCGCGGCCGAGGGGGATGACATGGGTTCAACGCCAATGCCCGCGGCTTCCAGTGCTTCGCGAAAGGCACGCGGTGGATGGGCAACATCTGCCCCTGTTCCGCAGAACAGAACGTCAATTTTCCCGGCCAGCGCTTCGGTGATGGAGGCAATATCTTCATAGCCACCCCAAGGTGCAACGCCTCGTGGTGAAACGATAACATGGCCCTCAATAACTTCTCCGCCAACACGGAAAAATCCCGGCCCATAGCCATCAACAGGTTTCGCGTCCGTATATTTGATCTCATTCAGGCGCATGTGTTTTCTCCGTCGGGTTTAATCCCATAACGGCAGGCCCGACAGTGCCGCGCAACCGATTACGAGATAGGCCAAGATTCTGTAGCCCCGTTCAAATTCAGGTCTGAAAATAGCAGCGCCCGCGACATTTGCCAGCAGATAAGCAGGCGTGATGACAAGACCGGTCCAGATCGCAGACGGGACAAGTTCGCCATATGCCCATAGCACAGCCAACATGAAGACATCGGTCAGCAGCAAATACAGGAAAATATTGGCCCGCACCACGGCAACCGCATGTTGGCTGGCCATGTAAAGCAAGATCACCGGGGGGCCAGGTAGCCCCGCGACGCCAGCTAGGAACCCGCCAAATGCACCGGACATCCAGATCATATATTTCTTCAATTCCCCCGGATACCGCACGCCGCAAATCAGAAAAAACAATAAAATGATTGTGATGCCGGATACCAGATAACGGAACACCTCAGGCGCGATCAAACTCAGCAGCCAAAGCCCGACCGGAAGAAGCAACGCCATGCCGCCCACAAGACGCAAAACATCGCGCGGATGGCACTTGCGCCACATTTGCGGCACCAGCGGCAATGGGCCAATCAGATCCATGATGATAAGGGTGGTGAGCACCTCAAAGGGCGTCAGGACCTGAGCTGCGAAAGGTACATAGACCAGAGCCGCCCCAAAGCCCGAAAACCCACGCACTAAACCAGCCAGAGCCACGCCGATACATAGGAAGGCCATCCCCTCTGCTGATGCAGCATCAAACAGAGGGGACAGAAAATCAGGCATCAATATTTGCGTATTGGCCGCTTGCCTTATTGGCGGCTTCTTTGGACCAGTCGCGCTTCACGCCAAGACGGTTCAAAATGGCCGAGGCCACGAAAACCGAACTGTATGTCCCGATGACAACGCCTAGGATCATCGCAAAAACGAAGCCCCGGATCACATCACCGCCCAGCACAAACAGCGAAATCAAAGCGATCAAGGTGGTGACAGATGTCATCACAGTACGCGACAGCGTTTCGTTGATGGAGAGGTTCAGAACCTCTTGCAAGGCACGGGTTTTGTATTTGCGCAGGTTCTCACGCACCCGGTCAAACACCACCACTGTATCGTTCAGCGAGTACCCCACAATCGTCAGCAAAGCCGCAATAATCGCGAGGTCAAACTTGATTTGTAGCAGGGCAAAAATCCCGATGGTAATTGTCACATCATGCACAAGGGCTGCCACAGCACCAAGGGCAAACTGCCACTCAAACCGCAGCCAGATATAGAACAAAACCGCCGCAATCGCCACGACAACGGCCAGAACAGCCGTCTGTACCAACTCGCCAGAGACCTTCGGACCAACGCTTTCCACCGCATCAAAACGGATGCTGTCATCCACAGTTTTCAGCGCTGCCAACACAGCCAGAGTGGTTTCTGAAGCAACAGCAGTTTCCTGTGCCTCAATACGGATTTGCGTGACGTTATTTTCAGGGTTCAAAGGATCCTGAACAACAACAATAGAGGTATCACCAAGCCCAAGCGGTGAAAGTGCATCGCGATAATCCCCAACGACAACAATGTTATCCGCATTGGTGCGGAAGGTCGTGCCCCCCCGGAAATCAATGCCAAAGTTCAGGCCCATCACGAAGAACAGCACAACAGAGGCCACCATCATCAGAGCCGAAAAGCCGCCGCTTATCAGACCTTTGGAGAAGAAATTAAAGTTGGTCTCAGATGGAACAAGTTTCAATCGCATCTCTTATACCTCGATCTTTTTAGGACGTTTACGCTCAAACCAGAATACCACCAAAAGGCGGGTCACGAAGATCGCGGTGAACACGGATGTCATGATCCCCAATCCCAACGTAATCGCAAAGCCTTTCACCGGACCAGAGCCCATCAGGAACAAGATTACAGCGGTCAGGAAGGTGGTGATGTTGGCGTCGATAATCGCTGACAGGGCTTTTTCATAGCCCAGTTCTATCGCACGCGCAGGGCCACGTTTGGCCTTCAGTTCCTCACGAATACGTTCAAAAATCAACACGTTGGCATCCACCGCCATACCAATGGTCAAAACGATACCCGCGATGCCCGGCAAGGTCAGGGTAGCACCGATCAAAGACAGAAGACCAAAGATAAGACCAACGTTGATGATCAACGCAATATTGGCGAAGAGCCCAAAGGTTCCATAAGACAGGATCATGAAGACCAGAACTGCCCCGAAAGCCACGATACAGGCGATGCGCCCGGCTTCGATGCTATCTTGGCCAAGCTCGGGCCCGATGGTGCGTTCTTCCTCAAAAGTCAGCTCCGCTGGCAAAGCCCCCGCACGCAGGAGTGCTGAAAGCTTAATGGTTTCTTCAATGTTGAACCGGCCCGTGATGATACCAGAACCACCCGCGATGTGACTTTGAATGGTCGGGGCTGAGATAACCTCACCGTCCAAAACAATCGCAAAGGGAGAGCCGATATTATCAGCGGTATAGTCACCAAATTTACGCGCACCAGAAATGTTAAAGCGGAAGCTCACAGCCTGATTGCCGTTTTGGTCGGTGGTTGGTTGCGCATCAATAAGTTCTTCGCCGCTGACAACCGCACCTTTTTCAACGATGTAATACTGGCCGGGCTCGTCCACGGAGGGCATGATTTCATTGCCTGGCCCTGCAGCCGCACCGGGATCGTTTGTACGACGCACAACGGGGCGGAATTCAAGTTTGGCGGTGGTACCCAGCAGTTCTTTCAGCTCTTCTGCGGATCCCAAACCCGGCACTTGGATCAACACACGATTGGTCCCTTGGCGCTGAATGGTGGGTTCACGTGTACCGACCTCATCCACACGACGGCGAACGATTTCAAGGGTTTGCACCAAAGTACGTTCATCCATCGCAGCTTTTTCAGCTTCCGACAAAGTGATCGTGATCACGTCACCCTGGCTTGACACCTCAAGATCAGTCTCGCCCACGCCAGCCAATGTCACAACAGGTTGGGCCAAGCTGCGGACCAATTCCAATGCGCGGGGCATAGCGGCTTCTTCGCCGATGCGCAGCTTTAGAAAACCGGGTTGTGCATCAAGTTGGCGGACGCCACCGATCGTGGCGCGTTCAACACGTAACGTATCACGCACTGTTGTCCACATGCCGTTCATGCGGGTGGCGTATGTGTCTTCGACTTGAACTTCAGCGAGCAGATGCACACCGCCGCGCAGATCAAGCCCAAGGTTCACAAGCGAAGATGGCAAATAGGATGGCCAAGCATCCACATCAACACGTAATTCGGGGGCTTCGCCAGTGGTTTCAATTTCGACCAGGGCGTCGTTGTGACGTTCCACTGTGGTATAAAACGCATTGGGGAGCGCAAGCCACAGACCCAGCGCACAAAGCACACAGATCGAGATCCGCTTCCAGAGAGGGATATCAAGCATTCGAATAAAATCCGCCTGTCAAATGTTTCACCAAAGCCTTACCACAACGCGATAAGGCTTTGGTTTTTAAAAATTATTTAGCTGGATCTGTCTTGGACATTACAGTGGTAATTGTAGACTGAACGACACGTACTTTCACGCCTTCAGACAGCTCAACCTCAACCTCGTTTTCGCCCTCTTTAACCTTGGTAACCTTACCAATCAGGCCACCTTGGGTGATCACTTGGTCACCACGACGCAGGGCCGCAACCATGCTTTGGTGCTCTTTCATTTTCTTCTGCTGGGGGCGGATCAACAGCAGGTACATAATCCCGAAAATGGCAATAAGAGGGACGAATTGGACTAAGGCTTCCATAGGTTTTCTTTCATATCCAGGGCCCGGTTTTGTGACGGGCAAAGCTTCTCGTTGGCGCGCACCCTATATGTGGTCCCGCGGCTTGGCAAGCAAGGTGCGGAAAGCAAAAGGCCGAAAATATGGGGGTTTTCACGATGCACAATCCATGCACAACCTATGCACAAGTTATGCATACGCAGCGCACGGCGGATTTGAGCGTTGTTAAGGTGATTTATTTGGGAAAACTCTAGTAACGAAAACAATTACGCTTTTCAGAAAGGTACAGTTAGTGACTTCATCAAAACTGCAACATACTTTTTTCAGATTAAACTCGTCTCCCCAAAAACTTGAGTGTCAATTCGTAGATACATACGGAGTACGATGCACAAGGAACGCTATAAATTCGCACTCACTACAACGAAACGGCGCACTAAAATGCATTGCCGAAAACGGCCACGTATATGGATTAGATACATACACTACAAAACTGAAGACTGGTGCAAAATACAAAAAGCTTGGACTCAAAAAAGCATCCATTTCCCCAGGATTCTGCCCCAAACACGATCAAGAGCTATTTAGGCAGGTAGAGAGTGGAACTGAAAAATTGAATAAACCTGACATGCTCCTCCTAGGATACAGAAGCATTTGCCATGAGTTATTTAAAAAGGAACGCGTGGAGAGCATTTATAGCCATCCGGATTTTATCAAAGCCACATTAGATATCGGAGGTGATGCAATTGATTATGTGTCAACATACTTGCACGGCACGATAGTAGGCAAGGCCGACTTAGTGCGTCACAAGCGTGCATATGAACGCATGCTTCATTCGGGGCGTCATGGCAATGCACTCGGGTTTTCTCTCTACTATGAAACACCCCTACCATTTGCATATTCAGGGGGTTTTGCCCCGGAATTTACTTCAGATGGCCGCAAGGTATTACCAAATCCAGCAGATAAGCGGTGGGGAGCCGTTGCTACATTTTGTGGGAACATAAAAGGTCATAATTTATTCGGGTGCATAGGCATTGATGACGTGCAGTCACACAATTTTGACGACTTTTTTGCAAGTTCTGATAAAATCCCAGACTCCTTTGGAGCGAGCTACGCGCTCCATATTGGCTTAGAGTATATTGAGAATTGTTACTTCAAGATTCCTTGGCTTAATGATCTACCTCCAAATATTTCTAGTCTCATCATTAACCGCAGTATTTCTGGAACTCCTGGAGATCTAAACGCCCGAAAGCGCTATATTTTAAAAAACGACGACTTGATGGCACAGAAATGTGTGTCTAGAAACAATTTCTTTTAGGTTAGACCACCTTATCCAGAGGGCAGCGCCTGAGCCTGGGTGGGTGCTTTAGCGCCCTCCCGTGGGGAGGGTCGGGCGCTGCCCGGCTTTCCGCCGGGCAAAACAGGGAAAGAGCCGCACAAAACACGCGGTTCCGCATCTTTAAAAAATGCGTCATAAACGGGCGATAACGACTCAATCAGTTCAGGAAGACCTCGATGCATGACATCCGTATGATCCGCGAAAACCCAGAAGCTTTTGATGCCGCCATGACGCGCCGGGGCTTGTCTGGTGTCTCTGACGCGGTGCTGGCGATTGACACCGCACGCCGTGCCAAAATTCAGGCCGCCGAGGCCGCGCAAGCGGAACAAAACAAAGCGTCAAAGCTGGTTGGTGCGGCAAAGGCCAAAGGTGATGAGGCGGAATTCACCCGTCTGCGCACGCTTGTTTCGGCAAAAAAGGCTGAGGTTGCAGCCCTTAATGATGAGGCCAAGGCAGAAGATAAAAAGCTTCACGATTTACTGATGGCAACCCCGAATATGCCGCATGATGACGCGCCGGATGGGGCGGATGAAGCCGATAACGTTGAGATCCGCACATGGGGCACCCCGCCGGAATTCGCGTTCACACCGAAAGAACATTACGATCTGGCGGCCACGAAAGTTGGCCTAGATTTTGAGACCGGCGCAAAATTGTCAGGTGCGCGGTTTGTTGTCTTGTCAGGCGCGGTTGCGCGTGTGCACCGGGCGTTGGCGCAGTTCATGCTTGAGGTGCACACTGAGGAGCACGGGTTGCGTGAAACCTGGACGCCGGTTTTGGTACGCGAAGAGATGATGTACGGCACCGGCCAGTTGCCAAAATTTGGCGACGACAGCTATAAAACCACAGAGGGAATGTGGCTTATTCCGACATCGGAAGTGACGCTGACCAACATCGTGAATGGCGAAACTTTGGATGAAAGCGCGCTGCCCCTGCGGTTCTGTGCGCATACGCAATGCTTCCGTTCTGAGGCGGGCTCTGCTGGGCGTGATACCGCTGGCATGCTGCGCCAGCACCAGTTTGAAAAGGTCGAGATGGTGTCTGTGACCCACCCTGACAAATCCATGGAAGAGCATGATCGCATGACCGGCTGTGCGGAAAAAATCCTTGAAAAACTCGGGATTGCCTATCGGACTGTGGTTTTGTGCACGGGTGATTTGGGTGCTGGCATGCGTAAAACACACGACATTGAGGCATGGCTTCCGGGCCAAAACACATATCGCGAGATTTCATCTTGTTCGGTTGCTGGGGATTACCAGGCACGCCGGATGAATGCACGTTTCAAACCTGCGGAAGGTGGCAAGCCGGAATTTGTGCACACGTTGAATGGATCTGGTTTGGCTGTTGGGCGCTGCCTGATTGCCGTGCTTGAGAATGGCCAGCAGGAAGATGGTTCTGTTATCCTACCAGAGGCCCTGCGCCCATTTGTCGGTGGCAAAACCATGATCAATGCAGAAGGTGTTCTGGTTTAAGGTTCACAACAGTTTTGAAGTTGCGAGCGGGCGGGAAGCGATGGCTTCCGCCCGTTTTGCGTTCTAGCGACCGAAAACCGTTGGGCCGGGCAGGCTTCGCCTGCCACAGTACGATATCTTCAGGCTTCGCCTATTTGGGGGCCAGCCCCCGTCCCTGCGGGACGCCCCCGGGATATTGGAAGAACCAGAATGGGCTAATTTAGGTCTGATTTTGCGGTTAGGTTTTCGCCGCGCCAGGGGATAAGCGCCAGAAGTGGACCGGGGGTCATGTCGATGGCATGTTTTTGGTGAGGCATATGGTGGATCATTTCGCCAGCCCCTGCAAGGCGCGGGGCGCGGCCTTCAGAATGGAAGACAGCTTGGCCTGCGAGGATGCAGTAGATTTCTTCGGGGGCGTGACTGTGTTCAGCGTAATGCAGCCCCTGCCCCCAATAACCGATCGTGACGCGGATAGTTTCACTGGTAAACATGCCTTCGGGCGAAATCACATTCACCCAAGCGTAATTGTTGAGGTAGTCGCGGGAAAACCCGTCGGCCTCGGTATAGCTTTGTTGCCAGTTCAGACGATCCGCCAAATGAGCGATTTGCGTGACCAGTGGGCGGGTCAAGTCATTGCAATGGGCCATGCAGCCCGCGAGGTCGACCCCTATTGGTGGCTCATTGGGGATGGGTTTTTGGAAACCATAAGCGAGGCGATTTTGATCAAAGAACTCAGAAGCTCTTACCGTGTCGCTTGGAAATCCATTTTTGAGAACCTTGATTATGTCGCCAAATAATGCATCAAATTCCATTGTGTCATTCCCCGTAGAAGCCCATGCGGCAGCTCTTTTTAGGCAGACAACAGGGTTAACGGGCGTGTGGCAATCAAAAACACCCTCGCGCCAATGTGACACGAGGGTGTTTTTATATTTTCGGGCATAGACAGATGTCAATTAGCTGCCGTGAGCCTTCTTGCCAAGGTGCTTGCGCAGACGCGAAGGTGTTGATTTCGTGCGATCTTTATAGGGATTATCCTGGCTGCGCATCCAAAGACGGATCGGCACACCGGGCATATCAAAATCAATCCGCAAGCCGTTCACCAGATAGCGTGTATAGCTTTCGGGTAGTTTTTCCGGCAGGGAACACATGATGACAAAGCCTGGTGGGCGCGTGCGCACCTGCGTCATATAACGCAGACGGATGCGGCGACCGGATGGCGCGGGCGGCGGGTGCGCCTCGAGCATGTCCCCAAGCCAGCGGTTCAAACGCGCTGTGGAAATACGACGGTTCCAAATGTCGTGCACACGCAGAATGGCATCGCGCAAACGATCCATACCACGGCCCGTTTTGGCGGAAATCGTGATCAGCGGTGCGCCTTTAAGCTGGGGCAGAAGACGGGCAAAGGCCTCTTTCAGGTCTTTCAGCTTTTGCTGCTTCTCGTCTTCAATGTCCCATTTGTTCACAGCAATAACCACGGCGCGGCCTTCGCGTTCTGCAAGGTCAGCAATGCGCAAATCTTGCTGTTCAAACGGGATCTCAGCATCAAGCAAAACAACCACGACTTCGGCGAATTTCACCGCACGCAGACCATCGGCAACGGAGAGCTTTTCAAGCTTTTCCTGCACCTTAGCTTTTTTACGCATCCCGGCCGTGTCAAACATCCGAACCGGCGTGTCTTCCCAATTAAAACGCAGCGAGATCGCGTCACGGGTGATGCCCGCTTCGGGGCCGGTCAACAAGCGTTCTTCACCAAGGATCTGGTTGATCAGCGTGGATTTACCCGCGTTCGGGCGACCAACAACTGCAATTTGTAGCGGGCGGGCGCCGGTGAATTCGCGGCTTTTGCCGTCGAGTTCAGCCTCGGCTTCCTCGTCAGAAAGTTCGGCGTCAACATCGGGCATTTCTTCTTGTTCTTTGGCTTCATATGCATCAGCTAGAGGCATCAGGATCTGATATAGATCCTCCATGCCTTCGCCGTGTTCGCCAGACAGGCGCAGAGGTTCGCCAAGGCCCAGAGAAAAGGCTTCAAGCCAGCCTTCTTCGCCCGCTTTGCCTTCAGACTTATTGGCAGCAAGGATGACATTTTTGGCGGATTTGCGCAGGATTTCAGCAAACAGTTGATCCGTGGCCAGAACACCGTCGCGCGCATCAATCATGAACAGACAGATGTCAGCCATCTCAGCGGCACGTTCGGTCAGGCGGCGCATACGGCCCTGAAGGCTGTCGTCGGTCGCATCTTCAAGACCGGCGGTGTCAATCACGGTAAACCGGAGATCCCCCAGACGTGCCTCGCCCTCGCGCAGATCGCGCGTCACACCTGGTTGGTCATCGACCAGCGCAAGCTTGCGCCCCACAAGGCGGTTAAACAGCGTCGATTTCCCAACATTTGGGCGACCAACAATGGCGACAGTAAGGGTCATTTTTCATCTCTCCGGACGGATAAGTCGCCCCGATACACTATATATCAGAAAAGCGAAAGGGGCGTGATCAAAGTAAGATCACACCCCAAAGAAAATTGCGCAGCGCCGAAAAAGGCGCGCGGTGAGCGCCTAGCGATAGGCCAGGAGTTGGCCTTTGGCTGAGACAACATAAAGCGTGCCATCAACAATCGCCATGGTGCTGGCCGCGCCACCGGGAAGTGGAGTTTCAGACAGCAGGCGTCCATCTTCGGGTGCAAAGGCACGCAAGACACCATCGCCAGAGGCAACAATCACCTGACCACCGGCAAGAACCGGGCCGAAATGTGGATAGACCGCTTCACGACGGCGCACTTTACGGGCCTCAAAGTAAGGCAGGGCGATGCTCCAGATACGTTCACCTGTGGAGGCATCCAACCGCAGTAATTCAGCCTGATCAGAGACCGCGAAAACCGAATTTCCCGCAGGCCAAACAGGGTTCATGGCACCGTCAGTTGCCGTCCAGATACGTTCACCACTGGCAGCTTCAAGCGCCGCGATACGACCAGAAGAACTGCCCACATAAACGCGATCGCCATCAATTACAGGATCACCGGTGATATCGACGACCTCGGTATAAACACGGCCACGTCGTTGCCCAGCGAGACTTGCAGCCCAAAGGCGTACACCGCCACGAGGGAAAGTTGCTGCGAGATCACCCGATGCATAAGGGAAGATC
>MAAC01018374.1_pt1 | contig 21828 bp, 21 predicted proteins | sample 1115981 | NCBI WGS metagenome assembly MAAC01 (sample SAMN04961126, study PRJNA320927) | seawater metagenome | isolation source: sample BD02T64 sea water enriched with oil for 64 days | place: USA:Gulf of Mexico | collected 2013-07-27
AAAAGTATACGCTTAGGCGTGAAGAATAAACGCCTTAAAGCTGGATGGGATGATGATTATATGATGAAAGTGCTCACTGTTGGGTTAACAACTGTATAATTTAGACTCGTTTGCCCTAGTTCAGGTTCTGACTTTAAGATAATTGAAGAAGCTTGAGATAATGCGTGGGCTTGGGATAACCAAAGAATAGGGTTTTTGTCGTCATATTCACTTCTGTCAGGTTTGTCAAAACCTAATTGAAATCCAGCCATTGTACTAGCAAAATCCCACTTATCTTTTGCAAGGGCACTATAACCAAAAGGATCTTTTTCAAATGCTGTACGATTAGGCTCTAAGTATTTTTTAATTTCATCCATAAAATAATATTTCTCGATATTTTTTTTTTGAAAGCTAACGCCTTGCTAAGCATCGCATAAATAGTTGACTAAAATGGTGAGGCACGAACAATAGCCAAATGCAAATTATCCGTTTGAATACCTTAGTTTTTTGACTGCTCATGTTCTTCTGATATGCCTGCAATCCAATCTAATAACATACCGCCAAAGAACATAAGTAAAGAAAATCCCCACCATGTTCCAGATACGCTTTTAGTTTTGATTGATTCAGAAATATTTTCTGTGTCATCAAGTAAAATATTTTCAGGTAAAGCATTAACGGCTTCAGTAAGTGCTACTTCCCAAATAAAAAATACGATTAGAATAAACGAGAAAAAACCAACAACTTTGTAGGAAAGGTGTTTTTTATACAGGCTAGGTTTTTGCCACGCAGCCAATAAAAGCATAGATACAATACCTGTCATAATATATGTTTCGTCGAACAACTCTGTATCTCCGGAAAAACTAACAATTTATTCGTTATCAAAAGCACCTAAAAAAAAAAAGTGTTTTTTGATAACTATAAATTTAATGATAGAAATAAAATTATCAGTTTATTTAAACAGTTGCTAGATAAATTTAACTGTACATCATGAATATGTACTATGAAAAAGGGTTGGTACTTAGTTTTAGCTCACACTGGCGCGTTATCAATGAGAATTACCGGAGAAGTAACCGCAGCCGTAACAGACAGGTTAAACCCGCACAATGTCACCAGAGCGATGGTAAAAACATTTATCGGAAGTTAACGGTGAAATTTGACAGATGTTGTTCGATCATAATGATCGAATAGAATTTTAATCTGGTTTCTTGGGGATAGGTTGAAGGTGGTAAGTAATTAAATTTAATAAATATGAACATTGCTACAGTGCTCGCTCCGCTGCGCTGTAGCAATGTTCATAAGTTAGATTATTCTAAGTACAACGCACCTGGAATAATCCCACCACTTTTAGCAATCATCTCTTTAATCTCAATCATCGGCATATAACGCAGCTTAAAGTAATCAGCGAAGTCATTAATTAAATCGAATACATCGTCAGCGCGAATATCTTTAATTACAATCGAGCGCCCTTTTGATGCGTCTAAGAAGTCATTACCAATCAATACACCCAACTGAAAGTGCATGTGATAAGTCATCGACTTAGCTAAATTCAGTTGGACGTTGACGCCACTATACCTATCTGTACCGGCATAAATGCCTTTATATACGGGTGAAGAATCAATAGCTTGATAAGGGTCGACTTTCATACCCTCACCAATAATATTTGGCAATAAATCAAGGCCATTGAAAAACATCGGCTCAGTGAACGCCTTATCTGTATCTGACCAGATTACATCACCAGTCAATACAACATGTTTATGCTGAACAGGGTCAATAAATTTCAACTTATTACCAACAACAAATTTCTCGGCAGGCAACGGTAGATTAAATAGCCCCGATACCCATTGATAATTAGCCGAAAATTCACCAATGAGGTATAGCATACTAGCAAATGGACCAAGAGGATCACGAGTTATTAAGCCACCAATATTCGATATTCTAAGTTCTTTAAATAAAGCTTTTAAACTTCCTGCGTCTTCAAAATTAACACCACGGTGAGCCTCATAATATTTAACGCCTTCTTCTAAACCATTTTCAAGTAAATAGTCAATACTGACATAAATTACTCGATAAAAATCATCAGCATAAGGATGTGTATTATCTGACTGAGATTTTAAAAACGTATGCCAATTAATAAACGTAGGATGGTAAATCAGCTCATTAATAGCATTTAGTTTTACTTGCCGTAATTCTACTTTATCTACAATCGAAGTATCAATTAAACGAATTGAGTCCAGAAACTCACCTAGCTTTACATCATCATTCAATATGCCAGCAATTTTGGCTAATTGACGCTTGGCTACAATCTCAGAGCTTTGTTCTTTAAAGTCGGCAAAGGAATCCCATACCTCAGCTTCAAAGTAATTACCAGGTTCAGCTCTGGCAGGTCCAAAGGCTTCAACAAGGATAGCTTCACTTTCAACGGGTAATCGCCAGCGCTTATCCTTACCTTCTGATATTCGTGATGAAGATGTACCGATTAAGTCAGCAACTTCTTTGGTTGAGCTTGCAGCAGTAGCATGGATTAATAATGCTTTAGTTTTATCGTGGTTCAGTGTTGAATCAGACATTATAAATTTCTCTCTTTGGTTGTTATTGGGTTCGAAACAACAATACAAAACAATTAGTTACGATTACAGCGTAATAATACCGTAATAATTACGACCTACTAATTATAGTAGTAGATTTACAGTGGAAATTACAGCAGAAGTATTCGCAGGGTGAATTTGTTGGCAAATGTCGCAGGGTATTGCAGTGGTGATGGTAAATATTATTGATGATGGTTGGTGGTGGAGATTGGCTGATGAGGGTGTGAATACGCGAGTTGAATGACTACTACCCCTACTTAGCTATGACACACTAGATTTCTAAATCGGTGTAAATGTGTCAATTGAAGACTGTAGTGGCTCATTTAATTTAGCCACTACTAGCCAAACAAAAGGCTAAAACAAATCTCAAGTTGATCAATTGAAGTGTCTACTAGAGCGGGACAACTGCAAGCTCTTATCGACTGCTAGCTGTTATCTATTTTACATAAATAGTAATTTTTTCCGAAACCACAGCAGGGTTATGTGGAATATGACGATGATCTCCTAAAATTAATTGCAGTGTATGCTCACCTGGTGATAATTCAATATTTTTTTCAGTTTGCCCGCCACCAAAATGCATAACTTCTTTACCCATTGGTTTATCTAAAGCTGGTAGGTTTTTTCCATCAATAAGTAAATGATGATGACCAGTTGCTTTCTTATCCATACCTGCGGGTGCTACCCCCATATTTTTCAGTCCAAATTTGACGGTGAAACTATTACTCACCGTTTCCCCATTTTTCGGTGAAATGATATAGGCTTTAGCACCTTCAGGTGAAGAAGATAAACTTCCTGCGTGTACAAGTGACGCTAAAGGCAACATTAAAACTAATAGTACTTTAGATAACTTTTTCATAAACTCTCTCCAGGTGTTTTTAGTAAATAGTAGTGACAGAAATTGGTAATATAGGCCTCAAGGCAATTCTCAGCAAGAATATAATACCTGTAAAATATAGATCTTCTTTATCAATAATAACATCAGCCTTATGACTAGGGGCTGACTCTTTAGTCATGAAAGCTAACGTCTACAACCCTTAACGAAGTGCTCACGACTTGTATACGCTGAAATTTCCGCTTGTCGCTCTAACCAGACATTAAACTTTTCAATGAGTTACGTCAAGTGAGTGACGCCAGCCAGAATTTAACACGCTGTTCTCAACATCCTATTAACAGTAGACAACATCGCCGTTTGGGTAGATGTTGTCGTGTTAATCGTCAGAACAGGAAGAGCACTTCTCATCACTTCCACACCAGCCAGCACATTACCAACTCATCACCAGAACAACTCCACTCAAAGGCAATCATCATGAACGAAAAAAAATATAACCAACGATTATCTACATTAGAATTAGTTTGTATCTCCAACGCAATATGGACAGCACTAAGTTACTTCATAATGAGTGAACACATCGATTTAGTTTATAATATTATCAAACATATCAACCCCTAATTATCATCACTGATCCCTCACCGGATCAGTGATGTGTTTACCCAATTACATTAAATCAACATCCCAATAGCGCCAATTATCCGACCCAAGAACATCTTCACTTTCCTGCTTCACCATCCACATAAAGTTTTTAGAATTATCAAAGTCACCACTCAGACAACCTGCGGTAAATTGATGGCAATTATCGAAGATAAAGTTATATCCCCGCTTCTTACCAAGCATTTTAATTGCTCTACCAGCAACAGCACGAGAACCAACAGATTCAGTACTATTACAACTAACATAGATATTACAAGCACTACCGCCTGAGACGAATTTCTTCGGTGATACGCACTCAATAACACCACTTCTGTTGAGCTGAACGATTTCATTGTTACCGATGTAGATGCCTGAGTGTTCCATGTAACCGAAAGCCAAGTCACAATACAAAACACTACCCAGTTCAGGCTCAACGTAATCCCTGCACGAATCGTATAAACTCTCGGCCATATTGTACAAAGGCTTAATGAGTAATCTTAACGGCATTTATCGACACCCAATACCTCAGCTAGGCCATCACGCATCGTTTTACCGAGTTCGGCTAAGTCTTCACTGGTTGATTCGCATAGTTCATTAAGGCCGTCAGCAAGAGATTGTTTTATTTCAGCTTCACCATTCTTAGTTGGGTCCATAGCATCATCAAGTTCATCTCGCCAAATGACAATCTCAATGTTATCCGAATCAAATGTAACACCCGTCCATTCATCTAATTCACTCTGCGAAGTAAAGCTCAATTCAATTGGTATATCGGCTGTAACATAAACATTCTGGCAAATAAGCGCCAATGTCGTATTGAACTGGTCAACTTCATCTAAGCCATCATCATCGATGTTTATCTTCTGACTTAAATCCTTGCTCGATGTGAGTACAACACGAGTGCCAGGATTAACGCCAATAAACACCATCTTAGTTATTTTATCGGACGTGGGTAATACAAACTCAGCGCCATCTAATAGCACCTGAGCAAAGACTTGTTCTTCTACCAACACATCTAGTTCCTGTTGGTTTGTTGCAGTAAACGTATTCATATTAAATGTTCCTTAATCTTTAACGTTAAAATTCAGTTGTTAGTAATGTTCAAGTTTCATTAAATCTACGTTCATTCAAAGCGACGGATTTAAAATCACTCACAAACAAGAGTAAATAAATACAGCCCAACGCATTAAGTCATGCTGCGCATGCCTCAATACGTTGAGCTGTATATGCTCTAGTTCACCTGAAAGCCCTCCTGTTGCTCTCCTGGTAAATCAAGCTCATTAATCACAACTAACAGTTATCTCATCAAAACAATCCATCTCGATGTAGCTGAGAAAGTTCGATTCCCACAGACGATAAAAGCTAGCCAATTGATCTAAGGGGAAGTCACCTTGGTAAATAAGCGACCCCCTTCCCTGACTAAAATCAAAGTCAGCATCTTTAGTCAGCTCAGGGTAAATCATCCCAACAAAGCTAAAACTAGTAATATAATCAAACGTCCATCCTCCTGCGTTATGTTGTAATCGTATTTCTACGGGGTGATAACCACCTAAGTCAGCACTGTAGCTTTTATCCCGATAGTTAAAGACCAGTGAATTAATCTGCTCCAACTTAATAGCTTGTTTATCAATTTGCACAGACAATTGTTCCACCAATGCTTGAGTAACAGGCACAGGTAAGCCGTCCAAGTTAATGGCTAGTTTCATAATGTCCTCGATTAGTAAGTGTTGTTAAAAGGACTCAGCAAAGGTACTGAGTATGTAAGGCAGGTATGAGTTACTTCTCGGGTTTAAGCGCTAGTAGCTTCTTCTTGTTAGCCTCGTACTCACCAGACAAACGATGTAAGAAGATACTTTTATCACTCGCCGCCAGTAACCCTAAGTCATCACCACGCAATACAGCAGCCAAGAAGCCACAATTATTGCTACTACCACCTAACTCAAGTGTTTTGAATGTAGTGCTCTTAAAGTCGCGGTCAGCCTGCTCATCCAGTAAATCAAATACCGATTGCAGAGTAATCCACTTCTTCGAATGCAACCCACCACCTTCGTTACCTGACATGCGAATATACAAAACACCATCAGAATCAACACCAATATCGTAGAACACATGGTTTTCATTTTTCGGCGATAACTTCTTACCTTTGCCGGATGAAACAATCGTTATTGGATCAACATCAGGTTTTATTCCATCAGTAGAGTTTGTTGATTCAGCGGCTACCACTTCATCAGTAACAGTGTCATCAACTTGCTCAACTACCACATCGGTAACTACTTCTTCTTTGTTTATTACTTTTTTGCGGGACATACATAGTCCTCCTTATTTTATTTTAAAATTAACTCATGTCGGTTCAATAACTGAGCCCACATTGAATCGTTATTACGCGTTAACACATAACAGCCACCACCATCATTGCTAACAATCATGACTGCTAATAAGTAGGGTGAGTTGTCATCATCAATCAAGAAGACAAACTCAGGGTTATCTACAGCATCTTGGATTAATGAAGCAACAGACTCACTAACATCATCAGGTGAACCATCAACATCACCATCTTCGATCAGCACCAAGAAGGTCTTCGTCTCCAACCAGAATTCCTCAGTGCAATCCACATCACCTTCGAATGGCTCGACTAAGCATTCTTGAATCTTAGTTTTAATCACATCAGAAATATTCAATGTAGAAAGCTGATGCAATTGGTTAATCAATTTCATTTCTAAATCTCCTAAACGACAAAAGCCCCGTACATATGGCGATGCACGAGGCTTTTGTCGGTAAATATATAAAGTATTTATCTACAAAATTAATATAATCTTCATTTCACAGTTAATGCGGGTAGTTGCTGCACCATCGCCGATAGACTAGCTGTCACTTCTCGCTGCTTCCCTACACTAAGCTTTGCATACCTCATAGTGCTGTTAATTGACTTATGGTTCAATTGACTCTTAACCGAAGCCAAATCAACACCATGAGAGATAAAATTACTTGCCACCGAATGCCTTGCTGTATGAAACACAACATCATCAGGGTTTGGTATTCCTGCCTGAGATTTAATGATCTTAAATGCACATCGAGGTTCTGTGATAGGTAGTGCTTTCTTTGTCCCAGGAAACAGGTAAGGATTACCCACAACCTTGGGGATTGAACGAATGATCTCCACCATAAAATCTGACAAGTAGACAATGTGACTCGTTTTGTTCTTCGTTATAGGTATCTTCAATAAACAATTATGCAAATCAACGTCATCCCATTTCCGCAATCGCAACTCAGAGCAACGACAACCAGTCAAAAACAGTAATGAAATATACGCACCAATACTTCGACATGGAAAGTTGTTAGCAGCAGTGATGATGCGCTTTGTTTCGTCTAGATCACAATAACGAGAACGTATATTGTTCACCGGTAATAATGAAACTCTGGCAGCTACATTAGTAATATCTAGCAATTGCTCAGCCAACTTCCCCATGGTTTTGAGTAAAGCTAAAACCCGATTACAAGTTGCCGGAGCATACACTTTACGCTTTTTACCACCTTCTCGCATTTTCAACTGAATTTTGAGAATTTGATGAGCTGATAATTCATCGTAGGGTATTTTGGCAATATCACCACAATGGAATTTAAAGCGAGATAAGTCATCGGTCCAAGTAGATTTCTTAGTCTTTGCTAATGGCAAGTAGGTATCGAAAAAGAACACTGCTACAGTCGGCACTGAATGTTTATTGTCACGTTCATGTCTTGGATCAACACCATCAGCGATCATGTTTTTATACTTTCGAGCCACTTGCCTAGCCATTGGCAAATCTACATCAGGAAATCGACCTATGGCGATAGATTTACGTCTACCATTGAACTGGTATCGCAGCAAAAATTTCTTTGTTCCGGTCTTCCCTGACAGACATTTTAAACCAATAACCTCAGTATCGGAGAACTCCCGCTCAGTAGCCTTGGAATCCACTGGATTTAAAGGTAACGCTTTTAATGTGGCAGTAGTGAATTTGAATTTAGTTTTCATAACATTTCCTCAAAGTTAGCTATTCAAGGAGTTAATATAATTTTGATGGTTGTTTTATTGCGGGGTGAGAATATTGAAGTGGGCTAAGGACTGGAAAAATACGGATGAAGGCGGTGAAATGTCGCAGAAGAATGACCTTTACCCCTACGTCCTTGCAACACATTCTGAAAAAAGGCTTAACCCATAAGTAATAAAGTGAATTTTGAGTTACGAAATGAGGCATCAATAATTAGAACTTTTCGTAACACCCAGAGATTAAAACTATTAGTAAACATGCTTAACAATGTCGCATTTTGCAAATATTGATTCTAACTATCATCACTTCAGTCAATTTTCGTTTTTACTATAACAAGTACGAACAAAAATGCTAGCCCGCAGTGATCACACACATCATTCGCAGTAAAGAATTATGTGAGCGAATTGATTTAAAAACCGATTGATTATCAACCTGAATTTACCACTCAATTTTCCCAGAGAAACACCAGAGAAAGGGCTCTAGCGAACCTTTGTTATGTTGAGTTTAACTTGGTGAATTTTTTCAAAAGCCAGGATCCAGTTAGATCGAGTTGGTTTTAAGGCGGTACGAAATCCGCACATCAGGTTCAGGATATGGACAGGAGATAGCTATGAATTAAAATTGTTTTAGCCCTATGACAAACCTAGTAAAGAGCAGTATTTAACGGGGTTAAAAACAATAAAGGGGAATTTCAGGCATAAAAAAACCGACTTAAAAGTCGGCTTAGTTTGAAATACTTCTTTAAAATCAATAAAGAATGGTACCAGTGGACGGACTCGAACCGTCACTCCCGAAGAAACCAGATTTTGAATCTAGCGTGTCTACCAATTCCACCACACTGGCATTTCAAACTTCTTTTTTCAAAATTTATGCAGTCCATGCAACGGATTTTGAATCCGTCGTGTATACCAATTTCACCACACCGGCAGTACCTTTCAAGCTGTTTAAGCTTTGCAAAATTTTCTGATTCGCTTCAAATAACTTTGCAAAACTTTGCAAAACTTTGCAAGTAAATTTCAACCACATACATGTCGAATATTACTTACATATCAAATACTTAACGAATCTTAAAAGCTAGACGCTATGCATTTTGAATCCGTCGTGTCTACCAATTCCATCACTCCGGCAACACGTGATCAACTTTGCAGTTGATGATTGGCATTATAGAGAAGTTGTTTTGGTGCGCAAGCGTTTTTTTCAATACTGGTGTTAACTGTTTAAAATTCGTGCAAAATTAACGAATGCGAGGTTGAAAACCCCGCCAACCAAACGCGAGGTTTAAATCCCGTCAACCAAATGCGAGGTTGAAACCCCGCCAACGGGTGAAACCGGAAAATTTTATTATTTTTTCTTGGCTTTTGCTTCGTCGCTCCAACCTTGAGTCTCACGTGCTTTTTTCTTACGTTCGGTCCAGGTCAGTTTACGTTTGCCGGCAAACGGGTTTACCGTGCCTCTAAATTCTACCTTAATTGGCGTGCCCATAATCTTTAATGATTTACGGAAATAGTTAATCAAATAACGCTTATACGATTGTGGCAGTTGATCAACCTGGTTACCGTGAATAACAAACAGTGGCGGATTATAACCACCAGCATGGGCGTATTTCAGTTTCACCCGGTTGCCACGAATTAATGGCGGTTGATGATCGAATGCGGCCATGTCCATGATCTTGGTCAGCATCGCCGTTGAGGTGCGCTTGGTGGCTGAGTCGAACGCTTCGTCAACAGATTCGAATAAATGCCCTACCCCGGTGCCGTGCAAGGCCGAGATAAAGTGAATACGAGCAAAGTCGATAAAACCTAAACGACGATCGAGCTCTGATTTCACTCGGTCTTTAATGTCGTTATCCAGGCCATCCCATTTATTGATCACCAGTACTAACGACCGACCAGATTCGAGCACAAAGCCTAACAGGCTTAAATCCTGGTCGGTGATGCCGTCTCTGGCATCAATCAACAATAACACTACGTTGGAATCTTGGATCGCTTGTAAGGTTTTTATTACCGAAAATTTTTCTATCGCTTCGGTCATATTTTTACGACGACGAACACCGGCGGTATCAATTAAGGTGTATTCTCTATCCCCGCGTTCCATCGGAATATAGACGCTATCACGAGTAGTGCCGGGCATGTCATAAACAACAACACGTTCTTCACCCAAAATACGATTGGTTAGCGTTGATTTACCGACATTGGGTTTACCAATAATGGCCAGTTTGATTTTATCGTCGGCTTGCGTTTCGCCGCTATCATCAAACTCTTCACCTTCGGCTAAATCAACCACTTTATGGCTTGTTTCCAGCTCGCGGGCCGTTAAGGTTTCAATATGTGGTGCTAAGGCCAGGTTCACTAATTGCGTGACGCCACGGTTATGGGCGGCAGCAATAGGATGCACGTCACCTAAACCAAGATCGTAAAATTCAGCAACGGCAGAGTCGGCGTCAACGCCATCAATTTTATTGGCAACGATAAACACTTTCTTACTTTGCTTACGCAGATGTTCAGCAATAGCCAGATCGGCAGCAGTTAAGCCAGAACGGGCATCAACCATAAACAATACCGCATCGGCTTCATCAATGGCGAGCAGCGATTGTTCCGCCATTAACGCATCGATGCCTTTTTCATTACCTTCGATACCACCGGTATCAATAACGATGAATGGCAAGCCTTCAACCTCGGCCTGGCCGTATTGACGGTCACGCGTTAACCCGGGAAAGTCTGCAACCAGAGCATCACGAGTACGAGTTAAACGATTAAATAGTGTTGATTTGCCTACATTAGGACGCCCAACAAGAGCAACTACCGGAAGCATGGCTACCTCAAAATAAATAAAACTGACATTTTTAAATTAAAAAAATGTCAGTAAAAAAACAAATAACGGCCCCAACAGATTATGTGGGACCGTTTATAATTTTAGCAAACTCTAACCCAGACAATAAATTAATTAAGCTTTAATTTATTGAGGTTAATTCTTAACCTAAGCTAAGCTAGTCTTGCTCGCTGGCCGCAGCGATGATTTCAGGGGTTTTAATCACTTCTAAATCACCATCGCGACTTTGTACATACAATAAGCCTTTATGGGCGATTGGGGTCACGTAAATACCACTAGAGTCGACTTCATGACGGGCAACAATTTTTCCGTCAGCTTTGCTGATCCAGTGTAAATAACCTTCAAAATCACCCACCACAATATAATCATCAATGCTCACAGCACCGGTTGTACCACGGTTAGTCAGTTGTAGGTTAGACCACAATTCCATACCCGAATTGCGATTAATTGCATACACGTGGCCTTGAATATCGGTGGCATAAATTTGATTGCCAGCAATGCTAAGCTTTCTGAACGAGGAATATTTACGCTTCCACACTTCACGGCCAGTGCGCAAATCGATGGCTGCTAAGTTACCGTTTGATGAAATTGCGAACACTTTATCGCCAAACACTACTGGCGTTACGTCAACATCGACAATGCGTTGCAGTTCAGTAGCACCACTTGGCTCACCAATTTCTTTAGTCCAACCCTGTTGACCGCTTTCTAAAATGAAAACGGCAATTTCACCAGAAGCCAAACCAACAAAGGCACCACCGGAGTTGATCGCAACACCACTGACACCACGAAGTGATAACGGCGGCACTGACTGATCAGTTTTCCACTTTTGTTCACCAGTTTCTACGTCAAGGGCAACCAGAGCACCGGATGCGGTGTTAACAACCACTAAGTTGCTATCTAAGGCCGGTTGTGAAATCACTTCGCCTGGCACTTTTGCTTGCCAAACCAGTTCACCTGTTTCAGCGTCTAGAGCAAAAACGTCACCATTTTCACTCCCCAAAAACACCTTGTTATAGCCAGCCACTACACCACCGGCAATACGAGCAGAGACCGCATCGTCAAAAAATCCTAGTTCGTCATTGATATCGCTTAAGTCGATATGCCAAACTTCATTACCGGTTTCCAGATCAAATGCATAGGCATCACCAAAGCGGCTGGCGGCAAATACTTTATCAAAGGCAACCGTTGGCGATAGACGAGAAAAGTAATGTTCTACCCCGTCGCCAACACTTTCGTCCCATACAACTTCGGGGCTAAATAGCTCGTCAATTTCGGTAAGTTCTGCAAATAACGGCGCCTCTTCTTCATCATCATCAGAAGAACAGCCAACTAATGCCGCCGAAAGCAAGATTGCGCTCAGGATGTGTTTATTGAAAATAGTCAAAAAAACCTCCTTTAACCCGCAACGTTTACGGTTAGATCATCCAGTTTAATCTGTAATGTTGGGTTGGCTTGTAAGCCTCCTGCATCGGCAGCTGCCTGATAGGCACTGCGAGCAAGCTCTTTGTTACCTTGTTGCAGATAAACATCACCTTTCACTTCTTCGATACCGGCTTTAAAGGTTTCCGGCATTGGTTTAGCAAGTGTCGCTAACGCCTCGCTATAAGCTTGTAGTTGAACTTGTACACGCGCTAAACGAATTAAGGCAATCGCTTGCAGGTTTTCATTGGCCGCAAGCGTTACCGCTTTGGTTAAATGGGTTTGTGCCGCAGTATAATCCTGATGTTCAACCGCATCTTTCGCTAACGCGAGTGAAGCAAAAGAGGAATAAGCAGTATCCTTATTGCCATCGATAAACGCTTGGGTGTTGGCACGGAAGTTATCTTCTTGCTTAGCAAACGCCTGCATGGTTTGCTGATATTGATAAGAAGCAACTTGCTGTGTTTCGAGTTGGCTATCCTGGTAGTAATTCCAACCAACAAAGCCACCTAAACCGAGCACTAAACCGGCAATTAATGAGTTACCATTTTCAGACCAATACTTTTTAATCGCATCTACTTGTTGTTCTTCTGTTTGATATGTTTCCACAACGTTACCCTTCAATTAACTGTTCTAATAACTGCGCGATATCACTGAAAGCGACAGTTTCTTGTTCTTTATTTTCACGCAAATATTTGACTGTTGCTTGCTGACTGGAAATTTCAGACTCACCTAAAATTATCGCAATCGCCGCACCAGATTTATCTGCACGTTTCATTTGTTTATTAAATTTACCGCCACCACAATGGCCCTGAATACGTATATCAGGTACCTGATCACGCCATTTTTCCGCTAGCGCCAAACCGGTAATATCGACACTCTCGCCCACCATTACCAGATAAACGTCTGTCGTTGCCCGAACATTTTCTAGTTTTTCTAATTCGGTTAACATCAACACCAAACGCTCAATACCTAAGGCAAAGCCCACTGCCGGAGTGCCTTTGCCGCCAAGTTGCTCCACTAAACCATCATAGCGACCGCCAGCACAAACTGTACCTTGTGCGCCGAGACTGTCGGTTACCCACTCAAACACCGTACGGTTGTAGTAATCGAGACCACGAACCAGGCGTTCATTGATTTGATACTTAATCCCGGCGGCATCTAAACGCTGACAAAGATTAGCAAAATGCGCTTTCGATTCTTCGTCCAAGTAGTTAGAAAGCTTAGGGGCATCTACCAGCAATGCCTGAACACCTTTGTTTTTACTGTCTAATACCCGTAACGGATTAACGTGCATACGACGCTTAGAATCATCGTCTAATTGCTCTTCATGCTGAGTTAAAAACTCAACCAGAGCATCACGATATTCCGCACGCGCCTGATTTGAACCTAATGAGTTCAGCTCTAGTGTGACAAATTCATTGATGCCAAGTTCCCGCCAAAGTCGCGCACTGAGCATAATAACTTCAGCATCGATATCGGCACTGGCAATACCGTAGGTTTCTATACCAAATTGATGAAACTGACGATAACGGCCTTTTTGCGGACGTTCGTAGCGAAACATCGGCCCCATATACCATAATCGTTGCTCTTGATTGTAAAGTAAACCGTGTTGATTACCGGCGCGTACACAGCTTGCCGTACCTTCTGGGCGAAGGGTTAAACTGTCGCCGTTACGATCGTCAAAGGTGTACATTTCTTTTTCAACAATGTCGGTCACTTCACCAATACCGCGTTTAAACAGGTTGGTAGATTCCACCACAGGCATGCGAATTTCTGCATAGCCATAATTGCCAGCAACACGACGCAGTACGTCTTCTACCATTTGCCATTTATTGGTTTCGCCGGGCAAACAGTCATTCATCCCACGTATTGCTTGAATCGCTTTACTCACTTAAGCCGTTCTCTTTGGTTTTATCGATAATAGCAATCGACATTTTATTAAAATAAAGGCGGCATTATAGGGTATATGCGGTTATTTATACAACATATAACGTCAGATAGCCGATTAATTTGCGGATGCTTATACTTCTTTGATGTCAATTTTGTTATTAGCATCCAATTGGCTCGCACGCGCGCGAATTTTTCGCTCTAAATTATCGACAATATCGTTATTATCAATGCGCTCACGTTGGCGTTCACCATCAAGGTAAAAGCCACTTTTTCGAGCACTGCCAGTCAGTCCAAGATCAGAGATTAACGCTTCTCCCGGGCCATTCACCACGCAGCCGATAATAGACACATCCATCGGCGTAATCATATCTTCCAGCCGTTCCTCAAGCGCGTTCACCGTGGATATCACATCGAATTCCTGACGCGAGCAACTTGGACAAGCAATAAAGTTAATGCCACGGCTTCTCAGTCGTAATGATTTTAAAATATCATAACCTACTTTGATTTCTTGCACCGGATCGGCTGCTAATGACACTCGCAGGGTATCGCCAATCCCTTCCGCCAATAACATACCTAGGCCAACCGCTGATTTCACCGCGCCCGAGCGAAAACCACCGGCTTCAGTAATACCAAGATGCAGTGGGTTATTAATTTGTTTTGCCAGTAAACGATAGGCGCCCACGGCTAAAAACACATCCGAGGCTTTTACGCTGACTTTAAATTGATCGAAGTTGAGTCTATCGAGAATATCGACATGGCGCATGGCCGACTCAAGCAAGGCTTCCGCGCACGGCTCATGATACTTCTCTTGGATGTCTTTTTCTAATGAACCGCCATTCACCCCTATCCGAATTGGGATGTTGTTATCTCTAGCGGCTTCTACCACGGAGCGAATACGATCTTCCCGGCCAATATTACCCGGATTAATGCGCAAACAATCAACGCCGTACTCGGCCACTTTTAAGGCAATACGATAGTCAAAATGAATATCGGCTACTAGCGGTATATTTACCTGCTGTTTGATTTGTTTAAATGCTTCGGCGGCATCCATGGTTGGCACACTCACCCGAACGATATCGGCCCCCACATCTTCTAACGCTTTAATTTGCTTAACAGTTGCCGCCACGTCTGTGGTCAGGGTATTGGTCATTGACTGTACGGTAATTGGTGCGTCGCCACCTACCGGGACATTGCCCACCATAATTTGGCTAGATTTACGACGAATAATTGGGGATTCACTAAACATATTTACTCAACATTTAACACTTGACAAGGCCTGTTTCATCAGCCGGCCCAGTTATTATACTTGATTTTTTCACAATACCAACTTGGTATAACTAATTCAGATTAGTTTTTCGGCCAAGTAAACTTGGCTATCTGACCTTGCTGAAATTGACTCATATCTATGGCTTGTTGATTATAATCGATTGCCACTAATTCTGGTTTGCCTAACGTAATCGAAAACGGCGCTTTGCCAGTTAAAGTCATTACGTAGTCTGCTTTTTTGATGCCCCAGGCTAAGCGCTCACCACTGGCATCAAAAATATTAACCCAACAATCACCCGAAAAAATGAATACTAATTGATCGGTGTTTGGCTCGGCTTCAACCGCATTATTTACTTCGCCGCGAGTGCTTGCTGTTGCACTGCTGATTACAGCAGCATCCGTAGCCCTATCCGCAGAATCTGGATTATTGGCCATATGTTGTTCAAACACCGCATCAGCCGTTTCAATCTGCTTTGCCAATGGCTCATCAGTTTGTGTAGCAAGCCCGGTACTATTATCTGTCGTTACCTTGGTAACCGCACTCTTGTCATCTGCAGAGGTTGCTTTAACAGCGCTAGTGCTTTGCTCTTGTAGAGCAGCATTAGTCACAACCGACGGCTCCATTTTAGCCGACTCTTGCCACCACCAAACAACCGTTAACGCGATCAAGATCAAAGCGATGAAATAAATGGTTAGCATTAAACGATTGTCTTCGGCCTGCTTACGCTTGTTTTGCGAGAAACTTTTCATTTCTGCATCGTTCTGTTCGGCAACATCGAGCATTTCATAACTAGATAAAATATCTTCGGAGTTAATTCCCACTATTCGCGCATAGTTTTTTAAATAGCCACGGATAAAGGTTTTCGGGGTATTGCTATCAAAACACTCTTGTTCGATACTTTCTATTAATGCCAGACGCAAATTCAGTTGCTCGGCAATCTCGCTCTTGGTCATTCCCTTGGCGATGCGCGCATCACGCAACAACTGACCGGGTCCTATCACTTCGATATCATCACCAATATCAACAGGCTCTTTGTTATCATTCATATATCGGATCTATTCTGGTTTTGTCAATCTAAGTACTTGGCCAATATGGATACTTTCTTGTTTAAGATTATTCCAACGGCGAATTGAATTTATTAAAATATTGTATTTCAATGATATTTGATACAGGTTGTCCCCTTCGCGAACCACGTGCACAAGTTCATCTGAGTCGTTAACGTGACCTGTTTGTGGCTTTTTTTCAGTCACCTGTTGGTTATCTACTCTGGCTTTAGGTTGAGTAATCGTCATCGCTGCATTAGCTGGAGTATTGATTGTTTTAATATTTTTCACGGCAGCTTGATTCAGTTGCTTAGTGGCGTTCGTCGCCGCTTGGGCATTGCCGGTTTGCCACTGCATTTGCCCATCTATTTTACTATTTTTGGCAATACTTTGACTCGTTTTCCGGGCAATAGTTGCGTCATTCACTAATTTTTTATTGGTAAAATCTATTTGCGGCTGCTGCTGGTTAAAACCATCTGCTTTGAAGCCGTTGTTTTTGCTTTTGTTTAGGACTACAATCGGTTTTCTGTCTATTTTTGCGCCAGATTTAATCAACTTAAATCTCAAATACTTGATCGCCAGTTTATCGGCTTCTATTTGTTTTAGCTCATTATCCAGATAGGCTTTTGCTTGCGTTGAGTCGGGGAACATTTTCAATAACATAGTGGCGTAATCATTGGCTATGTGTTCGTTACCTAAACTTTTTTGTACCTTAAATGCTAATGCTATTGCTTGCGGGGTAAAACGACGCGTAGCCAATTCAAAACGGCTTAAATAAGTTGCACTTTGTTCAAAATCAGCTTTCGCGTATTGCAATTGTGCCATTTGAAGTAAACTGGTTACACCATTTGGTCGATGGGCAATACTGCGTTGCAACGCATGTTCGGCTTTATCAAACTGATCTACTTTTAAATGGCAAAGTGCAATGTTCTCATAACTTTCTGACACTCGAATATAGGAGGGCACGGCAATGGCTTTTAAAAAATATTTTTCCGCTTCATCAACCCGATTTTGGCGGCATAAAAACACACCAAAATTGTTTAGCGTATTGGCATCATCTTCAGCCAAATCAAGCGCGATTAGATAGGATTCTTCGGTTTGTTGATATTCGCCAACGCTCTCGTAGTAATGGGCAAATGCGGTATAAACCGCAACCAAGTTTGGTGAGTATTGTTTGGCTTTTTCTAAATTATACTTTGCCTGGGCGGTGTTGCCCACTTTTAAGTAACCTAATGCTAAGGAGATACGGGTTGTGGCAATTTGATCGTCGCTGAAATCCCTATCAACAACCGGTTTATCTTCGACAAAGTTTTGCGTGACACAAGCATTAAGGCCACAAAGGGCAACAATGGCTAGCGTGATCTTCCCTGAATTTTGCAATAAGTTGAATATTGGTGTTCGCATGAGGCAGTCCAATTGATGTAATTATTGTTTTTTTATCCCAATACAAACTCTACTCGTTTTGTCTCGGTAATAAAAGCTTTATACCAATCTACATAAGTTTATTGTCAATTCAGTGTTTATGCAGGTTGGTATTAAACCAATTTTACCGATAATTCGTCTGATTTCAGCTTGTTTTTTGCCGTTCTTTTGGTTCTGTCGAATACATCACCGGCAAGCTGCCCACAAGCAGCATCAATATCTTCACCACGCGGGCGACGGGTAATTACCGTTAAACCATAACTTTGCAGGACTTTATCAAACCGGTCGATGCGCGAATTACTCGGACGTTGGTACTTTGAGCCTGGGTATGGGTTAAACGGAATTAAATTAATTTTACTTGGCGTTCCTTCAAGTACTTTCGCTAACTCATGCGCTTGCTCGGTAGAATCATTAACATGGTCTAGCATCACATATTCCACGGTTACCTGTTTGTTCGCTTTCGAACCATCGATATAGTGGCGACTTGCCGCTAAGAAATCTTCTAACGGGTATTTTTTATTGATCGGTACCAACACATCACGCAACGCATTATCTGCCGCATGAACAGAAATAGCCAACGCACAATCAATCTTTTCTTTAAGCATAGCAAGTGCAGGAACCACCCCTGACGTACTTACCGTTACCCGACGTTTAGATAAACCATAGCCTAAATCATTTAAAAAGGTATCGAGTGATGGAATCAGGTTTTTCATGTTTAATAGCGGCTCACCCATGCCCATCATCACTATGTTGGTAATTGGCCGAGTGCCGGCAATTCGCGTCGCGCCGATATCATTGGCAACCCGCCAAACTTGGCCGATAATTTCTGAAACCGCCAGGTTACGATTAAAGCCCTGCTGTGCCGTTGCGCAGAAAGTACATTCTAACGCACAACCAACTTGCGAAGATACGCACAAGGTTGCTCTTTCTTTTTCAGGGATCCACACGGTTTCGACTTCCTGACCGCCTTCAAGTAACAAAGAGTACTTAATGGTGCCATCGGCAGAAACCTGCTTTTCTTTGATAGTTGGTGCTTTAATTTCACATAACCGCGCAAGTTTTTGCTTTAATGCTTTATTTAGATTGCTCATTTGCTCAAAATCATCATAACCAAAATGGTAAATCCATTTCATAATTTGATCGGCACGGAAAGGCTTTTCGCCTATTTCAGTAAAAAATTCGCGCATCATTTGATGATCAAAATTTAATAGATTAACCTTTTTAACGGCATTGTCGGTCATGTAAGCACTCTTCCACTTAAAATCAAGGATGCAGATTGTACACTTTTTAAGCAAGTGAAACAATTTTGCTTTGTTATCGTTTTGTTACCAACAATTACATTTGTGCAATAGCAAACGATAAATACAAAGAAAGGATTTTGTTCATACAAACAAAATCCTTTCTGAATGTCAGGTACTCGGCCATGGCAGCTTGTACCTCGTATCTCGTTGTTAAATTAACGAGTACGTGGACAAACTTCTTCGTCAGAGAAGAAGTAAGCAATTTCACGTGCTGCTGATTCTAAAGCATCTGAGCCGTGACATGCATTTTCGTCGATTGATTCAGCGAAATCGTGACGTAAAGTACCCGCTAAAGCATCGCTTGGGTTAGTCGCGCCCATGATTTCACGGTTTTTAAGAACAGCGTTTTCGCCTTCTAAAACTTGTACCATTACCGGACCAGAAGTCATGAAATCAACTAAAGCACCAAAGAAAGGACGCTCAGCGTGCTCTGCGTAGAAACCTTCAGCTTTTTCACGGCTTAAGTGGATCATTTTAGCCGCAACGATTTTAAGACCAGCTGATTCAAAACGGTTGTAGATAGCACCAATTACGTTTTTAGCAACTGCGTCTGGTTTTACGATAGAAAAAGTACGTTCGATAGCCATGATAAGCCCTCAATAAAGTTAGATAGTCAAAAATTGGCGCGATTATAGAGGATTTAATAACAAATAACATTAACTAATTTCGTTCTATTGTTTCTAAATGACGCTAAATCGTAGACCGTTTATAAGTACGATAGTGCGGTTTCCAGAAATTTCGTTCAATGTTGGCATGCAATTGCTCATCACTGATTTCAAGGGCAAGGTTTTGCTGTTGGGCAAGTTTACCTATGGCGAAAGCAATTTCTTTACTGATATTGGCAACCTCAGTGATTGGTGGCAATAAATCGCCCTCCCCCGTATTGGCAAGTGGTGATGCTGCCGCTAAAGTTTCACTGGCAACCATCAGCATTTCATCACTGATAAATTTAATATTTGCGGCTAATACACCAAGGCCGATACCTGGGAAGATGTAGGAATTATTACATTGCACTATGGAGAAAATATTGCCTTGATACTCAACCGGTTTAAACGGGCTGCCGGTGGCAATGACTACTTCCCCGCCAGTCCAGTTAATTACTTGCTCAGGTGTTGCCTCCACTTGTTTCGATGGATTACTTAATGGAAAGATAATAGGTTTGTCGGTGCCGGCTTTCATCGCTTTGATGATCTCTTCGGTAAATAAACCTGGCTGACCAGAGACACCGATTAAAATATTAGGTTGAGCATTTTTCATCACTTCCAATAATGAAGCATATTCAGCTTTGCAGTTCCATTGATTAATCGCCGACTCACTCTGTACCAGCTTTTGCTGGAAGTCACGTAAATCACTCATTCCCTGAGAAAGAAGACCGTACCGGTCGACCATATATACTCGGCTTCGAGCTTGCTCATCCGATAAACCTTCACTACACATTTGCGCGATGATCTGTTTGGCAATACCACAACCTGCTGAGCCGGCGCCAACAAAAGCGATTTTTTGCTCTGACAGTTTTTCGCCTTTTACCCGACAAGCCGCAAGCAGAGTCCCTACTGTCACTGCAGCTGTGCCTTGAATATCATCATTAAAGCAACAAATTTCGTGACGATAACGCTCTAATAACGGCATGGCATTAGGTTGCGCAAAATCTTCAAACTGCAATAATATGTTGGGCCAGCGACGCTTGACTGCGGTAATGAATAAATCGACAAATTCGTTATATTCTTGCTGATTAATGCGTTTATGACGGGCGCCCATATACATAGGATCATTTAATAGTTTTTCGTTATTAGTGCCCACATCCGACATAATGGGCAAGGTATACGCAGGGCTAATATCACCACAAGAGGTATAAAGAGATAGCTTACCAATTGGAATGCCCATGCCACCGATACCCTGGTCACCTAAACCTAAAATACGTTCACCATCGGTAACGACTATCACTTTCACTTTTTGCTTAGTCGCATTGTGCAAAATATCATCGATTTGGTGACGTTCGGCATAAGAGATAAATAAGCCACGGTTACTGCGATAAATATCAGAGAACCTTTCACAAGCATCGCCTACTGTGGGGGTGTAGATAATCGGCATCATCTGTTCAAGGTTCGCTTGCACTAGTGCATGAAACAGGGTTTCATTTTTATCTTGAATATTGCGCAAATAAATGTGCTTATTTAACGCCGTTTGAAAACTTGAGTATTGCATGTAGGCACGATTTACCTGCTCTTCGATGGTTTCAAATCGAGGCGGGAGTAAACCAGTTAAATTAAAACTGACGCGCTCTTGCGCACTAAACGCACTGCCTTTATTTAGCAATGGCGTTTCTAACAGTGTTGGCCCTGCATAAGGGATATATAAAGGAGTTTTTGTTGTTTGTTACCCATGGAGTGCCCGCAAGTTGACTAATTAAAATAGGTTGTAAAGTTGGCATATACCCGTTCCACTTCAAGATGAAGGTTTCAGAGTGCTTGAGCGATGCCAATACAAGGCGCAGTTATGTAGTAATGGTTATTCTCGGCAACCGCTTATATGGACTCCTCATATTGTACAAGTAAAAATATTAAAAATATTAGATGCGTGCTTATATTCGGGCTCTT
>MAAC01009519.1_pt1 | contig 21827 bp, 19 predicted proteins | sample 1115981 | NCBI WGS metagenome assembly MAAC01 (sample SAMN04961126, study PRJNA320927) | seawater metagenome | isolation source: sample BD02T64 sea water enriched with oil for 64 days | place: USA:Gulf of Mexico | collected 2013-07-27
AAACAGCGGATTTGGCGCTTTGGTCATGAAATCAATGGTGTACTCATCCTGCACTATCACTTCAGAGACCGGTGAGAACCACGATCTTACGTCTGCTTCCTCTGAACTTGCCCGTTCATATGAGAACAGCACATCCTCTGCCGTGAAGGGCGATCCGTCGTGATAGGTCACGCCCTGGTGCAAGTGAAAGCGCCAGCCACCACTGCCCAGCGGCTCCCAGCTTTCGGCCAAAGCGCCTTCAATTTTCATCTGTTTATCTCGGCGCACCAGGCCTTCGTATATGTTGTTCAGAAACCCCAGAACCGGCGCAGAATTTACGGCATGCGGATCCATGGTCTGTGGATCCGTTGACCCCGCCCATTTAAAAGTTTCAGCTGAAACCGCGCTGGCGGACATACCCAGCACCAGTGCTGCAACAGCTGTTTTGGTGAATAATTTCATTGTTTCTCTCCCCGGGAACCATTTAACCATAGCTACAAATTGGCAGCTCACATTTTGAAGACTAGACACATCATCCGGAGCTGTCTAATTCTATAAGACCTGAAGAAATAACAATTCTGTTTCCAGAAATGTCTTGCCCAACCTGTTTTCCACTCGTCGCGCCGGTCGCTCTCAGCCAAAGATGTTTTCGAAATTGAAGGGGCGCATGTGGCCGCATTCATCATCAAACGCCTTATTCAGTCGATATTCGTTATGCTGGCAGTCAGCTTGCTGGCCTTCGCTCTATTCCGCTTTGTGGGGGACCCTGTCGCAGTCATGGTTGGACAGGAAACCTCCGTCGAGGATCAGGAACGCCTGCGCGAGCAACTGGGCCTGAATGACCCTGTGGTGGTACAGTACACACGGTTTGTAGGCAGTCTGGTGCGTGGCGACTTTGGTTTTTCCTACCGCACGCGCCAGCCGATCGGTGAAATGATCCTGGAACGTATGCCCGCGACACTGGAACTGGGCATTGTCTCGCTGTTGATTTCGCTCTCCGTCGGCATCCCCGCCGGTATTTACACCGCTCTGCGCAATGATGGGGTGCTGGCCAACGCTATTCTGGTGGTCACGCTGGTTGGTGTTTCGATTCCCACCTTCGTTATCGGGATCTTTCTGATCTACCTGTTCGGAGTGCAGCTTGGTTGGCTGCCGACATTTGGCCGAGGCGATGTTGTAGAAATTGGCTGGTGGAAAACAAATTTCCTGTCTCTTGGAGGCCTTCGCGCCCTGATCCTTCCGGCGATCACCCTGGGGGTATACCAGCTGACACTGACCATGCGGATGGTGCGCTCGGAAATGCAGGACGTGATGAACACGGATTTTATCAAATTTGCCATTGCCCGGGGCATTGACTACCGCACGGTTCACTACCGTCATGCGCTGCGCAATTCCATGGTGCCGGTGATCACTATAATCGGGCTGCAATTTGGCGGGATCATTGCGTTTTCCATCGTCACCGAAAGCGTATTTCAATGGCCCGGTATGGGTCTGCTGTTTCTTGACAGTATCCGCTACGTCGATATCCCGGTGATGTCCGTCTATCTTGTCATCATTGCCCTGATCTTTGTGATCATCAATCTGACAGTCGATATTCTCTATTTTATTATTGATCCGCGCGTGCGCCTGAAGTCAGAGGGCAGCTGATGTTGAGTTATTGGCGCCGTATTCGGGTTGAAAACGAACTGCTCTATCTGTTCCTCCACAACCGCGTGGCGCAGGTGGCGGCGGTGATCGCTATTGTCGCCATTTCGGGTGCATTTTTTGCGCCTCTCATAGCGTCCACAAACCCGCATGACCTGGCCAGCTTTGATATTCTCGACAGTTTTTTGCCGCCCGCGTGGACTGCGGACGGTGATAGACGGTTTCTGATTGGCACGGATGATCAGGGGCGCGACCTGCTCTCCGCAATCCTGTACGGCACCCGGCTGTCCCTGCTGGTCGGTCTCTCATCTGTCGCCTTTGCAGCCGTGCTGGGCACCAGCCTCGGGCTCGCGGCCGGGTATCTTGGCGGCCGTTTTGATGCCGTCGTTATGCGCATCGCTGATGTGCAGCTTAGCCTGCCCGCCATCCTGACCGCCCTTCTGGTGGACGGGGTCGCCCGTGGAATTCTGCCGCGCGAACAACACGAAGACCTCTTGCTGATCGTGCTGACGATTGCCATCGGCCTTTCGCTCTGGGTCAATTTCGCCAGAGTCGCGCGCGCTTCGACATTTGTTGAGCGCAACAAGGAATACGTGCAGGCGGCCGAGATCATGGGGCAGCACCCGGTCCGCATTATGCTGGTTGCAATTCTGCCGAACATTCTTGGGCCGTTGATGGTCATTGGCACAATCGATCTGGCTGTCGCGATACTGTTGGAAGCCACGCTCAGTTTTCTCGGCGTTGGTGTGCCGGCTGACCAGCCGTCACTTGGCACACTGATCAGGATCGGCACCGAGTATATTTTCTCCGGCGAGTGGTGGATCGTAATCTTTCCCTCGATGACTCTGATCCTGATGATCATCTCGGTGAATATCCTTGGCGACTTTTTCCGCACCGTATTAAATCCGAGGCTTCGCTGATGGGCAGCTTATTAAGTGTCACCGGTCTGACCGTCAAATACCCGACGCGGTTTGGAACCTTTACTGCGATCGAGGCGCTGGACCTGTCGCTTGAGCCCGGTGAAATTCACGGGCTGGTCGGGGAATCCGGGGCCGGAAAGTCAACCATTGGCGCCGCCATTATTGGCCTGATTCAGTCGCCGGGTTACATTGCTGCGGGCGATGTAAAACTGCATGGCGAAAGCCTGCGCAGCCTGTCCGACGCCGCGTATCACAAACTGCGCGGCGCAAAAATATCGATGATATTTCAGGATCCGCAGACTTCGCTGAACCCGCTGCTGACCATTGAAGATCAATTGGTCGAAACGATCCGCCAGCATTCTGATGTCAGCTATGGCGACGCCCGGGAAAGAGCGATTGAGCTGTTGAAAGAAACCGGGCTTCAGGACGCCGAGGCCCGTCTTGGGGAATACCCGCATCAGTTTTCCGGCGGCATGCGACAGCGGGTGGTCATCGCGTTGGCCCTGTGCACCAACCCGGACCTGATCATTGCCGATGAACCGACCACTGCTTTGGACGTTGCGATCCAAAAACAAATCCTCGCTCTGATCCGGCAACTGGCGCAGGACCGGGGCGTGGGCTTCATCCTGATCACCCACGACATCGGCGTCATCGCAGAAATTACCGACAGCGTCTCAGTGTTGCGCAACGGGAAATTGGTGGAAGAGGGGAAGACTGCTCAAGTCCTGGGCGAACCGCGCCACGACTATACCAAAGCGTTAATGTCGGCGGTGCCGCGACTGGATGAAAAACTTGAGCGTTTCGTTAACATTCTTGCCGATGAACCCGCGCTTGCGACTCCTGAACTGCAGTGGAATGTTGACGGCGCCTCCGAACAATTTGCATCCGACTGGTTGTTGAAAGGCGAACGTCCCACGCTCGCTGACGGCCCTGTTTTGTCGGTGCGTGATCTGGACGTGACATTTTATGCTGACAGACCCTTTACCTGGGGAGAAAAGCAGGGCACGCGCGCCTTGCGGGACATTTCTCTGGATGTGCTGCCCGGGCAGGTACTGGGCGTGATTGGCGAAAGTGGCTCGGGCAAGTCGACGCTGGCCAAGGCTGTCGTCGGACTGGTACGACCCACCGCGGGTAGCATCGGTTTTAACGGCGCGCCCTTGCCTTTGGGCCGGGACCGGCCGCGCAACCACGCTGCCCGGCGTAAGATTCAAATGGTGTTTCAGGACCCGTATTCGTCGCTGAACAACCGACGCACGATCGAAGAAATCATCAGTGAGCCCATCCGTTTTTTCAGGCTGGCCAAGTCCCGGACTGAGCAAAGGCGCATCGTCGCGTCAGTGCTTAATCTCGTGGAGATGCCGCAACGGGCAATGCTGAAATATCCTCACCAGTTTTCTGGTGGCCAACGCCAGCGCATCGCGGTTGCCCGCGCACTGGTGGCCCGCCCTGAGTTTCTTATTTGCGACGAGCCGACCTCAGCCCTGGATGTGTCCATACAGGCCCAGATACTGAATCTTCTCAAAGAGCTACAGGCCAGGTTTGGTCTTTCAATACTTTTCATAAGCCACGATCTGGCAGTGGTCCGGCAAATGTCAGACCAGGTCGTTGTATTAAAGAACGGGCAGTTGATTGAAACCGGCAGTGCTGAAGATTTTTTTGCCAGTCCGAAGGCAGACTACAGCCGCCAACTTTTGCAGGAAACCCCGTCTCTGGCGTTGATTGGCAGGCATTAGCGCGACCTGGAAGTCTCGTCTGACTTCACCAGCCCTGATGGGACAGAAGTTTCCCTGTGAAGCGATATTCCAGAGTGCAGTTGCGACTCCCGTCAAAATTGTTGGCGTTCGGAGAGCGCTGCGATCACATCTCAGGCGCGCCCAGATGAAACACTTCCTCCATCGGGGCCCACCACTCACTTTCGTCACGTGTATCAAACGGACGCTGCATTGGTCCGCAAATTTCCCACCATTCCTGCGTGACCGGATCTGCAGCGATTGCGGCGGCGTCGGCCTCGAAATCCTCGCCAAGGTACTCCCAGTACCCAAACAGAAGATTCTCGGGTTCGCGCAGGAATATTGAATAGTTGCTGATGTTTGACGCTGCGAGGCGTTGAAGCACGTCGGGCCAAACATTCGCGTGCAAGCGCTTGTATTCGTCGAGATGTTCCGGTGCAATTCCGATCACCATACCCATGCGTTTCATGACGACTTTTCCTCTTGCAGCGGGACAATTGCCCCCTGGTGTCCAATGACATGACAGGCCAGGTCATGTGCTGACTTCAGCGCCTCATATTGTGATTTTCCGTTCGCCATTGCGGCAAGATAGGCGCCGTTAAAACTGTCGCCGGCGGCGGTGGTGTCGACCACTTTGGTTGCGCTGGCAAAACTCTGATCGGCGCACGGATGCGCGCCAAGCGGCATTGGTCCTTCTGCTCCGCGTTTGAGCGCTCCGGTCGTGCATCCCGCAGCGTTGATCCTGTTTGCGACGCTGCCGGCATCAGCGTCCCCAAATAGGTCCATCTCGTCATCAACCGAGGGCAGGGCGATATCTGTCATCGACCAGACGCTGGCGATGGTGTCCTGAGCGGTTTTGCGATCTTCCCAAAGGGCAGGGCGGTAGTTGCTGTCAAAAGCGAGCTGAATACCATGAGTCTTCCGGATCGCTTTCACCCAGTCGAGCAGTATTCTGCGGTTTTCCGGCGGCAAAATGGCGAGCGTGATCCCGGAAAAATAGATCACGTCTGCATAGGCCATCGTTTCAAAGATGCTATGATCAGCACTTGCGAACATGTTGCGCGCTGCGGACTGATTGCGCCAGTACCGGAAACTGCGTTCCCCTGTGGTATCGGTCGCGACAGAGTATATCCCAATATTGGCTGTTGCGTCGCGGGATACCAAAGCGGCGTCGACACCTTCGGCTTCGATCCGGGCTATACAGCCCTCTGAAAGCGGGTCGGGGCCCAGGCGGGTCACGTAGGAAATCGCGCATTTTTCCGGCATCATCCGTCTGCAGTAGACTGCAGTGTTGAATGTATCTCCGGCAAACCCTACTGAAAAATCAGCATTTTTCCGGCAGATCTCGGCCATGACTTCACCGATGGCAATTATGCGGGTCATTGAGGCATACCTTTCAGATTGTAAAACCGGGTTGCTGTGCCGCCAAACAGGGCCTGGCGCGCCACCGGGTCGAGATCGCTGGCCATGCTGGCGGCCGCCGTAAACCAGTCATCGTAACGACCTGACAGCTCGAGAACGGGCCAGTCGCTTCCCCACATCAGCCGGTCTGGTCCAAAAATGGACACGACATGGTCAAATACCGGTTTCAGTGTTAACGCCGACCAACCGTCTCCGTATTCATTGGCAAGTCCAGACAGTTTGCAATGCACCTGGGGGTATGCGGCAAGTCGGGCCATGGCCGCGCGCCAGCTCTCACCTGCGTCCTGTCCGGCGGCGATTTCTGGCTTGGCGCAATGGTCGATCACAATTGGCAGATCAGGCAGCGTTGCTGCGAGCTTTGCAAGGTTTTCCAGATGCCTGGGCGTGACCAGAGCGTCAAGGCACAGGCCCAGTTCAGCGACTTTCGACAATGACTTTAGGACCGCCGGTTTCAGGATCCAGCCGGTGTCATCTATATCCTGCAACATTGGTCTGATCCCCTTGAACCGAGGGTTTTTTGCCAATCTTACCAGAGTCTCTTCGGCGTCTGGTCTTTCAAGGTTGACCCAGCCAACAACACCTAGAATCCAGTCGGTTGCGTCGGCAAGTGACAGCAGAAACTCGGTTTCTTCGACGGTTGCAGCGGCCTGAACCACCACCGTCCCGTCAATGCCGAGCGGCTTTGTCAGCGTAGCAAGATCCTGAGGCAGGTAGTCTTTTCGGATCCGGGAGACTGAGTCGTCCATCCACGCGTAGTCGCCGCGCGCGATGCGCCAGAAATGTTGGTGAGCGTCGATCGAAAGCACAGGTGCCTCTCCCTTGTCTGTTTTAAATGATTAAGTACACAATGACTGAACATGCGCAAGATGCCATTGACAGAAATTGTGTATAATAATAAAAAACAAATCAAGCCACTTCTCAAACGGACACCGCACATGACAATCACTCCTGTTCTGCAATTCGGCACCAGTCGCTTTCTTCAGGCGCACGCCGACCTGTTTCTGTCTGAGGCTCTGACTGCAGGAACGGCGGTGGGGCCGATAACAGTTGTGCAAAGTTCAGGGGACCCGGATCGCGCCCGCAGGCTTGGGGCACTTGCTGCGCCCGACGGGTATCCGGTTCGTATCCGTGGACTGCAGGACGGAGAGGTCGTGGACAAAGAGACGCGCGTGACCAGTGTGAAGCGCACACTTTCCACCCATTCCGACTGGGCGGAGTTGAAACGTGTCGCTGTTGAAGAGGCCACGTTTATTATCTCCAACACTGGCGATGCGGGCTATCAGCCAACCGCTGTGGACCTTAACGCCGACTTCCATCCGTCGATGTCCTACCCGGCCAAGCTGCTGCACCTGCTGCTGGCGCGGTTTGAGGACAATGCTGACCCGATACAGATCATGCCGCTTGAGCTGATTGTCGACAACGGCGCGGTTCTGAAGGCCCGGATCTGTGAGCTTGCGCAAGACAGGAGCCTGGCGTTCAGGACCTATCTCGAGCGCGATGTGACCTGGGTGAATTCACTGGTCGACCGCATTGTGTCCGAACCTCTGGAGCCCGCAGGAGCAGTGGCGGAGCCCTATGCGCTTTGGGCAATCGAAGATCAGCCTGGTCTGAAGCTGCCTTGCAAACATGCGTCGGTCCGCGTGTTTGACCGGCTTGCAACAGTTGAGGCGCTGAAACTATTTATCCTTAATCTGGGCCATACGTTGATGGCTGAAAACTGGGACACACCGGGTGCGACCGTCAAAGGCGTTATGGTCGATGATGAAAAATTGCGGGCCTTGCAGACAGTTTATCAGGAAGAGGTGTTGCCCGCGTTCGCGGCTGCGGGGCTGGGAGCGGAGGCCAGCGATTATCTGGCGGTCACGCTTGACCGGTTCGCCAACCCGTTTTTGGATCACCGGATTGCTGACATCGCCACCAACCACAAAGAAAAGGTTGGGCGCCGCATCGGGGCTTTCCTGAATTGGGCACAGCTTCAGTGCGACGAGAGGCCCAAGCCAGTTCTGTCTGCCATTGCTGCACGCCACGCTTGAAGGGAAATTCCATGAAAACCAACCGGATCGGGCGCACCGATGTTAAAGTAAGCCATGTTTCCTTTGGCTGTTCGGGGCTCGGGAACCTGGGCTGTAAAATCTCAGACGCTGAGGCACACGCGGTTCTGGCCTACGCCTGGGACAACGGAATCCGCTACTTCGACACCGCGCCTCCCTATGGCCGCGGACGTTCAGAGCAACGTCTCGGAGATTTTCTGAAGGGGAGGCGTCGCGAAGACTATGTCATTTCAACCAAAGTCGGGCGATTGCTGTCGCCCGGGATTGACCAGGACGAGGCAGATGGGTTTCTGCATCCACTGCCCAATGATGTCCGCTACGACTATTCCGCTGCGGGGATTGAAGCGGCTTTTGAACAGAGCTGTGCGCGGCTTGGGGTTTCGGAGATCGATATCCTCTATGTGCACGACATCGGCGAATATTGCCACGGGACCGCGGCGAATGAAGCACATATGGAAGACCTTCTGAGTAGTGGGGTCGCGAAGTTGCAGGAATTGAAAGCGCGCGGCAAAATCGGAGCGTTCGGACTTGGCGTGAATGAGAATGAGGTCTGTCTTGAGGTCATGAAACACTGTGATCTGGACGTGATCCTGCTGGCCGGTCGGTTGACGCTTCTGGATCGCAGCGCTGAGGAAGAACTGGTTGGCCGCTGCCGTGATGCTGGTACGAGCCTGGTTCTGGGTGGAATATTCAACTCCGGAATTTTGGCGCGGGGCGCGATCGCAGGCGCAACCTATGATTATGCGCCCCCCACAGCGGACATTGTAAACAAAGTCCGGGCGCTTGAGGCTAATACGCAGGAATATGGCATCTCGCTGGCGACGGCGGCTTTGCAATTTGCGCTGCATCATCCGGGGGCTGCATCCGTTTTGCTTGGCACAACCAAAGTGTCATCACTCACCCGAAATCTCGACAGTATCGCAGCGCCCTTTCCCGATGAGGCCAAAGCGCTGTTTGTCTGAACCGGGATTAATTACGGAAAATTATGCACTCTGAGCGAGTCCAGAAGTGTGTTCTTGGATGTCTTCAGGTGAACCGCCGCCGCCGCAACTGCTTTTTCGGGGTCACCGGTGCGCAGCCCGTCGATCCAATGCAGGTGCTCGCGGATAGCCGCTTCATTTCGCGTGCGCTCACTCGATTTGTCCCACTGGTAATGGTAGTGGAAGATCAGAGATATAACCTTTTGAAATTCTGAGACAAAACGGTTTTTGACCACATTGTTGATCGTTGTATGAAAGTCTTCATCGAGTTTCGAGAAGTCGTGATAATCAGTTTCGATACGATCCAGCAGCGACCGGTGTTTCTCTTCCAACCTGTCGAGCTGGGACCAGATTGGATGCGCTGCGGGCAGGGTGCTCAGTTGCCGGACTGCGTTCAGTTCCAGCACCGCGCGGAAATCTGACAGCTCGATCGCGAATTCTTCGGTGAATCCCATCAAGGTCCAGCCCCCACGTTCGCGCCGCTCAACCAGCCCGAAGCGGCTCAGCCCCGATAGAAATTCCTGCAGCATATGGGGCGAGACTGAAAACTGACGTGCGAGCTGCGTGACGTTGAGCGGAGTGCCTGGCGGCACATCAAATCGCAACACCCATTCGAGAAAGCGCGTCTCCAACTCATCCAGCGAGATTAAGTCATCATTGATCTGAAGCCTGTCCTCATCGCGGGGCGCACGGATCAGAGATTTGGTGCGTCCTTGCCAGGAAATGATTTTCTGCTCGTCCAGGGATTGTAGTGCGCTCCGGATCACCGTACGGCTGACGTTGAACTGTTCTGCCAGCGCTGACTCCGAGGGCAGCGTCTGATTCACTTCGAAGGATTCGCACAGGTCCAGCAGCTGGTTAAACGCTGTTCTAAACCGCGTATCGGTCCTTGCCATTTATCAATCTCCAGTTAACGCTTTGAAAGTGCAGATCTAAATTTTTGATCTGTATTAAAAGATAAAAAACTATTGACCAAAGTCAAGTCGCGATCCAATATGTTTTTAATCAGAAAAACCCGTTCCGTACGTTTGGGAGGACAAAGATCGTGGCACATATCGAAAAGGCGCAGGTTGGCGCGTTGCGATTTAATATTTCTGCAGGCACCTTTCACAAGTTTTCAGCGCTGCTGACGCTGGTGATCCTGGTGGTTGTTTTCTCTTTCGGAAACGCCGCCTTTCTGTCCGTCAACAATGGCCTGACCATTCTGCTGCAGACGTCGGTGATCGGATTGCTCGGCATTGGCATGACGATGGTCATCATCACTGGCGGTATTGATCTGAGCGTGGGTTCGGTGCTGGCCCTGTCGGGCACTGTAACCGGGATGATGGTTAAATCAGGCCTGCCAGTGGTGCCGGCGATGCTGCTGGGCGTGCTGACGGGCGCTGCGTGCGGGCTGTTCAACGGTTTTGTCATCACAAAAATGCGGATCACTCCGTTTGTCGCCACATTGGGCATGATGCTGATCGCGCGTGGATTTGCGCTTCAACTGACAGGGGCAGCCCCAATTTCGCGCCTTGGTGAAGCTTTCGGAGTGCTTGGAAACGGCGCGCTTTTCCGGATTGTTGAGCAGGGCAATAACGGCTTTCCCAAGGTCGTATTCCCCGGCATTCCCTACCCGGCGATCTTGTTGGTCGTTGTGGCTGTGATCGCGGCGTATCTGCTCAACCGGCGTCAGATCGGGCGTCACATTTACGCTGTCGGTTCCAACGAGGAAGCCGCGCGTCTGGCAGGTGTTGAAGTGCACCGGACCAAACTTATCGCATATTCGCTTTCTGGTGCGCTGGCAGGGCTTTCCGGCATCGTTCTGATGTCCCGTCTGATCACTGCGCAGCCCAATGAAGGCGTGATGTACGAACTTGACGCCATTGCCGCAGCCGTCATCGGTGGCGCGTCCCTGATGGGCGGCGTGGGGAGTATCTCGGGCACAATGATTGGTGGTTTCATCATCGGCGTGCTTCGCAACGGGCTGAATATGGGGGGCGTCTCGTCCTTCATCCAACAAATCGTGATCGGGTTCGTCGTCATCGGCGCCGTCTATATCGATCAGATCAGAAACCGGCGCTGAACCGGTTCCGCAACAATCCAAATTACATCTTCATAGGGAGGAAATCATGAAGAATCTTATAGGCGCAGCACTCGCAACAAGCGTATTGGCCCTCAGCCCACTGGGCGCGACGGCCGGCGAAATTGCGGTGATCGTGAAGACCACGAATTCCAATTTCTGGCAAAACGTAAACAAGGGCGCGTCAGCTGCGATTGCAGCTCAGGCCGAGCATACAATGACCTTCAACGGTCCGGCTTCAGAATCCGCCATTGCAGATCAGGTGAACCTGGTTGAGAACGCCATCAATCGCAGCGTATCCGCTATTGTACTTGCGCCCTCCGATCCCGACGCGCTGGCCCCGGTGGTCAAACGTGCCTATGAGGCCGGTATTCCGGTTGCGATCATCGACTCCGGTCTCACAGAAGGTTCTGAAGGCACTTTTCAGGCTTTCCTGTCCACAGACAACAAAGCGGCAGGTGAACTTGCTGCCCGGATGATGATCGAAGCTGTTGGTGGCGATGGTAAAGTTGCGGTCATGTCCTACGTCGCTGGTGTGGGCTCCGAGATCGGTCGTGTCGGTGGTTTCATTGATTACGTCGAGGCCAATTCCTCGATCGAAATTGTTGGTCCGTTCTATTCGCAATCGCAGATGGCGACCGCGCTGAACCAGACCACCGATATACTGGCTGCCAACCCTGATCTTGAAGGCATCTATGGCGCCAATGAGCCCACGGCTGTTGGTATGGGGCGCGCCCTGGTTCAGGCCGGCAAGGCGGGTTCGGTCGTGGCTGTCGGGTTTGACGGCAATGGCGACCTTCAGGATTTCGTCCGTGACGGCACGCTGAAAGCAACACTGGTGCAAGGCTCGTTCCAGATGGGTGAACTTGGCGTCAATGCCATGATCGACCTGATTTCTGGTAATTCTGTGGATGGTTTCATCGACACCGGTGTGGTCGCTGTGACCAAAGAAAACATCGACACGCCAGTGGCGCAGAACGTTCTCTACTAAGACGTTGCCGCCTTCGGGGCCGGTTTTCGGCCGGCCCCGCTCTTCTCACGACCTCTGAGAATTCCGGAGAACCAATATGGCTACAGCCTCTCAAACAAACACCCCGCTGGTGGAAATGATCGACATTGAAAAGCACTTTGGCGGCGTGCGCGCGGTCAACGGCGTATCGCTCGACCTGTTTCCCGGCGAAGTTGTCGGTGTATTGGGTCACAATGGGGCAGGAAAATCCTGTCTGATGCGCATTCTGTCCGGGGCGATGATTCCAAACGAAGGCCAGATCAAAGTCGGGGGCGAAGACAAGACCATCCATTCGCCGCACGACGCCCGTGATTGTGGCATCGAAACCATTTATCAGACGCTGGCACTTGCTGATCATCTCGACGCGCCGGCCAATCTTTTCCTCGGCCGGGAGTTGAAAACCCGCTTTGGAAATCTCGACGAAAAACGGATGATGGAAGAAGCCGCAAAAGTGCTGCATCGCCTCAATCCAAATTTCAAAAACCTGTCCGATCCGGTGTCCAGCCTGTCAGGCGGCCAGCGACAGGTGATCGCCATTGCCCGCGCGATCTACTTCAACGTCAAAATCCTGATCATGGATGAGCCGACCGCGGCGCTTGGCCCTTCGGAAACCGCGATGGTGGGCGAACTGATCCGGCGCCTGTCTTCTGAGGGCATCGGAATTTTGCTGGTCAGCCACGATATGCATGATGTTTTTGAGCTCTGTGACCGGATCATGGTGATGAACAAGGGGCACATGGTTGGTGCACATCCCATTGATGAAGTCAGCAAGGATGACGTTCTGAGTCTCATTATCAAAGGCGGTCTTCCTGACGGCTGGACCCCACGTAACAAGCAGCTGAACTGAGGCCCGCAATGAATATATCACCCACACCCGTGATGACCTGCGGCACTTGTATTGAGCCAGGTCGCTTTGAACTGACCACCCGTGATCTGCCGCAATCCGCCCCGGATGGTTGGGTGCTTCTGGATATCAAAGCCATCGGGATCTGCGGCACCGACTATCATATATTTGAGGGCAAACACCCGTTTCTGGAATACCCGCGCGTGATCGGCCATGAGCTGTCCGCCCGGGTTGTAACTTCCACTGACGAATGGAAAGCAGGACAGCTGGTGGTGGTAAACCCCTACCTGTCCTGCGGTACTTGCCGAGCTTGTTTGCGCGGCAAGCCAAACTGCTGTTATCAGATCGAAGTTCTGGGTGTGCATCGGGATGGCGGCATGTGTGGCCGGATCGCTGTGCCTGCGGGAAACCTTTACGACGCAGCAGGGCTGAGCGAGCTGGAAGCGGCCATGGTGGAATTTCTGGCGATTGGAGCGCACGCCGTGCGGCGCTCGGAAATCGGGCAGGGCGACCGGGTGCTTGTCACCGGTGTCGGGCCGATCGGTATCGGCACCGCATTGTTCGCGCGGCTGCAGGGCGCGGAAGTGCATTTGCTTGATATCAGCGCCACCCGGCTGGACGGCGCACGCGAAAAATTTGGCTTCGAGCGGCTGCACAACGTGGGTGAACCGTTGCTGCTCGGGGAGCTGGCTGACGGGTTCGATGCGGTTTTTGACGCTACCGGAAACGGCAAGGCGATAGAGGCCGGATTTCCGATGCTCGCCCACGGTGGCAGCTACGTTCTGGTGAGTGTGGTGAAGGGGGACATCTCCTTTGTTGATTCCGATTTCCACAAGCGCGAGATGCGTATTATTGGCAGCCGCAACGCATTGGGCGAGGATTTCGCACAGGTGATTGCCGCGCTCAAATCGGGCGAAATTGACAGCCAGGCCTTGTGTTCTGAAGTTCTTTCTCTGAACGATGTACCGGAACGCATGGCGCAGCTTGCGGAAAATCGTGACAATCTGATCAAGGCCATTGTTACCCTTTAACCGCAATGCAGAGGGATCCGGTTATGGGGTATTCTGACCGCGCTACGCTGAAACTTCACGACCGGGACAATGTTGTCATCGCGCTGCGTGATCTGCCGGCGGGGACCAGAATTCAGCGCGGTTCCGTGACGCTTTCGACGGCTGTTCCGACGGGGCACAAGATCAGCATCAGTGCTCTGCAACCTGGCGCGCCGGTGCTGAAATATGGGCAGATAATTGGTCAGGCCAGTATGGGGATCGCGCCGGGTGATCACGTGCACAGCCATAATCTCGGGATGGGAGATCACAAACAGGACTATGGGTTTGCAAGCGCCGTCGCAGCCCATCCCAAAGCGCAACAGACAGCACATTTTCAGGGGTATCAGAGACCTGACGAGCAAGTCGGAACCCGCAATTATCTTGGCATCCTGACCTCGGTAAACTGTTCAGGGTCTGTTGCGCGTTTCATTGCTGAAACTGTCGAACGTGACGGTTGGCTGAGCGACTATCCAAATATTGATGGTATCGTGCCGATTGTGCACGGCACCGGTTGTGGCATGTCAGGGACCGGCGAAGGGTATGACACGCTTTTCAGGACGTTGTCAGGCTACGCGCGCAACCCGAATTTCGGTGCAATTCTGTTGATCGGGCTGGGCTGCGAGGTGATGCAAATCCCTGACCTGATCGGTCGCGCCCGGATGAAAGAGTCAGCCCGGTTTCGTTATATGACAATCCAGAATTCCGGAGGCACCCGCAAATCCGTCGAAAAGGGCGCCAAACTACTCCGTGAAATGGCCGCAGAAGCTGACAAGGCGGTGCGCAGACCAACTCCGGCGTCTGCCCTGATGATCGGGATGCAATGCGGCGGCTCAGATGGCTTGTCCGGGATTACCGCCAATCCGGCTTTGGGTATGGCCTCTGATCTGATCGTAGCCCAGGGCGGCACGACTTTATTGTCTGAAACCTCGGAAATTTACGGCGCTGAACATCTTTTGACCAGACGAGCCGTGTCGCGGGAAGTCGGCAAAAAACTGATTGAACGCCTGGACTGGTGGGAGAATTACTGCGCCCGCAACTTTGCTGAACTCGATAACAATCCGTCGCCAGGGAACAAGCGCGGCGGCCTGACCACAATTCTTGAAAGATCTCTCGGTGCGGTTTCAAAGTCCGGATCGGCTCCGTTGACAGATGTGCTGAGATATGGCGAACGCCCCGTGCAAACGGGTTTGATGTTCATGGACAGCCCGGGATATGATCCGTGTTCGGTAACGGGACAGGTGGCTTCAGGTGCCAATCTGTTTGTTTTCACAACCGGGCGGGGCTCAGTCTCGGCTACCAGCCGACACCCTGTATCAAGCTCGCTTCAAACTCAGAGATGTACACGCGCCTGGCGGAAGATATGGATCTGAATTGCGGTGATATCGTCACTGACGGTGTATCCCTGGTCCAAAAAGGGCAGGATATCTTTGACCTTGTATTGATCACCGCGTCAGGACAGCGCACCAAAAGCGAAAGCCTGGGCTTTGGAGGAGCCGAGTTTGTACCATGGACGATTGGCGCAGTAATGTGAATTCTGAGGAACTGGTCTGCTCATGTGGCGACCGGTCCGATACTGTCCTGCCCAGGCATCCAGCCGGTTAGTTGTTAAATTTTAACGGTTGCAGGCCGTCATAATGCCCGGAGAGCAAACCATAGTCCTTCCCAGGATCAATGCCGGCGTGGACACCCATATCCAACGTGATTATCCCGTACTTTGATATCACGAATTCTTGGACCGCGCGTTTCCCAGCTCAAATGTCCTCCTGTATCCATTTTACGCGATGCGAATGATTTGTACGTGACAAAACCAGGGTCTGGCCGGCTTGGGTTGATTGTACATATGAAACTTGGGGCTGCGTCACTCACAGTTCATTTCGCTATTCGTTTTCGCCAGGTTTTCTGGCTTCAGAGCGGGATAATCTGCAGGTGAACTCATGCATGATTAAATGCAATCCAGGTCTTACAATTCCTTCCTTTTGGGCTTTTGGTCGTGACTCCGGTCATTTGGCGCAGTCTGACACTCAAGTGCTGGTCGCCCGCTACACCGGGATTAAGCCCGGTCCTTCCGTTCACAGCTTGCAGATGACGCTGGGCCCACTGTCGCGCTGCCAGCCCCGCTGATGGAATGCATGACATGTTGAGGCTGCATGTCACCTCTGGTGATTACTGTGCTGATTTTGCGTCAGAATACCGGGGAGTGCGCGCGAAAGCGATTGAGCTTTAATTTCCGAGTATTTTTGTCGGAAACCCTTTACCTGATAAATTTTGTCAGGTAGGGGTGTCGCCGTATCCGCCCGGCGGGCGAAAGTAATAAGGACAAATTATGACCCTGCGCACATCTCTTTTTGCAGCACCTCTGCTGTTTGGTTCGGCCGTTATGGCCTCAGCCGTTGAAACTGCAGATATCCTGGACAATTACGCCGACATCGCCCAGGCAGGCTATGAAGACAGCCTGACCCTGGCAAAAGCTCTCAAAGTGGCTGTTTCTGCTTTGATCGCAGCACCGACAGAGGCGAACCTTCAAGCCGCCAAACACGCATGGCTGGCCGCCCGTGTGCCTTACCAGCAGACCGAAGCATTCCGGTTCGGCAACCCGACCGTGGATGAGTGGGAAGGCAAAGTGAACGCCTGGCCGCTGGACGAAGGGCTGATCGATTACATCGACGCTGGCTTCGGCTCCAACGATGAAAACCCCTATTCGCAGGTTAACATCATCGCCAACCCGGTCTTTGAAGTGTCCGGCACCAATATCGACGCCACCGTGATCACCCCGGCGCTGTTGGAAACGCTGCACGAAGTCGACGGTATCGAGGCCAATGTGACGACTGGTTACCACGCGATTGAATTCCTGCTCTGGGGCCAGGATCTCAACGGGACCGAGCATGGTGCCGGTGCGCGCCCGGTTGCCGATTTTGACACTGCCAATTGTACCGCTGGCAATTGCGACCGTCGCGGCGACTACCTGGTTGCAGCAACCGACCTGCTGATTTCCGACCTTGAAGACGCGGTGTCCAACTGGTCCCCGATGGGGCAGGGCCGTGAAGACGTGACCGCCGAAAACAGCAAAGGCCTGGTGATGGCTTTTACCGGCCTCGGTTCATTGTCCTACGGCGAACAGGCGGGCGAACGTATGAAGCTCGGTCTGCTGCTGAAAGACCCCGAAGAAGAGCACGACTGTTTCTCCGACAATACCCACAACAGCCACTATTTTGACGGGCTCGGCGTGCGCAACGTCTATACCGGCCGCTATGTGCGCATTGACGGCTCCGTGGTGTCCGGCCCGTCGCTGCATGATCTGATCTTGGCCAAAGACGCAGTTCTCGGAGCAGCGCTGCTCAATGATCTGAACACCACAATGATCGCGCTGGGTGCCATCCGCACCACAGCCGAAGCCGGCACCAGCTACGACCAGCTTCTGGCAGCAGGCAATGACGCCGGAGAAGCATTGATCCAGAACGCGATCGACGCGCTTGTGGCCCAGACCCGCAATATTGAGCGCGCGGTCGAAGTCGCAGGTCTTGAGGGGGTATCTGTCGAAGGTTCCGACAGTCTCGACGACCAGGCAGCTGTATTTCAATAAGGGCAGACAATGATTATGAAAGCCAATTCGGGGCGCAATATGCGCCCCGTCTCAGCCATCCTGACGGGTCTTGCAGCAGCTACGTTCGCGACATCCTCCGCCCAGGCTGAGTCCGCTGGTTCCGCCGTCACGCTGCTCGGCGAACCTCATTTGAACATCCTTCCGCGCACGGAGGCTGAAGAGGCAAGGATTGCGCCGGTCATCGCGCCGGCGGATCAGTTTGCCGCGCCTGAAAATTTTGAGACCCGGGCGGGTGGCGGCACCACCAAATTCAATAACCAGACCCGCGACGCGTTTTCGTTCGCGTCCTCCAACATGGCGTTTTCGTCGGAAATGGATTTCAAAGTCGGCAACGGGTTTTTCAAAAAACTCTGGGTCACCGCTCCTGCCTCAACTGTTTCATCTGATGGTCTGGGGCCGATTTATAACGCGCGGGCCTGCCAACGCTGCCATATCAAAGATGGACGTGGTCATACGCCGCAAAACGCTGAAGACACCGGCGTTTCGATGTTCATGCGCATTTCGGTCCCGAAAGACGTCTCTGACCTCAGCGAAGACCTGCTCGCATACATGGCCAATGCGCCAGAGCCGAACTACGGCACTCAGATCCAGGACAAATCAATCGCCGGTCACAGTATCGAAGCCCGGATGCAGATCGACTATACGCCGCTGCCGGTGACACTCGGAGATGGCAGCGTGATCACTTTGCGTGCGCCAGCCTACAGCCTGTCTGATCTGGGCTACGGCGCGCTACACCCCCAGGCACAGCTGTCGCCCCGCGTATCGCCCCAGATGATCGGCCTGGGTCTGCTGGAAGCCGTGCGCGAAGCCGATATCCTCGCCATTGCCGATCCCGGGGACACAGATGGCGATGGCATTTCCGGTCGCCCGAACCGGGTTTGGTCCGGCCTGTATGATCAGTGGATGCTGGGCCGTTTTGGTCTCAAAGCCGGTGCGGCCACAATCCAGGAGCAATCTATGGGCGCTTTTGCTGGTGATATGGGGCTGTCCAATCCGCTGCACCCGGCGGGATCCGGTGAATGTACCGCGCTGCAAACTGACTGTCTGGACGCCCCTGACGGCAACACCCCGTCGCAGGGCGATCTGGAAGTCAGCGAGCAGGTGATGGATCTGGTGACGTTTTATGCCCGCAACCTGGCAGTGCCCGCCCGGAGGGATGAAGACGATGCTAAGGTGCTGCGGGGCAAAGAGATGTTCTATGCCAGCGGTTGTACCTCTTGCCACACGCCAAAATATGTCACCCACCGCCTGGCTGACCGCCCGGAACAAAGTTTTCAGCTGATCTGGCCTTATACCGACATGCTGCTGCATGACATGGGGCCTGGCCTGGCCGACAACCGCCCCGAATGGCAGGCCGATGGCCAGGAATGGCGCACCGCGCCGCTGTGGGGCATTGGCATGACCGAAACCGTCAGCGGCCACACCGAATTTCTGCATGACGGACGGGCGCAGAGCCTGCTGGAAGCGGTGCTGTGGCATGGCGGCGAAGCCGAAGCCGCAAAAGAAACCGTGCGCCTGATGCCCGCAGACGACCGCGCTGCACTGATCGCTTTTTTGGAGTCGCTCTGATCATGAAACCCTTATTGACCGCCGCGTTGATATTTGCGCTCGCCAGTTCTTCATCGGCGCAGACCTCACCTGTTGAAGCCTCCATTCCAGGTGCGGTCGACATCGACCATCGCGCGTTGCAGACACGGGCGCTGGCCGTTTTGGAATCCCAGTTCGGTGCCTTCAGATCCGCAGCTGCCGATCTGGAGAAAGCCTCGGTGCTATTCTGCGCCGGCGCGCTGCCACGCGATGAATACCTGGCGGTGTTCCGCACTGGATGGCTGGCCTGGGCACCGCTGGACAGCTATCAGTTCGGCCCGGTGGAGCAATCCGGTGCTGCCTTGCGGGTCAACTTCTGGCCGGACAAGAAGAACTTTACCGGCCGCGCCCTGCGTCAGCTTCTGAAAGCCACTCCGAAGGCGCAATCTGATCCGGCTTTCATCGCCCGAGGCTCGGCAGCGGCCCAGGGTCTGCCCGCGATAGAGCGGCTGTTGTTCACCGACGCGCAAGAATGCCCCGCGATCACCGGGATTTCCGCCAATCTGTCTGATATCGCTGACGGGCTCTATACCGGATGGTTCTCTGGCGATGGCTGGGCTGACCTTGTGCGCGCTGCCGGGCCCGACAACCCGGTCTATCTGAACGACGCTGAGTTCACCAAAACGCTCTACACCGCGCTGCATTTTGGTCTGACCCGGGTCGGCGACGCCCGCCTTGGCCGGCCGCTCGGCAGTTTTGACCGCCCGTTTCCCAAACGCGCAGAGGCCTGGCGTGCGGGTTTGACCGCAGATATCATGTCGGCGCAGATCAGTGGCGTTTCAGACATGCTGCGGGATGGGTTTGGCGCCTCCGTTCCACCGCAAAACCTGCAGCGCGCGCTGGCCGCATTCGCTGCAGTCCAGGACCGTCTGCATCAGATAGGAGCGCCGGTTCCGGAGGCGGTAAACGACCCAGCCCTCCGCATCCGTGTCGAATCGCTGCAGAACATGACTCTTGCGCTGATGTCGGTGCTGAACCGGGACATTGGAGCCAGGCTGAAGGTCGAAACCGGGTTTTCGGCTGCGGATGGCGATTGATGGACCGTCGTCGTTTCCTGCTGGCCGCCGGCGCTGCCACCGTCGCCGGCCCCTCCTGGGCGGAGCTTGGCGCGCCGGCCTTTCTCACTGCAGCAAGCCGCGCGGACAATTCCACCTGGCTCGTGGGGCTCGGGGCAAGGGGGGAGGTAAGATTTGCCGTTGCGATACCTTCGCGAGGCCACGCCGCAGCCGCCCATCCCAGGCGCGCCATTGCGGTTGCCTTTGCGCGCCGTCCCGGGCGTTTTGCGGTGGTGCTTGACTGCGCAACAGGTCGTGAAATCACGCGGCTGGCGGCTGTTGAGGGACGCCATTTCTACGGTCATGGTGCCTTCACGCGCGACGGGCGCTATCTGTTTACCACCGAAAACGACTGGGAAAACGGTGCCGGGGTTCTGGGCATCTGGGATGTTGGAAACGGCTGGAAACGTGTAGGAGAAGTGGCCTCCGGCGGCATCGGTCCCCATGAGATCATCCGTCTGCCCGACGGAGTGTTTGCAGTGGCAAATGGCGGCATCCACACGCGTCCGGATTCTGCGCATTCGAAACTTAACCTGCCGGATATGCGCCCCAACCTGAGCTATCTGAGCAGTGACGGAACGCTGCTTGAAACCGTTGAGCCGGAACCGGTCCTGCATCAAAATTCGATCCGCCATCTTGACGTGGACTCCCGCGGTCAGATTGCGATCGCCACTCAATGGCAGGGCAACCCGCTGCAGCCGGTGCCGCTGGTCGCGCTGCACAGACGCGGTCAGACTCTGCGCTGGCTCGACCACCCACAAACGGTACGCTTGAAAAATTACGCGGGCTCGGTCGCCATTGCGGCAAGCGGGGATCAGATCGCCGTGACCGGTCCAAGGGGAGGACGTGTGTTGTTTTTTGACAGTGGAGGCAATGCACTGGGCGACCGCGCGCTGGACGGCGCCTGCGGCGTGGCGCAAAGCGGTGGTGGTTTTGCCATCACAATGAACGGTGGCCTGACCCAGACGGGGCCAGACGATCCGCGCACCATTGTCGTTGCCGGCGACTGGTCCTGGGACAACCATCTGGTGCGTATTTAGCCTGCAAGTCACGGCCGCAAAAACTGGCCGGTAGCCAGTTGACCAAAGACGGCGCGGTGACATTGCCGATCACAGTACCGTTTGCAAGCGCAGACGAAGGATAAGAGGTAATCCCGGCTGGTATTGGGAACGATAGCCATTCCAGGGCCGGGATCTGGTATGTGGTGAATGATCGCATTCTGTATGACTGGCTACAATTCGCGGGCCGCTGGGATGATAAAACGATCTCGGCAAAGCGTTGATAATTCCATTGTCGATTGCGTTCCGATATTTCAAAAACCCACGCACCTTTGGTGTGGAAAAGAAAGTCTGATCATGGATATTCGAAAAACGGTTTTCACCAAGGAAGTCATTGAAGCCGACGAAATGGGCAAACCTTGTGATCCGATCACGCGCGTCGCTGCCATTGCAATCGTGCAAAATCCATTTGCCGGGATCGAGCAAGAAGACCTTTCGCAACTCTTCGACGTTGGTTCGAAACTCGGCCAATCTCTGGCAGAAGAGCTCGTGAAAATGCTTGAGGGGCCACCCATTTGCTATGGCAAAGCCGCGCTTGTCGGTTCTTCAGGCGCAGTGGAGCACGGCGCAGCAGTGCTGCACCCCAAGCTTGGCAAACCGGTGCGGCAAGCCGTTGGCGGCGGCAAAGCTCTCATGCCGTCCAACCATAAGGTTGGGGGAGTGGGCAGTAGCTTTGATCTCCCGCTTGGACATAAAGATGAGCCATGGTCGTTTGATCACATTGACACGATGACCCTTTGGGTGCCCGACGCACCACGCGCAGACGAAATCGTGCTTTGCATCGGAATGTCAGACGGAACACGTGCGCACCCGAGCGTCGGAAAAGGTCCAAATCA
>MAAC01015483.1_pt1 | contig 21825 bp, 15 predicted proteins | sample 1115981 | NCBI WGS metagenome assembly MAAC01 (sample SAMN04961126, study PRJNA320927) | seawater metagenome | isolation source: sample BD02T64 sea water enriched with oil for 64 days | place: USA:Gulf of Mexico | collected 2013-07-27
CGACAATAGCGACGTAGCCCCACCTGATCCCATGCCGAACTCAGAAGTGAAATGCGTTAGCGCCGATGGTAGTGTGGGAGTTCCCATGTGAGAGTAGGACATTGCTAGACTTCTATTTAGAAAAGCCCGTTACGAAAGTAGCGGGCTTTTTGCTTTCTAAAATTTAACAAGTACTAAGCGACAATAGTGAGGTGGCTCCACCTGAACCCATGCGCACATTCCAAAACAAGCAGAAGTGACCGTTCCTGAGCATCCATGCTCCCACGGCATTAGTATTTCCCTATACTTCAAATGCGTTAGCACCGTTAGTTGAAAGCGTGTGGATGTTCTTCTCTTTATGTGAGGTCGCTCCTGTGCATCCTCGGTAACTTCTCCTGCGTTACCCTAATGACCTACATCCATGTAGGAAATGCGCTTGCGACATTAGTGAATCCATTCACGTCAGGAAGAAATTGCTAGGATTTTTGCTGTCTGAAATACTAGATAAAGTGCTACATCATTAATTGCAACAGAATAATACTAGTCTCATTCTGTTTGTGATCTTGTTGTGCGAAGAGAAAATCAATCAGGGTAAGGCGCTGGATTGATCAATAGCTGGCTATTGGGATTGAGAGTAATACCAAACGGATTAATTAATTGACCAACTTAGAGCTTCAGTAGAAAGCTTAGAACAAACGAAATGTGTTAAACATAGTTATTCTATATTTCATGCATTTTGTGAAGTTATCAGGTTACTACTGAGCTCCCGTAGGGCGAGTTTAAAAGGCTTACACGCGGCGTTATTGATTTTGACAAGGGAATAACCATTCTCTTCAATCAATGCCTTGCCTCTAAGCCTTTTATTTCTCGCTAAGTGATCAATAAATTAGTCCGATTGGTATAACGCAGCCTTTGAGTATTTTAACCTGCACAAGTGATCAATAATTTAATGAAATTGGTATAACACCCTCTAGGTCGACACGAGTGAATGAGGCTCGACAAGCGGGAAATCTATTTTATCTTCTAATATCGTGCCTCCCGGCGTTCATGACGAGCTACAATGACACAATCTGCAACATCAAGACGATAATATAATCTTCAGCTGTAGGTCGGCACGAGTGAAATGAGATTTGACACGTAAATGAATATATTTAGAAATTGTTACTGCGTGGGTGGTAAATATTTTTAGGTGCTTTGTATTTTTCTGATAGGGTATTGGGTTGTGGGTATTTAAGAAAGGTAAAGTGGTGGACGATACTGGGCTTGAACCAGTGACCCCCGCCTTGTAAGGGCGGTGCTCTCCCAACTGAGCTAATCGTCCATATCAATGATATGACAGGGTATAAAATGAGTGGTGGACGATACTGGGCTTGAACCAGTGACCCCCGCCTTGTAAGGGCGGTGCTCTCCCAACTGAGCTAATCGTCCAGTCATTTTATAATCACAGGGTTTCTGTAAAACAGATGTTGTGGACGCTGTTGTCGCTTACGCGGCTTGAACCAGTGACCCCGCCTTGTAAGGGCGGTGCTCTCCCAACTGAACTAATCGTCCAGTCATTATAAATAGGAGATTTTCTGTAATAAACAGAAGTGGTGGACGATACTGGGCTTGAACCAGTGACCCCCGCCTTGTAAGGGCGGTGCTCTCCCAACTGAGCTAATCGTCCATCTCTGTGGGGGCGTATTATAGGGAGATCGTCAAAACTGTCAACTAAAAGTAAGCATTTTTCTGATTTTTTTAGTTATAATTTTTTAATCGCTGAATAATTCAACATCCTGATGATTTTCTGTTCTTTTTACTGTTAGTTTTAAGCAATGGGTGTATTCATATTCATAGCCTGATAAAATGCTGCCAATTTTTTAATACATCATGATTGGCTATTACTCATTCCTATAGTCAAGACACATCACAGTGAGAATTTTATGAGCTTAACCACTCGATTTGCACCCAGCCCTACAGGCTATTTACACGTTGGTGGAGCACGTACTGCTCTTTATAGTTGGCTTTACGCTAAGAAAAATGGCGGTGATTTCATACTACGCATAGAAGACACTGATTTAGAGCGTTCTACGCAAGCTTCTGTAGATGCCATTATGGATGGGATGAATTGGTTAAACTTAGAGTGGTCTCATGGGCCATATTTTCAAACGAAATGCTTTGACCGTTATAAAGAAGTCATTGAACAGCTAATTGAGTCGGGTAATGCTTATCGCTGCTACAGCACAAGTGAAGAAGTTGAAGCAATGCGCGAAGAAGCGAAAGCCAAAGGTGAAATTGAAAAATACAATGGCTTGTGGCGTGATCGAACCGATCATCCAAGCGATAAACCTTTTGTAATTCGCTTTAAAAACCCGTTAGACGGTGACGTGGTTATCAAAGATATGGTTAAAGGTGATATTACTATCAGTAATGGCCAGCTTGATGATTTAATCATCGCTCGTTCTGATGGCACCCCTACTTATAACTTGACTGTTGTTGTTGATGATTGGGATATGAAAGTATCTCATGTTGTTCGTGGTGATGATCATATTAGTAATACCCCTAAGCAAATTAATATTCTAAGAGCTTTAGGTGCAACTGTACCTGAGTATGCACATATCCCAATGATCTTAGGTGATGATGGCAAGCGTTTGTCTAAACGTCATGGTGCTGTAGGTGTTATGCAATATCGTGATGATGGTTACTTACCTGAAGCATTATTAAATTACTTAGTACGATTAGGTTGGTCACATGGCGATCAAGAAATTTTCTCTCGTGAAGAAATGATCGAATTATTTGATTTAAAAGATTGTAACCGTGCTCCTTCAGGTTTTAACACCGATAAGCTTATTTGGGTCAATCAACATTATATGAAGACCATGGAACCAAGTTATGTTGCTGAGCATCTAGCATGGCACATGAACGATCAAGACATAAATACGGCAAATGGCCCAGCGCTTGAAGAGATAGTTAAAGTGCAAGCAGATCGCGTTAAAACGTTAAAAGAAATGGCGCAAATTTCACGTTATTTCTATGAAGACTTTACTGAGTTTGACGCTAAAGCACTGAAAAAGCATTTACGCCCGGTAGCTCAACAGCCCTTAGAGCTTGTTAAAGAAAAATTAGCCAATCTCACACAATGGCAAGCAGAAGGTATTCATGATGCCATTAATGCTACCGCAGATGAATTAGAGCTTGGTATGGGGAAAGTGGGCATGCCATTACGTGTTGCGGCAACAGGTGCTGGAAATTCACCGGCTTTAGATATTACCCTTGCATTGTTAGCAAAAGATAAAGTGTTAGCGCGTATTGATTTAGCATTAGCGGCAATTGCAGAGCGCGTAGCTAACAGTTAATAGCTATACTCAACCTGAATTCAATCTATGGATTCAGGTTTTAAATTAAATATTTTGATAGGAGAGCGATTTGTCATTTAACGATTTTGGTTTAGATAAAAGATTATTGTCAACCATTGAACATTTGGGTTTTGAAGAGCCTACTGAAATTCAACGGCAAGCAATACCTGTTGCAATGACTGGGCAAGACTTAATCGCCTCTTCAAAAACAGGGTCAGGAAAGACGTTAGCTTTTATTTTGCCTGCTTTACAACGTTTAATGAAAAATAGGCCATTAAGTAAACGTGACCCTCGTGTCGTAATACTTACTCCTACTAGGGAGCTTGCTAAACAAGTTTTTACTCAACTACGATTATTTACTGCTGGTACTCAATTTAAAGCGGTATTAGTCTTGGGTGGAGAGAACTTTAATGATCAAGTAAAAACATTAGAGAAAGACCCGCAGTTTATTGTCGCTACTCCTGGTCGTTTAGCGGATCATTTAACGCAAGGACATTTTTATTTAAATGGTCTTGAATTGCTTATTTTAGATGAAGCCGACCGCATGCTTGATTTAGGTTTTGCTAAAGAGCTTAAATTAATTAATGACAAAGCCGACCACCGTAAACGTCAAACGTTAATGTTTTCTGCAACACTTGACCATGCACAGGTCAATGAATTTGCGATGGAGCTATTAAATAAGCCTAAGCGGATAGCTATTGGCGCAGCACATACCGAGCATCAAGACATTACTAAGCGCTTTTATTTATCGGATAACCTAGAGCACAAACAAGCATTACTTAAATACTTTTTAAATAATGAAGATTATCAACAACTGATTATTTTTACTGCCACGAGAGCGGATACCGAACGTTTAGCGACAGAATTAGCTGCAGAAGAGTTCAGTACGGTAGCGCTCAGCGGAGACTTAAATCAAAGTCAACGTAATCAAATTATGGAAAGTTTTTCTAAAGGGCAACAACGCATTTTGATCACCACCGACTTAGCGTCACGTGGTCTAGATCTTATCAATGTTTCGCATGTGATAAATTTTGATTTACCCAAACATTGTGAAGAGTTTGTTCATCGTATCGGTCGAACTGGCCGTGCAGGAAATCAAGGTGATGCTATTTCATTTGTAGGGCCTAAAGATTGGCTAAGCTTCAAAAATATTGAGCGCTTTTTACAACAAGAATTTACTTTTGATAAAGTTGATAGCATCAAGACTAAATTTAAAGGCATAAAACCTAAAAAGCCAAAACAGCTTAAGCAAGCAGCAGATGAAACCAATAAAAAGCTTGCCAGTCAAAAACCAAAAGCCAATAAGCCTAAGAAGAAAACCTTTTTTGCAAAGGACGCAGGTGATATGCCGGTATTGCGCCGTAAAGTCATTAAACCTATTAGTGATATAGATCATGATGACGAAGAAGTGTAATCATTAGCTATTAAGGGTTTAAAGCTATGAACAATGATCAAAACAAGGGTAGTTGCTTATGTGGAAAAATTACTTTTTCTGTAGGTGAATTTATGCCCGTTATTGGTCATTGTCATTGTAATATGTGCCAAAAATTTCACGGTGCAGCGTTTTCAACGTTTGTTGAAGTTAACGTAAAACAGTTAACTTGGCTATCAGGAAAAGCTAATTTAAGTGACTATAAAGCTGAAAATAAAACGGTAAGAACATTTTGTCGATGTTGCGGTTCGAGCTTATTATTTGAATCTGCTTATAATCGAAAAGCGCAAACTATTGAGGTTGCACTGGCGGCATTTGATGATATTAGTGAACATCAAGCCGTTACTCCTGATGCCCATATTTATACCGAGTCGAAAGTCCCTTGGTTAGATATTAACGATAAACTCCCTCAGTTTATCGCCTACCGCAAATAATACCAACGCAGTATGTTGATATTATTCTTCAATCAACTGCTCAAGCGTGAAAGTTGGCCGTTCGTTTGTTGACGAATTATTTAACTTTTCGCTTAAATAAGGCAAAATCTCGGTTAATTGTGTTTTTAATTGCCAAGGTGGATTAACAATAAATAATCCTGATCCTGTCATGCCGTATTCATCTGTATCCGCCTGCTGGCAAAATTCTACTTGTAGGACATTCTTGACTGGACTGTTGACAAATTGTGTTTGCATGGCATCGACTAGGCCGCGTTTCACCACTGGGTACCAGAGAATATAACTACCGGTAGAAAACTTTTTATAGCCTTTAATAATAGTATTAACGGCTTTGTGATAATCTTCTTTCAATTCATAGGGAGGGTCGATTAACACCACACCACGACGATTCGGTGGGGGTAATAACCCTAATAGCCCTTGATAGCCATCCACTTGTTTAACATGACTTTTATTCCAACGCTGGCAGAAATCAGTTAAATGCTGAATATCTGTTGGGTGCAGTTCAAATAAATGAGCACTGTCTTGTCTTCTATCAAAGTATTTTGCGATCGCCGGTGAGCCTGGGTAGAGTGTTAGTTCATTGCCTTGGTCTGACGGTGGGTTCAACGACTTTACTAATTCAATATAAGGTTGCAAGGCTGAGGGTAAATCACTTTGATTGAGCAACTTAGCAATACCGTCTTTATACTCTCCGGTTTTTTGCGCATACTCATCTTCAAGTGAATACATGCCCGCACCCGAGTGACTATCAATATAATAAAAGCCTTTGTCTTTTCGGGTCATGTACTCAAGTACAAGAGTCAAAACAGAGTGTTTTAAGACATCGGCAAAATTACCTGCATGAAAAGCATGTCGATAGCTAAGCATATTATTCCTTTATAATAACTGTTGATCTTTCGACATACTCAACATCAATTACATGATGCTGAGTATGAGAAGCGGTATGTTAACTATCTATACTTGGCTCGCTAAATAAGCGTCATATGTGCCAGCAAAGTCATCATAACCATCTTTTTTAAGCTCGATAATACGTGTCGCAAGCGTTGAAACAAATTCACGATCATGGGAAACAAAAATAATCGTTCCTTCAAATTTCTCCATGGCCATATTTAATGACTCAATTGATTCCATATCCATGTGGTTAGTAGGTTCATCCATCACTAAAATATTGGGTTTATGCATCATTAACTTACCGAATAACATCCGGCCTTTTTCACCACCCGATAATACTTTAATGGATTTATTGATGTCGTCTGCTGAGAATAATAAACGACCTAAATATCCACGTACCGCCTGTTCATCGTCTGTTGGTTGACGCCATTGACTCATCCACTCAAACAAGGTCATATCATTTTCAAATTCGTATTCATGGTCTTGTGCGTAATAGCCGATGTTAATGTTTTCTGACCAAGTAAGCTCACCCGATGTTGACTCATAGCCAACTTCATTCATCAACATGCGTAAAAATGTTGTTTTACCAATGCCATTCTCACCGATGATAGCAATACGTTCCCCTACTTCAACCATGAGATTGAGATTTTTTAACACCTTATTTTCTTCACCATCGTTACTGGTAAAGCTTTTATTAATATCCTCTAATACCAAGGCGTTACGGAATAACTTTTTCTCTTGTTCAAAGCGGATAAACGGGTTTACACGACTTGATGGCTTAACTTCATCTAATTGAATTTTATCAATTTGTTTAGCACGAGAGGTTGCTTGTTTTGCTTTTGAAGCATTCGCGGAGAAACGGGCAACAAAGGCTTGTAGTTCCCCTATTTGTGCTTTTTTCTTGGCATTATCTGAGAGTAATTGTGCTCTAGCTTGAGTTGAAGCAAGCATGTATTCGTCGTAGTTTCCTGGAAATACCCTTAACTCACCGTAATCCAAATCAGCCATATGGGTACATACACTGTTTAAAAAATGGCGATCATGAGAGATGATAATCATGGTTGAATCACGTTCGTTTAGCACTTCCTCAAGCCATTGAATGGTATGAATGTCGAGGTTGTTGGTAGGCTCATCAAGTAATAAAATATCTGGATCAGAGAATAACGCTTGTGCAAGTAATACCCTAAGCTTCCAACCTGGAGCGACTTCACTCATTAAGCCATAGTGTTGGTCTACAGGAATGCCAACCCCCATCAACAATTCCCCGGCACGACTTTCAGCACTGTAACCGTCCATTTCAGCATATTCAGATTCTAAATCGCCAACCTTCATGCCATCTTCTTCACTCATTTCTGGCAAAGCATAAATACGGTCACGCTCTTCTTTAATCGCCCATAACTCGGTATGACCCATAATGACGGTATCTACAACAGAGAATTCTTCAAAAGCAAATTGATCTTGATGAAGTTTACCAATACGTTCATTGGTATCTAAGTTGACGTTACCAGAGGTTTGTTCTAAATCACCACCCAAAATTTTCATAAAGGTTGATTTACCACAGCCGTTAGCTCCGATTAAACCATAACGGTTACCGCCACCAAATTTTTGTGAAATATTTTCAAAAAGAGGTTTTGCGCCAAATTGTTGAGTAATGTTGTTAGCAGCTAGCATAGAAGTTCCGTAACAAAGATAAAGGGTAAATAATTGCGCGCGATTATACCCGAACCCCTTAGAATTTGATAACAAACTTTAGTTAAAGTTTTTTCTAGTATTACAATGTTAAAGAAATGTTAAAAATTTATTACTAAATAGTGTTATTTTCTTGAAAAATTCATCATTGCGTCATAGACTTTTGAGAAAGAAACTGGAATGTTTTGATTAACTTATCAATGGAAATTATAAATGAATAAAGTAATCTTAGTTGTTGATGATAGTATGGTCTCTAGAATGATGATTACAGAGATCATTAGAAACCACCAACCGGAAGCAGAAATTATCGAAGCTGCTAATGGTGAGAAAGCATTAGAGAAAGTTAATCAAGACAGCGGAATTGATATTGCCTTAATCGATTATAATATGCCGGGCTTAACGGGACTTGAACTTTTCAAAGAACTTGAAGCTATCATAGACATCCCTAAAAGAGCCTTGTTAACGGCTAATATTCAGGATGAAATAAGAGATAAGACACTGGCTGCGGGTGTTACCTTTTTAAATAAGCCAATAACAGAAGACGTTGTTGCTAGTTTTATTAATAGTTAACGAGTGAAATAAATATGAAGGATGAATTATCCCCACTTGAAATTGACGCTTTAACCGAAATTTTTAATATCGGTATTGGCCGAGCAGCGAATTCATTAAATAAAATGGTTTCCCAAACCGTAGATTTATCGATTCCAGAGATTGAGATTTTACCCAATAAAGACGCTCGATTAAAACTTAATTTTGCTGAAACAACTGAGATAAGTGCTGTTAGTCAACGTTTTGAAGGTGACTTTAAAGGACAAGCATTGCTGATATTTACCAAAGAGAGTGGCTTGCAACTTGTCAGCAGTTTATTAGGTAACAAAATCCCTTTAGATGCACTCTCTGAGTTAGAGCAAGATTCACTTGTTGAAATAGGAAACGTTATTTTAAATGCCTGTTTTGGTACCGTGATCAATTTTTTAAAGTCAAAAATCACTATTGAAATGCCTGAATTTATTCAAGATCAAATTGGTAATATTTTTGTCTATAACAGCGAAAATGACTGGTCATTATATATCAAAGTTAAATTTGCCTTACCGAGTGATAACGTAGAAGGCTTTATCTCTTTTGTGATGGATATCACCTCGTTAGAAATCTTTCAAGAATCAGTCAAGAAATTTGTTTTTGGCATCAGCCATAATGCCGCTAATTAATAGGCCATAATGAAAAACCTTTCTTCAGAAATTCTCTTTAATTCCCTTAATAAACTTAATGTCGGCGTTATCATCATTGATCAACATTCTAATGTGGTTTTTTATAACGACTGGGTTTGCCAACATTCGGTTTATCAACAAGAAGAATGCATAGGTAAATTCATTGGTGATCTTTTTGATGAATATAATCACTCAAGGCTAAGTGATGCATGTCAAAATGCGTTAACTTTAGGTTTACCGACAAAACTGTCCAATACTTTCAATTCACACCCACTACCGTTTTATCACAAAAATTATATTGGCAATGCTGAATATTTACTACATCAACAAATTTCTGTTAAAAACATTGGCAGTGGCGAAGGTGTCAGTTTGTGTGAAATTTTGATTGATAATGTATCTAGCTCTTATAGAAAAGAGCAAATGTTGAAAAAGCTTGCCGATGAAAATAAACAACAACAAGTAAAAGCTGAAATGGCTAATAGTGCTAAATCTCAATTTTTAGCCAATATGAGTCATGAAATAAGAACACCGATGAATGGTGTTTTAGGCATGCTCGAATTACTTTCATCAACAACATTAACGAAAGAGCAACAGCACTTCAGTAATTTGGCGAAAACGAGTGCCGATACCTTGTTGCATTTGATTAATGATATTTTAGATTTTTCCAAAATTGAGGCAGGTAAACTTGAAGTTGAGTTAATTGACTTTGATATACGCAGCCATTTAGGTGATATCGTTCAGGCTTTATCGATTAAAGCCAAAGAAAAACATATTGAGGTGATATTAGACGATACCGGCATAGATCAAAATATGGTGGTTGGCGATCCGGGGCGATTACGACAAATCATTACTAACTTGGTTGGTAATGCGATCAAGTTTACCCATCAGGGTGAAATTATCGTCAAAGCCATATTAACGCAAACCATGAATGGCAAATTGAATTTGGAAGTAATGATCTCTGATACCGGCATTGGCATCCCAAAAGAGAAATGTTTAACTTTATTTGATGCTTTTACCCAAGTTGATGCTTCAACGACGCGTGAATTTGGTGGTACTGGATTAGGTTTGTCTATTGTTAAACAGCTTTGTCGCTTAATGAAGGGCGATGTATTTGTTACCAGTAAAGAAGGCAAAGGTAGTGTCTTTAATTTTAATGTCATACTCGATGAAAGTGATAAACAATCAGCAATGCTGCCGCTGGCAAACCTTCATGGGTGTAAAATATTAGTTGTTGATGATAATGCAACTAATCGTCAGATGATTAATAAACAATTGAGCTTATGGGGGGTTGCCGTTATCGAAGCAGCCGACGGCATGCAGGCACTAGAGATTCTAGAAAGTAACGATGGGCATCATTTTGATTTAATTATTATTGATATGCAAATGCCAAAAATGTCTGGTGATATGTTGTGTAAAAAAATCAAAGAAAATCCTAAATTAAAAGCTATGAAACTCATCATGCTAACGTCTATGGGGCAACGGGGAGATGCAAAGTTTTTTGCCGAGTTAGGTTTTTCAGCTTACTTAATCAAACCGGTTATTTCTTCTGATCTATATCACACCATGGAAATCATTCTTGATAACGGTGGGGCTCTTGAAAAAGCCTCCCCTTTAGTGACCAAACATTATATTTCGAGTTTGAAAAAGGTTGTTCCAAATAATGAAGGTAAAATCTTATTGGTGGAAGATAATCGTATTAATCAACAAGTTGCACTCGGCGTACTTAAACGATTGGGTTATCAAGTTGAGATCGCTGGTAACGGACTTAAAGCACTTGAAGCGTTAAAAAATGAAGATAAAAATCAACCTTTTCAACTGATTTTTATGGATTGTCAAATGCCAGAGATGGATGGATATCAAGCCACTCAAGCGATAAGAAGTAGTAGTGATGGCACCATTAATTCAACAATTCCTATTATTGCTATGACCGCCAATACCATGAAAGGCGATAAAGAAAAGTGTTTAACCGCGGGAATGAATGATTATATTTCTAAGCCGATAGATCATAAGGTGGTTGAATATAAAATCACTAAATGGCTAGACCCAAACCAAAACGAAGAATAACTCTAACCTTAAGTCACTCGTCGCTGAGCTAGAGTGACTTAAGCACTTTATCTTCTCTTCTTTTTCGGTTTACTACTATTCTCAAATTGATTATCACTAAAACGTGTTAAGCCTTGTTTACCTTTATTGTTTTTATTACTAACACGTCCAGTATTTTTTCTGTTTTGTCCTGGCGATGTTTTAAAGCCACTGGCGTTATTTTTACCTCGTGCATCGCTTCGTTGAAATTCTTTTTTAGATTCTGCTGGCACTAAACATTCTGGTCTTGAACCAATCAACTTTCTTGCTAAACCCATCTTTGTAAGCGCTTGGCGAATGATAGGCCAATTTGCTGAGTCGTGGTAACGCAGTATCGCTTTGTGTAAACGACGTTGAATAGTGCCTTTAGGAATAGGTACAGCGGCACTGTCTTTTTTCACTTTTCTCAGTGAATCTATTTCGGTGTGATAAAGCGTCGTTGCATTCGCTAAAGGAGAAGGATAAAAGTTTTGTACTTGATCGAGCTTAAAATCATTTTCTTTTAACCACAACGCAAGGTTAACCATATCAAGATCAGTGGTACCAGGATGTGCTGAAATAAAGTACGGGATCAAGTACTGCTTTTTCCCTGCTTGTTTTGAATAATGATCAAACAACTCTTTAAATTTATTGTAGCTGCCCATGCCAGGCTTCATCATTTTATTGAGCGGACCTTCTTCGGTATGTTCAGGAGCTATTTTTAAATAGCCACCAACATGATGATTCGCTAGCTCTTTTACATATTCAGGATGTTCAACCGCAAGGTCATAACGAACTCCCGAAGCAATCAGTACTTTTTTAATACCTTTAACTTTTCGGGCTCGGCGATACAAGTTAATTGTCGGGGTGTGATCGGTATCTAAGTGGCCACAAATGGTTGGCCATACACAAGAGGGTTTACGACAGGTTGCTTCAGCTTTTTCGCTTTTACAACGCAGCTGATACATATTAGCTGTAGGGCCACCTAAATCTGAAATAACACCAGTAAAGCCCGGAACCTTGGCTTTAATGTCTTCAATTTCATTAATAATAGAGTCTTCACTACGGCTTTGAATTATCCGTCCTTCATGTTCAGTGATAGAACAAAAAGTACAGCCACCAAAACAGCCTCTCATGATATTTACAGACGTTTTAATCATGTCATACGCAGGAATTTTAGCTTTACCGTAAGAAGGGTGAGGTACACGTTGATAAGGTAAACCAAAAACACCATCCATTTCCGCTTCAGTTAACGGGGTCGCGGGCGGGTTTAACCAAATATTACGATCACCGTGTCTTTGCATTAACGGTTTTGCTGATGAAGGGTTCACTTCTTGATGAAAGATTCTTGATGCGTGTGCATACAGTATTTTGTTTTCTTTAACTTGTTCAAAGGTAGGCAAATTAATATAAGTTGTTAACCAAGGTTTCTTTTTATCAGCCCAAGACTTATTTCGATAATCTGCAATATTGATTGTTTGAGCGGTTTTGGTGACGTCACTTTGTTCATCAATGACATCCGCGTCATTTTGTTCAGCGCAATCACTGGCGTTGATTTCTTGATAAGGACTGATTATTGGGTCTATTTTACCTGGTTTATCAACATTTCTAGAGTCAATGCCATGCCAGCCTGGTAATGCTTGTTTTGTGATGAAGGCACTGCCACGCACGTCTGTGATAGTTTTAATATCTTCGCCCGCGGCAATTCGATGGGCTATTTCAACTAACGGGCGTTCGGCATTACCATAAACCAGTAAATCGGCTTTGGCATCAAAAATTACTGATTGGCGTACTTTGTCTGACCAATAATCATAATGGGCAATACGGCGTAAACTTGCTTCGATACCACCAATAATTACCGGCACACCTTTAAAGGCTTCTTTACAACGTTGCGTATAAGCGGTTACCGCTCGATCTGGACGTTTTCCACCTTCATTATTCGGGGTATAAGCATCATCGTGACGCATTCTTCGTTCTGCCGTATAACGGTTGATCATCGAATCCATATTGCCGGCGGTTACGCCAAAAAACAGATTGGGTTTGCCTAACTCCATAAAAGCATCTTTTGAATGCCAATTAGGTTGAGCAATAATGCCCACTCTAAAACCTTGAGCTTCAAGCATACGGCCAATAATCGCCATACCAAAACTTGGATGATCAACATATGCATCACCGGTGACCAAAATAATATCGCAGCTGTCCCAACCTAATTCATCCATCTCTTTGCGTGACATCGGAAAAAATGGTGCACTGCCATAACATTCTGCCCAATATTTTGGGTAGTCAAACAATGCGGTTTTGGTTTGGACTAACATAGCTTATATTTCGCTCTTTATTACTTACAATGGGTTCATCAATAACAACAAAAGAGTCAGTCAAGATGAAAGGCGCGCGATTATACCAAAATATCGACTTGTTTGCCCGAAAATTTTAATTAACCAACGTGATCGTTAGTTAAATTTGTAACCATCTGAAGTAAGGGAGGTTTACCGTAGAATAAGCAGAAATGCAGTAAATTATTGCAATAATATATCTACTTGTTGGCTGTTTCCTTGTTTTGATATTATTACCCTAAGGTCTTTGTCTTCGTAATTAAAGTGTAGTGTTAGACGACCTTTTTTCATTTCACTACTTATTGCCTGACCATACTTAGCTTGGTAAAAGTCTATAATTTGTTGTTCATTTTGTTTGGTGTAATAGTTAATCACAGCCGGAAGTTCATCAGTGAATTCAGCAAATATGTTTGCATCTTCTGGGGTAGGGATATGATAGTTTTGTTGTTCTTGTGCGTAAATGCTTGTAGACAAGAAAAAGGTAAGGGAAACCATCAATAGCGAGGTTAATAGGGCGTTATTTTTAATGAATATCATCTTGTTACCTAAAGTTAGCATTACATTAATAGTATGAACTTTATAAAGTACAAAGCAAATTTTAGTTAAGCTCATTTGTTACAAAGGTAATTAAAGTCTGGTAATATCCTGATGTTCTTAAATATATAATAATAAGCATGGTCAAATATCAATCTATGCGTAGGGTTTGCTGAATAAATGCGATTAAAGCACATCAAATTGGCGGGATTTAAATCTTTTGTTGATCCAACAAAAGTGCCATTTGAACAGCAAATGACCGCCATCGTAGGCCCTAATGGTTGTGGTAAATCAAATATCATTGACGCTGTACGTTGGGTTTTGGGAGAAAGTTCAGCCAAAAACTTACGTGGCGATGCGATGACCGACGTCATATTTAATGGCGCATCAACACGCAAACCTATCGGGCAAGCCAGCGTAGAATTATTGTTTGATAATATGGCTGAGCGTATTCAAGGCTCAATGGCTGATCGCAATCAAATTTCTATTCGTCGTGTTGTAAATCGTGATAGCCAAAATACCTATTTTCTCAATGGCACTAAATGTCGACGAAAAGACATCACCGATATATTCCTTGGTACAGGACTTGGTCCACGTAGTTATGCGATCATCGAACAAGGTACCATTTCTCGTTTAATTGAATCAAAGCCTCAAGAGCTTAGAGTTTTTATTGAAGAAGCTGCTGGGATCTCTAAATACAAAGAAAGACGCAGAGAAACCGAAAATCGCATTCGTCATACCAGAGAAAACCTTGAACGTTTAACCGATATCCGCATTGAACTAAATCATCAAATTGAAAAGTTACATCAACAAGCTGAAGCTGCAAAACGTTTTAAAACCTTAAAAACACAAGAACGAAAAATAAAAGCTGAACTTGCGGTACTACGTTGGCAAAAATTTTCTGAGCAATATGAAAAGAAACAAACGCAGTTTCAAGGTTTTGAAGAAAAGATTGCCCAAAATGCTCTGACACAAAAAAGTGAAGACATCGCTTTATTTTCTGGTAAGCAGAATGTGCAGTTGCAAAATGACAGTATTCAAGTTTTACAACAGGATAAAATTCAATTAACCAATGATGTCGCGCGCATCGAGCAACACATTAAACATGTAAAGCAGCAGCAGCAAAAATTGCAGGATGATAAAGCCATAAATCATCAGCAAATGAATAATGCGCAGCAATCGTTGTTAAGTGAACAAGATCAATATCAATCATTAACGTTAAAACTAGATAAACAACAGCCAGAATTTGTGCAACTTGAACAAGATCTTACTGAGCTACAACAGCAAACCCTTATTCAAAATGCGACATTACTGGAACGACAGCAAGCATGGAATCAATCTCATCTACAACGGGAAGAATTAGCCAAAGTAGCGCTTGAACATGCCCAGCACAAAGCAGAATATCAAGCTGTAATCAAGCAAAAACAACAACGTTTACAAGTGGTAACTGAACAGTTGACTAAACTTGATGAGACGATTAAAACCCAGATAAGTCAAACAAACATTGATAACAAGCTCAATGAGCTCGTTAAGCATCAACAGCAATTAGCTGAACTTGAGGATCAACAACAAACATGGTCTACACAATCATCTCGGCATGCTCAGAATATCAATCAATTGAAACAGCAACAGAGTGAATGCTTAGGTACACGTCAAGCGACGACAAAAAACCTTGAATATATACAACAAAAACTTACCAGCAAAACTCATTGGCAACAGAGCCAACAAGCATGGTTAGAAAAACAGTCAGTTGAATACTCAGTAGAACTGCAACAAAAATTAACTATTACCGAAGGCTGGGAATTAGCGGTTGAAGTGGTGTTGTCTTATCGGTTACAGGCCGCTTGTATTAATGAATTACCTTTTGAATTACTTGGCTCAGCAGATGTGCCAGAGTCATTGCTTTTATTAAAAGACAATCCTTTATCGCATTTACCTGACACTGAGTACTTAGCCGATAAAATCTCTGGTGCAAATGAAGTCATTGGCGAGTTGAATAAAATTAAAACGGCTGAGAATTATCAACAGGCCTTACTTATTTTACCAACACTGGCGCAAGATGAGTCGGTAATTTCTCCTGATGGGATCTGGTTAAGCGCTGAGTTTATTCGCAAGGGTGTCATCAGTGAGAAAAATGATTACTTTACTCACCAACAAGAATTTACAGAACAACAAAAACTAATAGACGATTTGCATGTTCAACTCAATAGTATTGAAAAACAGCTTGTTGAACAACAAAGTCAACAACAAGCTTTAACCACTAAAGTGGTAGAAAAGGCTGCGCTAATATCTGAAAAGCAACAACAGATCAGTGAGTGTAAGCAACAGCAATTACTTGATGAGAAGTCACAAGCGGTATTATTGTTACAAAAAGACGATTTATCTACAGAGCTAAATCAATTAACGGCCAACATTGCAGACAACAAAAAACTCTTATCGAATTTAGCGATACAAGAACAACAACAGCAAAAACTTGATGTTTCATCTAATGAGGCCGCAGTTGATGAAGGTGTCACTGAATTAGCGAAGCAAATACAGGATTTACAACAACAATTACAACGCTTTCAAACAAGCCAAGTACGCTTAACCGAGCAAAAACATCAAATAGAACTGAGTATTGAAAAAAACAAACATCAGTTACAGCATTCACAACAAAGTATTATTCGCTTTCAAGCTAATATTCAGCAACTAAGTACTCAACAAACGGCTAATGCTCAGTTACTTGATGAAAGTATTCAGCCATTGATTGATGATGAACAACAATGGCAAACGTGGTTAAAACAGATGAGCGCGATTGATAGCCAATTGCAGCATCAACAAACCAGCATGGCTGATGAACAACAGCGGATAAATTCAATTGAACAAAAGCAACGGCAAGTGGTCGAATCGACTAGTCGTCTGAAAGAGCAATTAAACCAATTGCATCTTGAAGGTGAGTCTTGTCGTTTAAAAGCTGAAGCATCGCTAGAGCATTTACATGAACTTGGGCAAAATGTTAAGCAAGTGAAAGAACAGATGCCTGATAATGCACGTGAATCTCAATGGCAGGCGCAGTTAATTAGACTAGCAAAAGACATTCAAGTGCTCGGAGCGATTAATTTAGCAGCAATTGATGAGTTTGAAACGCAATTAACAAGAAAAAACTACCTTGATCAACAAGATGAGGATTTAAATCTTGCGATTACAACGTTAGAATCAGCAATAGAAAAAATTGATAAAGAAAGTCGATATAAATTTCAAACGACCTTCGATAAAGTGAATAAAGACTTACAATCATTATTTCCAAAGGTATTTGGTGGTGGTCAAGCGTATTTAACTTTAACGGGGGATGATTTATTAGATACCGGTGTAACTATTATGGCGAGGCCGCCAGGTAAAAAAAATAGCACCATTCATCTATTATCAGGTGGTGAAAAAGCTTTAACCGCATTATCATTAGTTTTTGCTATATTTCGTTTAAACCCTGCACCGTTTTGCATGTTAGATGAAGTGGACGCACCACTTGACGATGCAAATGTCAGCAGGTTTTGTAATTTAGTACGAGAAATGTCACAAACCGTACAATTTATTTATATTAGTCATAATAAAATAGCGATGGAAATGGCGACACATTTAACGGGCGTAACTATGTTTGAAGCAGGAGTTTCAAGAGTGGTTGCTGTCGATATAGATGAAGCTATTTCAATGGCAGAAGTATCATAAGATAGGCTAGGAAATGGAAGATAATTTCAGAAACGTATTAATCATTATCAGTGCTATTGTAATAGCAGCCATATTTATTCACGGTTTTTGGACGATCAGAAAAAACAAAAATCCGTATAAATTAAAAACGAGCAAGGATAAAATCGAACCTCAAAATCGAGGATTTGATGGTTCAGGTTTTGACCAAGACGGTGTCGGTCAGGTTAGAGTGATCAGCGAAGAAACGCTCAATGAAAATGAGATCCCTTCACAAGCTGCCCCCGCACCTTCATTTGACGAAGAGCCGTTACCCATTGATGTTGAAAAACCCAGTGCGGAAAAACCTTCATTAGAGCCAACATTAGGTGACTTATCTGATATTACAGAGCAACCGCCTGAAGATGATACTCCTCATGCTGAACAATCTAGTGAAGTCGCTCCTGAAGAAATTGAAGAAGTGGAAGAGGTTGCTGTTTACTCAGAGCCAGTGGAAAAACCGAAAACAAACATTACAAAAACTGTTCGTAAAGCGGTGACCAATAAATTAAAGCGTAACCAAATGGAAATGAATTTTGGTAGTGAATCCGCTTCTACTAAGTCATCATCAAAGTCCGCTAAGGCTGATGTTGTCGCGGTAAAAAAACCTGAAGTTGACCCAGAAGTCATTGTTGTTTCTGTAGTAATGCCTGATGGAAATGCGATTTCTGGGGCGGTGTTATTACCGACGTTGTTAACGTTAGGTTTACGATTTGGTGATATGGATATTTTTCATCGTCATCAAGACAATGCCGGAAATGGCCGAGTAACCTTCAGTTTAGCAAACATGATGAATCCTGGGACGTTTAACTTGGATGAGATAGAAAGCTTTAATACCCAAGGCATTACCCTATTTATGACATTACCCAATGCGGGTGATCCGTTTAAAGTATTTGAACAATTAATGAGTGCGGCCAAACAATTGTCATCAGAATTTAATGCACAATTGCTTGATGAAAAACGTAGTGTCATGACCAAACAAACTGAACAACACTACATCGGTAAAATACGTGATTTTGAACGAAGAAACCGTATTGCTTCTGCCTAATCCTAAATTTCTTTAAGCCTCTATTTCAGAGGCTTAATTTTTATAGTTATAAATATAATGACAAATAATTCCGAGCTTAAAGCTGAACAGCAACGCGTTAATGAACTCCATCAAGAAATAAACTTATATAATCATCAATATTATGTATTAGACACACCAACCGTGCCAGATGCAGAATATGATCGTTTGATGCGAGAATTACAGGCGTTAGAAAGCCAATTCCCAAGTCTTAAAACCATCGACTCTCCCAGTCAAAGGGTAGGTGGTGCGCCGTTGAAGTCGTTTACTCAAGTCACTCATCAAATGCCAATGTTATCACTTGATAACGTATTTTCTGCACAAGAGTGGCAGGCATTCGCTAAACGCATTCAAGATCGATTAAAAAGTCGAGAAACCGTAAAATATTGCGCTGAGCCTAAGCTTGATGGTTTAGCTGTGAGTATTCGTTATGAAAAGGGCGTGTTTGTACAAGCAGCAACACGTGGTGATGGCAGCACGGGGGAAAATATTACTCAAAATGTCCGTACCATTAAATGCATTCCCCTTAAGTTACAAGGTAATGATTTTCCAGAGATATTAGAAGTACGTGGTGAAGTATTCATGCCAAAAGCAAGCTTTGATAAGCTTAATGCTGAGGCTATAAAAAAAGGTGAAAAGACCTTTGCTAATCCTCGAAATGCTGCAGCAGGCAGTTTGCGTCAACTAGACTCAAAAATCACCTCAAAACGTAATTTAGCTTTTTATGCTTATGGCTTAGGCTATGTTGAAGAAGGTGATGTTTTAGCTGGCGATGAAAATGAACAACCTTGGTTAGCAAATTCACACTATCAAAGATTATGTCAACTTAAAGCATTGGGCATGCCGATGTGCCCAGAAGTTAAATTACTTGAAAGCTCTGAGCAGGTTGATGGTTTTTATCAAGATATACTGAATAAACGAGACCGCTTAAGTTATGAAATTGATGGCACTGTTTTTAAAGTTGATGATATTGCCCTACAACAAACATTAGGTTTTGTTGCACGTGCGCCACGTTGGGCAACCGCCTACAAATTTCCAGCACAAGAAGAATTAACCACCTTAGATGATGTAGAGTTTCAAGTGGGTCGCACAGGAGCGATCACACCTGTTGCAAGATTAAATCCGGTCTTTGTTGGCGGCGTTACTGTCAGTAATGCTACCTTGCATAATCAGGATGAAATAAATCGTTTAGCGATAAAGATAAAAGATACCGTGATCATTCGTCGAGCAGGGGACGTGATCCCACAAATTGTCAGTGTAGTTATTGATAAGCGTCCCGATGATGCCATTGAAATCCTTTTCCCAAGCACTTGCCCGGTGTGTGATTCTGTAGTTAAACGTCAAGAAGGAGAAGCGGTTTTACGTTGTACTGGCGGGCTCTTTTGTGGTGCGCAACGTAAAGAAGCCATTAAGCATTTCGCTTCACGTAAAGCCTTAGACATCGATGGCTTAGGCGATAAAATTGTTGAGCAACTGGTTGATGAAAACCTGATTCAAACACCAGCAGATTTATTTTCGTTAACCGAACTTACCATCAGCACCATGGAACGCATGGGACAAAAGTCAGCGAAAAATCTTATTCAGGCCTTGCAAAATGCCAAGCAAACCACGTTAGCAAAATTTGTCTATTCATTGGGCATCCGTGAAGTGGGTGAAACAACCGCGGCAAATTTAGCACAATACTTTTTATCGTTTGAAGCAATAAAGTCGGCTGATATTGAAACCCTCCAACAAGTCCCTGATGTGGGTAAAGTAGTTGCGGATAATATCAGTGACTTCTTTAAGCAATCACATAATATCGACGTGGTTAATGAACTTGAACAAATAATGTCATGGCCAAACATTGAAGTGAAAAGTGAAGATCAGCAACCATTATTAAATCAAACGTTTGTCTTAACAGGCACCTTGAGCCAAATGGGACGCAGTGAAGCAAAAGCACATTTACAGTCACTCGGCGCAAAAGTATCAGGCAGTATTTCGGCTAAAACGCATTATTTAGTGGCTGGCGAAAAAGCAGGTTCAAAACTAACCAAAGCACAAAGTTTAGGTGTAGAGGTATTAACTGAACAGGCGATGTTAGACCTGCTTGGTCAACATGGTATTTCAATATGAATGAGCTGTTAATAGAAGCGGGTCAATGGTTTAGGTCTTATCAATACCAAAGTGCATTAGCGATAATTGCTACAATTTTAGTGATTTTTGGCAATGATATTAATCAAGCAATCAAACAAAGTATTAAGAAGCAGCATTTCGTGGTTCGAACGTTAGTTTTTATTTTTGTTTGTGCGGTTGGTTATGGCTTGATGACGGTGTGGTTAACTGAATTGTTATCAGCTCAACTCGCTAAAGTTTCTAACTTATATATCGTGCCCATTGTCGCGGGCGTGTTTATTGCTTTAGGCATGTACGCACAAAAACAGCGTCATATATAATCTATATGACGGTGATTAAATAGTGATAAAAGCATAAATAAATAATAAGGTTGGTAAGGGTAAAATAAATCCGAACAGTATCGTTTCGCACCACTCTATGGTTCTATAAAATTTATGCCATTGTTTATTGTTGTTTTTTGCAGAAGGTAAAACTTTAAAAAAGAAAATAAATGAAGCTATTACTAACGCCTGCAATGCTGAAAATAAGATAAAAATCACCAGCCAAATTAGCGCACTAGGTGTTGCTGGAACCACTTGATTTTGCAAGACAGTAAATAAAAGAAACGCCAATAAGCTCCATAATAATAGTTTCCAGCGATACTCTGCCAAGGTTATCGCAATATTATTAAACATCTCAGGGCTGAGCCAAATTTTCATCAAGTTAAAATTCCTTCACCTGACTAGTTACTTTATTCAATTTTTTGCTCCAAATATTTCTAATCAAACTGTTTCTAATCCACATTGGTTATGATGTTGAATATGATCTAAGTATAAATAAATAGTTTGATTAATACATTAAATGATTGGCAATACTTGTACTGTTTTGGGCGTAGGAGTTAAATTAACACCTTTGAAGTTGTCCTATATATTTGATACTCGCTATCGAGCCAGTAACGCGACACAAGGGCAGGGTAAACATACCGGTTTAGGCTTAGCGATCACTAAAAAACTATTAGAGCTATTAAAAAGCAACAT
>MAAC01016529.1_pt1 | contig 21806 bp, 22 predicted proteins | sample 1115981 | NCBI WGS metagenome assembly MAAC01 (sample SAMN04961126, study PRJNA320927) | seawater metagenome | isolation source: sample BD02T64 sea water enriched with oil for 64 days | place: USA:Gulf of Mexico | collected 2013-07-27
GAACATAAATTCGATTCAATCGATGCAATGGTTGTGGTTTTTGGTAGTCCGGGCTTGTTTGATGTTGAAAATGTTTACGATGTTTTGAGTGTTAAATTAGAGGTTTGTAAAAAACCTATATTTCCGGTATTGCCTTCTATTGTAAATGCAGAAAAAGAGATTACAACCTTTTTGGAAAAGGGGAATGTAAATTTTCCAGATGAAGTAGTACTTGGGAAGGGGCTAGGGCAAGTATATAAAACACCAAAACCTTTTAATGATAAATATAATTTACCAGATATCAATTCAGAAGCAATTAGAGAGATAGTAAATAGTGTTGAAAACGGATATTTAGGACCAAGAAATACTGCTAAACTTTTGGATGCAGCAGGGGTTCCTAGAGTGAAAGAAGTTTTTGAAAGCGACAAAGAAAAATTACTTTCAAAATTTAAAAAAGAAAACTTTCCAATAGTAATGAAAGTGATCGGACCTTTACATAAATCGGATGTAAAAGGAGTTATTTTAAACATCACGAGCATGCAGGAGGCAGCTAGCGCTTTTGACGAACTCATGAAAATTGATCATGCTAGAGGGGTTCTTGCACAACCGATGTTGCATGGCTTAGAGTTGTTTGTTGGTGTAAACAAAGAAGAAAATTTTAACCATACAATCGTCTGTGGATTAGGAGGGGTATTTGTGGAGATTCTAAAAGATATTTCTGTAGGATTGAGCCCGCTTTCAAAACTGGAAATTAAAAAAATGATAGCTTCTTTAAGAGGGTACAAAATGTTACAAGGAGCAAGGGGAAAAGAAGGTATTAATATTGAAAAATTCATTGAGATAATTCAACGAGTTTCTGCATTGGTAGAAGTTGCTCCAGAGATAGTAGAAATGGATATGAACCCACTTATTGGAAACTTAAAAGATATTAAAGCAGTAGATGTTCGGGTAAGGGTGGAGAAATAATTTAAATTTTTATAATTAAGATAAGGCCACAAAAAACAACCAAAAAACCTATTATAAGAATTCTCCAAAATACATTTGCTTTTTTTAGTTCCATAAAATTAAAAGCTACTCCAATAAATTTTAGGACTGCCAACACTAAAATTAACGGAATTCCATAGCTTAAATATTCGCTAGAAACAAGTCCAGCAATAACAGTTAAAAGTAATAAAAGTATCCAGGTAATGACATTTTGTTTGTTCATAATTAGAATATCAAATAAATTACTGGAAAGAGGAGCAACCAGATTAAATCACACATATGCCAAAAGGCTGCACTGGCTTCGACATCTTCCATTTTGGTCGTAGGATTCTCTTTTTTAATTCCGAAGTAAACCGAGGTTAATATTACCAAACCAACAATTACATGAATGACATGGAATAGGGTCAGCATCCAATAAAAAGTAAAAAAGGTATTATACCCCATATCCAAACCTGCATTTAATTTGGTATAATATTCAACAGATTTTAAAACCAAAAAAAGTACTCCAAAAAACATGGTCAATAATAGATATCCTTGGGCTCTTTGCTTATTGTTCAATTTTAATTCATGAACTGTTATAGCCATAAAAAAACCACTAGTCAATAAAAAAACAGTATTGATAGTACCATAGGTTACATTTAAAAGTAGCCTAGATTCATGAAAGATTTCAGGCTCTTGATTTCCAGAAAAAACCATAGCGATTAGCACTGCACCAAAGGTGATCAATTCTAAAAAAATAATGATCCATAGTAGGATTCCTCCTGGCGGATATAACACATTTTTATAATCAATTTTTGTAATTTCCAAAACTTAGTTTTTATAAATTGAGGTGAATACTAATATGAAGAGGAGTCATGATTGATGTTTGATTTTTTCGTATAATTTTACCAAAGACTCTAATAACTCTACAGGAGTAGTTAAAATTTGATAATGATTTTGCCCAAACATCTGAGGCAAGTAATATTTTGCCTGGGCTTCAATAGCCAAAGCGTAGGAATTTATATTGCGTTCGTTTAATTCTCTTAGAGCTTGCTTTACATCATTTGTACCGTGCTTGCCTTCATAGCGATCATAGTCGTTTGGTTTTCCGTCAGATATAAGAATTACCCATTTGTTTTTGGTATCACGCCTATCTAATAAAGCTCCGGAATGTCTTAAGGCTGCTCCAATTCTAGTATATCCTTCTGGCTGAATGGCACCTATTTTGTATTTTGCCTTGTTCCAATCCTCATCAAAGCCTTTTATGGTTTGGTAAGTACTATAGTTTCTAGTTTTCGAGTAAAAGCTATCGATAGAGAAATCCACATTGAACTCGTTTAAAATCTCTCCAAATAAAATGGAAACTTGTTTTTCCACATCGATTACTTTATTACCGGCAGCATAACCATCACTTGATAAGCTAACATCGAGTAACATTAAAATGGAAAGATCTTTTTCTTTTTTGCGTTTGGATAGATAAATATTTTCAGAAGGAGTATGTCCAGAATGTACATCGATATATAGATTGGTTAGGGCATCTAAGTCAAATTCTTCCCCTTGGGTTTGTCTTCGTTGTTGTTGGTATTTATTATTAACACTAGTAAGCATTTTCCGAAGCCCCATTAGGGTAGAAGCATTCTCCCGAAGTGTTTTTTGGTAATAATCTACATTGGTTTCTATAATTGATTTTGGATATACCTTGCAAAAGTTTTCTTTGTACTTCCTTTTGGAAAAGTCCCATTCATCGTATTCAATATAGAAATCGGCAGTATTTTTTTCAGCACTTTCAGCAACGGTTGTGTTCTCTACAAAATCTGCTTGATATACAGAGTGTGCAGTATCATCCACACGAACGGTATATTTCATGTTTAAATCCTCTAGCGCATTCTCATGATCGTCTAAATCGTCATCCCCATCCATATCTCTAAAGTTTCCCCCAAACTCTTCGGCGGTTTCCACTTTTTCGAACTGATGCTGTAGAACCATATCTTCTACTTGTTTTTGATCTACTTGTACAGATATGATTTCTTCTACTGCTTTAGATTTTAATATAGTTTTTGGTTGCTCATCTTGAGCTTTTTTAACCTTATCACTAAAGTTATTTAATTGTTTATCCGATTCTTCTTCAGGGTTATTACGCATCCATTTTCCGAAGATAAATGAAGTATCCACCTCTTTTCCTTTTTTGGTTTTTTGAGTGTAAAAGGTTAGGAAGTTCTGGTAATATATTTTGGTAATTGGGAATTGAATAAACAATTCTTCCAATACTTTTTCTGAATGTTTTTTAGATTGTTGTTGCGATTCTAATAAATCATGTTCTTCTATACCAACCCAATTATAATCTAAATTCTTTTGAATAGACAAATACAATATTCTGAATAAATAGAAAGAGATATTTTCATTTACGGTTTTAAATTCTGAAAATTTAGAAGGTAAAAAAAAGTTATTATCTCTGTAGCCACCTTCACGTTCCGCTTCATATACTTCGATAGCTTTTCCAGTTATTGCACGAGCAAAAATGGTTAAACGAGGTTTTATTTCATTTAAATTTACAGCCTGTTCTAATTCGGCTTCTCTTTTCTTTTTACGATTTTTAAAAAAGAAAGCGAACTTGGTAAATAAATATTCATCTGGCTCAAACTCGAACATTTTTTATAGTATTAGGTAGTTTTTGTAATCCTGATTGTGGTCACTGAGCTTGTCGAAGTGTAGTGAAGAATCTGCATTCATTTGATGGTGAGATTCCTCGTCACTCCTTTGCGTCGTTCTGTCGGAATGACAATAAACTATATCATTAAATCACACAAATCTTTAAGAGCACTAGTCACTTCAAGATCATCTGTTAAAGGTTCTACTACTGCTACGTGTACTGCTAGTCGTTTTGGCAACCCACTATGAATCAATTTTGCAGCATCTACTAATAATCGTGTAGATACTGTTTCGGTTAATCCTAGTTCTGTTAAATTTCTAATTTTCCCACCAATATTGACTAATTTTTTAGCTGTACTAGCATCAATATCCGTTTCATTTACCAAGATATCGATTTCAATCTTTTCAGTGGGATAGTCAAATGCCATGGCAACAAATCGTTGTCGGGTGGATGGTTTTAATTCCTTAAACCCACGTTGATAACCAGGGTTAAAAGAGGCGACTAGCATAAAGTTCTTATGAGCTTTTATGTTTTCACCCAACTTGTCTATATATAATTCTCTACGATGATCGGTGAGGGAATGTATGGCAACAATTACATCGGGTCTTGCTTCGGCTATTTCATCTAAATAAATAATTGCTCCTTCTTTAACAGCAGCGGTAAGAGGACCGTCTAACCAAATGGTTTGAGCACCTTTAATAATATATCTCCCAATTAGATCTGTGGATGAGGTTTCTTCATGACAGGCAATCGTAATTAGTTTAGTGTCTAATTGGTGAGCCATATATTCTATAAACCTAGATTTTCCAGTCCCCGTTGGACCTTTTAACAAAAAAGGAATTTTATTTTTATAAGACTGCTCAAAGACTTCAACTTCTTTACCAACTTGATGGTAATAGGGTGCTTGATTACTCATTATAATAGTGATTTAAATATGCTGCAAGATACAAAAAAAGACTAAATAGTCTTATATTAAATTTTTATATTTTCTTGCTATTTTCAATCTCCATAGTAAGGAGTTGTAATTTGTTTTTACTAAGCTCTAAATCATTTAAAATCGTAGATTTTGCATCTTTAAAATTATCTTTAATAGTGCCAAATAAATCATGGTAATAAGCGATACCTTTATTTAAATTACCCGAAAAATTGGAAAAATATTTTTCCTGTTTTTTATCTAAAGTGCCTTTAGATTCTTCCAACTTGTTTTTAAGAAAATCGATATAGATATTCAATTCTTTTATGAACATATTTGGTCGATCGGTTCTAGAGATAACATTAAGTCTACCATAAATGTGATTGGTAATTTCCTTTAAACTCATCACCTTCGAATAATATGCCATATTGGGTCCTGGACAAACTGAAACGCCTTCGCCTTCTACTTTGGTTTCTATATCGTAAGCCAAAAGAGCAGAAGTACCTAAACCAACACAAGTACAGGTTTTTTCAGTAACTTTATTCACCTGACTTTGAAATTGATCTGGAGACAACCCTTTGGATCTTATTTCCTTTATTTTGTTACGTTGGTATTCTCTAGATGCAGTACAAATTCCTTTTTCTTTAAACTCTTTATTAAGCGCCACAAATCTTTTTGGACAAACACTTCCTGGTCTTCCAAGATCTATTTTCGATTCTTTTTCTAAATCTTTTGTGTTTCCTCGAAGATTGTTAAAAGGTACTCCTAAAGGAGAAATATCACTTAAGTAAAGGTCTTCTTCTTTTGCAAGCGCTAATTGATTAAGAGTCTTTTTATCTACTGTTGTAGCTTCCGGAACTAATAAAAATGGCGATCCCCAACCCACAGAGTCTACCTTATAATGATCTAATAAAAAGTCGTGTTCTTCTTCGGTTCCTACTCCACCTTGTGCGGTAATTTCCATGGTTAATGGATTTTCTGGAACTGTTCTATTTTGACTTACTAATACTTGATTTAACAAATCTTGAATAGATTCGCTTAGCTCCTCGCGTTTTTCTTTGAATTCCTGTAAAACAGGACCCAATAAAAAACCATCTGTTGCAAAAGCATGTCCTCCACAATTTAATCCAGATTCTATTCTATATTCCGAAACCCAAAGCCCTTTTTTTGCTAAAAATTTTCCCTGAATCAATGCCGATCTATAATCGCTAACTTTTAAAATAATCTTCTTGTTGATTTCCCCTTTTGCATTTGGATAAAAATCATCGAAATTAGACATATAAGCATAAAGTCGAGGATTCATTCCTGCAGAAAGTACTACCGAAGATTTTAAATTACTATTTGCAAAGCCACGAAGTGCTGCATGTGCATCATTATATTCCACAGATAATTTTTCGTCTTTTATATAATTATCCTTATCCACCTTGGTCATGATATTTACATCGATGCTTCCCATGGTTAGATTTTTCTTTGCCCATTTTTTTATTTCAGAATAGTTGAAACTAGTACTAGTTAGTTTCTCATATTCTTTTTTTAGAGTAGAATAATCAGGTAAGAGGCTGATATAATTTTTAATTTCAGTACTTGTTTCTTCGGAAACATTTTTTAAGGCTTCGAATTTTTCTTTTGATAAATCATTAATTAAATTCAAATAAGAAGTAATTCTCTTTGCTCTAAAATCTTCTGCCTTTTCTGAAATCTCTTTAAATGGAATCTCAAATTTTTCGCTGTACATTTTTCTTAATTTCTCAAGCAAAATATCATCTACTAACGAAATTACAGAATCCATTCCGTACTGTGCCACTTTTAATGGGGTGTCTATGGTATATCCAATTCCCATAACTGGGATATGAAACGAATGTGATTTTTTCATATATTAATATATTGTATGTTTAACGCCTAATAGTTATGGTAAATTACAACACTAATAAATTGATAATAAGAGATTTAATTAGTGATTAAAATACGGGCGCAAGATACTTCTTTTTATTTTCAAAAAAGATAAAACGATCTTATTATAATGTTAAAGCTGTGTGAAACTGAAAAATGTGATATAAATGAAATTAAATTTATCCTCCAATGGTAATCATACTGCGGTTTTGTAGATGTAATTTTGGTTCTTGTAGTTTTTCTAAGGTATCCATTCCTCCACGCACTTTAAATTTGCCAAATACGGCTTTTTGGATGATGGGCTCTATAGATTTACCCTCTCTATAAGTTGTAAGAATATCTGATTCTGTATTTGAAAACAAACAGTTTTTTAATTTCCCATCTGCAGTTAAACGCAAACGGTTACAAGAATCACAAAAAGGATTGGTTACCGAACTTATAATCGCAAAGCTTCCTTGATATTCTTTTATTTTATAGTTTTTAGAAGTGTCGTTTTCTGCATCTTGTAGACGTACTATTTTTTCTTCTGAAAAATAATCTTTCACCTTTTCCATCACTTCTGTATAGGAAACCATTTTTTTTAAATCCCATTTATTACCATCAAAGGGCATAAATTCTATAAATCGAAATGAAACAGGAAGGTCTTTGGTGAGTTTTACAAAATCAATGATTTCATCCTCATTAAAATCTTTTATCAAAACTGCATTGATTTTTACATGAAAACCATTTTTTACTAGAAGAAGAATGTTGCTATATACTATTTCAAATTTATCTCGGCGCGTAATCTCTTTAAATTTGCTAGGAATTAATGTATCTAAACTCACATTGATATTTAGAATGTTATTTTCTTTTAAAATAGCGATATATCTATCTATTGTAATACCGTTAGTAGTAATGGCTAGTTCAATGGGGAGGGAAGCTAATTTACTTAGAATTACAGAAACATCCTTTCGCACGAAAGGCTCTCCACCAGTCAATCTAATTTTAGTGACGCCATGAGCAACAAAAGTCTTAGCGATGGTATAGATCTCTTCAAAAGTCATTATATGTGACTTAGGAGATAGGGGAACCCCCTCGGCAGGCATACAGTAGGTACAACGAAGATTACATCGCTCGGTAAGCGAAATACGTAAGTAAGTATGCTTTCGCTTAAAAGTATCGGTTAATATGTTTTTTTGCTCTTTCATTAATCGTGACGTGCTCCTTTTAAAATTCTGAAAATATGCAATACCGAAGGAAATATTGCGTCCATAGATTCTTTTGCTCCGTTGGTAGATCCCGGTAATGCTAACACTAAAGATTTTCCAATTGTGCCTGCAACACTTCTGGAAAGCATGGAATAAGGAGTACGATCTTGTCCGTATTTACGAATGGCTTCTTCAATTCCGGAAATTCTTCTATCAATTATAGGAATTAAAGCTTCGGGAGTAACATCTCTTTTTGAAAGCCCAGTTCCACCTGTATAAATGATAAGATCAATACCTTGTTCTTGATACGCTTTTGCCTTTTCCTGAATTATCTCTTTTTCATCTGGAATGATGATATAATCTGAAATAGCAACTCCACTTTCTTCTAACTTCTTAATAATGGCTTTCCCCGCTCGATCTTCTTTTTGTCCAGCTGAAATAGTATCTGAACATACAATTACCGCTGCGGTTAAATCTTTTTGGAAGCGATCTTTAAAATCTGATTTCCCTCCTTTTTTCTCTAGAAGTTTTATGTTTAATATTTCAATCCCTTTGTCAATAGGCTTTAGCATATCGTACATGTTTAATGCAACCACACTAGCGCCGTGCATAGCCTCCACCTCAACTCCAGTTTTATAGATCGTTTTTACAGTAAAAAGTACTTTTATTTCTAAATCATTTATTTCATATTCAATTCCAGAAAACTCAATAGGCATAGGATGACAATCGGGTAATAATTCAGGAGTTTTTTTAACGCCCAATAATCCCGCAGCTTTGCTCATAGCAAAAACATTACCCTTCGGTACGGTATCATTTTCAATAGCAATAATGGTTTCGGGTTTACTAACTTTTACTATTGCCTGTGCGATTGCTGTTCTTAATGTGGTGCTTTTATGTGTGATGTCTACCATTATCGTTTAATCGTTTAATCGTTGATTTGTTTAATTGTGATTTTCGAAGTGCATTCAGTTTATTTGCTATTTTCTCAATAGATTCTCTAAATGTTTTATAGTTTTCGTCATTGATAAAATTCAATTCTTTTGAAATAATGACTTGGTTTAAAACCTCCATTAATGAACTATAAGCCATTGTTGTAAAATGAGCTTTGTCTTTATTTGTATTTCTTGAAGTCCCTTCTGCTAAATTTGATGCAACAGAAACTGAAGCTCTTCTTAATTGACTTGTTAATCCAAACTTTTCTTCTTCTGGAAATTTTTTAGTAATTAAATAAATATTTTTAATTAATTCCTTTGTATCTATCCAGACGGTAAGCTTTTCAAATGAAAATATATATGACATCGTATTTCTTTAACAATTAAACGAATAAACAATTCAACATTATTTATTCACTTTCCATTGATAACTCTCATCCTCAAAAATCTCTTTCCCAAAAACGGGAACATGAGCTTTTATTTCTTCTACAATAAATTCGATTGCAGAGAATACTTCTTTTCGTCTCGGTGAAGAAACAAAAACAAACAAACAAATTTCCCCAGTGTTTACTTTTCCAATACTGTGATAAATATGCATACAATTAAGATCAAACTTATCGAATGCAGCTTCTCTAATTTCATGAAACTTTTGATTTGCCATTTCTTCATATGCAGTATACTCTATTGCTGAAACAACTTTGACATTTACTTCATCTGCTCTCACCTGACCTAAAAATATATTATGGGCTCCTATGCCTGTTTTAGACTGGTGTTTTGCAATTGAATCTGCAATAAACTGAGAAGAAATTGCCCCTTCTTTAAATACGTTTTTTTTCATAATATTGTTTTTTAAACATCCCCCTAACCCCCTTCAAAGGGTGAATTACAATCGTTCAGCTTTATTTCTGTCCTCTTGTACTTCGACTTTGCTCAGCAATCAAGGGGACTTTAGGTGTGTTTATTAATTCGTCTTTTTCTTTTAAAAATTCCAAAATTTCTATTGCCCCTTCTTTGATGCTAAAACTATTATTTATACTATGTTTTTGTAAAATTGATACAGCAGATTTACTTCTAATTCCTGCTTGACAAAAAATCACCTTGGTTTTATTAAGGTCAATTTTATCCAGATTTTTTTCAAACTCACTTAAAGGAAGATAGAGGGGATTTATACTTGCTACTTTTGGCTGTTCATCCATTTCTCTAACATCTATAAACTGAAGGTTATTGTTTTTATAAACTTCTTCAATTGAAATTTCAGGAATGGAAACAGTACATTTAATTTCTTCTTCTTTTGAATTAAAAAAGGGTTTATTGTTTATTACTTTTTGAATTTCGGCTTCAGATTTATTGATTTTAATTGTCGTCGTCTGTGAGGATAAAGCATTATAATAAAGCACCTTTCCAGAAAGAATATTTCCAAGTTCTAATATAATTTTAATTACTTCATTGGCTTGCATGGTTCCAATAATTCCAGGTAAAACTCCGAGTACTCCAATCTCCGAACAATTAGGAATGGTGCCAGCTTCTGGAGGGGTTGGAAATAAGCATCTATAGCTTGGCCCATTGTTGTAATTAAACACAGATACTTGTCCTTCAAACTTATAAATACCTCCATAAACCAAGGGTTTATTAGTAAGAATAGTAGCATCGTTTACTAGATATCTAGTTTCAAAATTATCGGTACCATCGACAATAATATCATAGTTTTTAAAAATTTCTAAGGCATTTTTAGTAGTTAATCTTTTGGGGTAAGCATTTATAGTAATAGTATTATTTAAATCCTCTAGACGTTCCTTAGCTGCAATCGTCTTGTTAAGACCCAAAGTGGAGGTGCCAAATAATATTTGACGCTGCAAATTAGATTCTGAAACTATATCAAAATCCATAACCCCTAAAGTTCCAATTCCAGCAGCAGCAAGATATTGCAATACCGGACAACCCAGTCCACCAGCTCCTATAACTAAAACTTTAGCATTAGAAAGTTTGTCTTGTCCTATTTGACCAATCTCGGAAAGAATAATATGTCTACTATATCTACTCATAATTTCAGCCTCCAGCAAAAGGAGGTAATAATGCGATTTCAGTTGCTGTTATTTCAGTTTCATTGCTAACCAATTCTTGGTTTTGTGCAATTTGAAAATCTTTATTAGTCAATTTAGAATATTTAAGAAATAGAGCCTCTCGAAGGTCCGAAACCTTCATTCCAGAAAACTCAAATTCCTCTTCACTACATTGGGTGATTTCAGCTATTTGACCAAAATATTTTATAGTTAACCTCATCGTCTTTCCTGCGAAGGCAGGAATCTCATCCTACACTTCTTGTTTTTTATAGTATTCAACTTATTTTTCAACATCTATTAATTCTTTAAGTGTATTTATATTTGAGGTATATCGTTCTTGATTTTTATTAAGAACTATAGTCTTTACTTTTAAATGTTTTAAAGCGACACGTAAACGCCTTTCTCCATCTTTTAATAAGGAATAAAAAACGGCTTTACTTTCTTTTTTATACATCGCAATTAGGGGCATCGATTTCCCATTACTTTCTAATTGAACTACATCCTTTTTATCATCAACGCCATCAGTCAATAAGGTTAATGTTTCTGAATTAATCAAGGGAACATCACAACTAATCACCAAATTATTTTCAGTTTTAGAATGATGTAAGCCTGAGTAAACACCTGCAACTGGTCCTGCATCTTCTATTAAATCGTTTACACGGTTGAATCCGAAAACATCATAATCCGGATTATTACTTACAATTATTATTTCATCCACTAAGGGTTGTAATGCTTCTATAATATGCTGAACAAAAGCTTTGTTTTTATAAACAACAAAACCTTTGTCGGTTCCCATTCTTGAGCTTTTTCCGCCCGCTAGGATAATTCCTGTTATGTGATTTTTGTCTTTCATTTAAACATAGAATAATTTAACAGAGGCCAATACGAGCACAAAGGCTAATAAGTATCTCAAATTTTGATTGTTCATTTTTTTACTTCCGAAGTAAGCGCCAAAAAAACCACCGACTAAAGCAATGGCAACCAACCCAAAAGATTCTATACTCAAACTAATTCCACTACTTAATTGTCCCACTAGTCCTCCTGCAGAATTCACCCAAATAAACAGAGATGAAACCGCTGCAGCTTCTTTCATTTTACCCCAATGCAATAAAAGTATTATTGGACTTAATATAATTCCGCCACCAATACCTATTAATCCAGAAAAGAATCCAATAACCCCACCAACAAGGAGGCCTTGCCATAATTTAATGTCTCTTGTTTTAGTGCTTTCTTTCCTGCCTGCCGGCGAGGCTGGTCCAAATACATTTAGCATTTTAAGAACAGCAAAAATTAATAATACCGCTAAAACCTTTTTATAAATAGTTGCATCTACCTCAATATAGCCCCCTAAAAAAGACATAGGAATAGAAGCAATTGCGAAATATAAAAACAGTTTTTTATTAAAATAACCCTCTTTATAGTAATAATAAAAGGCGATGGCAGCAACAAAAAGGTTTAGTAGCAATGCTGTGGGTTTCATTAATCCTGGAGTAACAGAAAACAATGCCATTAATGCCAAATAACCACTTGCTCCACCGTGACCTACACTAGCGTAAAAAAAAGACACGATAGGTAGTATGAGTAAGAAGATTAATATGTTTTCTATATCGAATATCAAGTTTCTGTTTATTATTTTGTTTTCTTTGTGAGTCTCTGAGCTTCTTTGTGTACCTCTGCGTAATAATTAACCACAAAGAGCGCAAAGAAGGCACAAAGTTTCACAAAGAGATTATTTTTTCAATCTGTGTATCTAAATGTTTCCAACAATTTTTATTTATTTCCTCAAAAGCAACAATTAAACCTTTACCATATGTGGTTATTGTTGCACCGCCACCACCTTTACCACCAATACTGCTTTCTGTCACAGGTTTTTTAGCCGATTTATTTACAGCATCCACAAGTGTCCAGGCTTTTTTATAGGAAATGTTTATACTCTTAGCCGCTTTAGACAAGGAACCTGTTTCTGCTATTGCTTTTAATAAACGAACACGACCTTCCCCAAGCAAGACATTATTGTCTACTTCAATCCAAATTCTACTTTTAATTTTATATTCCATAATTGACCATTTTATTAAAAAGGGCGGTGTGTTGTCTCTGTCGAAACATTAAACTGGTAAAAGAATAACTTCAACCCCATCTTCTTTCTCTAAATCATTTACATCTGCAGGGAGATATACAAAGGCATTGGCTATTGCAAAAGTGTGTAACATCGCTGAACTTTGCCCTTCCAAAATAGTCACTTCACCATTTTTTAAGGAAGCTTTTAAAAACTGCGCTCGATTTCCCTTTTTTGTAAAACTGGAAGTCAAGCTTGCGGTAACTCTATTTAATGAAAAATCAACATTCCCAGATAACTTCTGAAGTGCAGGTTGTACATATACATAAAAACTGCTCAATGCCGAAGCTGGATTGCCAGGCAAAGCAAACACTGGAGTGTTCTCTTTTTTTCCAAAGAAAAGCGGCTTTCCGGGCTTCTGTTTTACTTTATAGAAAATTTGTTCCGTTCCTAATTCCAACAGAGCTTTCCCTACAAAATCGTAATCTCCAACAGAAATTCCACCAGAAATAAGCACCATATCATGTTCTGAAATCGCTTTATCTAAAGAATTCACTGTTGAATTATAATCATCTTTTACCTTAGTAATGGTAACATTTATAATCCCTAAACTTTCTAAAGCAGTCAACAGCATCCCAGAATTACTTTCATATATTTTTCCGTAGGGGAGCGGTTGGCCTGCTTCTACTAGCTCATTACCTGTAGTAACAATTGCAATGGAGGGTTTGGCAAACACTTCAATTTCAGAAATTCCAAGAGTGGTTAAATAGCCAATAGCAGCAGGAGTTAATTTCGTTCCCTTTGTTAAGGCTAGAGATTCCTTTTGGACTTGTTCGCCCAAAGGTCTAATATTTTCATTTTCAACAGCAGGACTGGTAAGCTTTAAAACATCTGCTTCTCGATTTGTTTTTTCCTGCATAATTACAGTATTGGCAGAATCTGGCACTGCCGAACCTGTAAAAATTCGTACTGCTTCTCCAGCTTGTAAAACAGGATGATGACCATCACCCGCTTTTACTTCGTCTATAATGGAATATTGTTCTTCATGATGTAAAAAAAGCGCATAGCCATCCATGGCCGATTGCCGAAAGGGAGGCATGTTAATTGGAGAATACACATCTTTAGAAAGGGTACATCCTAAAGCATTTATCACCAGTTTAGCATCGGTTTTGGTTGTGGGTTTTATATGGTTTTGTACAAGCTCAAAAGCTTCTTCTACGGTAATCATATTTAGGATCGTTATATCTGCACAAATATAACGATATTAGAATAAAAAAACCCACATAGAATTTTAATTCTATGTGGGTTCATTTTTTTTGCAATTAAAAGATTTATTGTGCTTCTGGCGCTTTAAACTTATGATTAAATAAATTAGGCTTAAAGGTAATCATTACCCAAGCCCAGCTATTGTGCTCACCACTATCTCCACCTTTAATAGCTTCCATAGTTTCGGTAGCTAACATTTGTGAATATCCAGCATCTATATTAATGCTCTTAGTTAATTTATAGCCTAAGGTAAAATCGATCTCAGTACCTAAATAGTTATCTAATTTATCGCCATTGCCATCCAATACATTCGCAGCAGCAGCAAAATAATGAGGTGATAATTTAAAGTTCCATTTGTCCATAGTATATCCAAAGTGTAAGTAGATATCTGTTAAACCAACATTGTTAGCATGGTTCCCTACATAAAAATAATCCATTAAACCGTTAAATTTATGGTTGGTACCAAATAGAGGAGCAAAAGAATTAACATCGGTACTTGCATCGTCCATATCTTTACCAGATAGGTATTCCCCACCAATACTAGCTTTAAAATTGTCTGTTATTTTATATCCAAAATTTCCTCCAAAATAAGAGGCACTTACACTATTATCGAAAGATTTTCCAGTTTGAATATAAAAAGAAGCATCGGCAGAAATATTTCCTGATTTAAAGGTAGCTCTTGGTCCAATGGTTTGCATATAATCTATGGTAGTATCTTCATTAGGCAATCCTTCGTTTTCCAAATATTCTATCCCTGTGTTTAATAAAAGAAAGCTAATCCCTACTTTATTAAAATCCCCATGGTACCAACCATATTGGAAGGTTTTATAGCCTGCAGCATTACTATATAAATGATCGATATTGGATTGCATATCTGCATTATAGGCAATACCTACGTCTACTCGATGATCTGAATTTGGCTTGATTTTAAACAAAATGGCATCATGACTTCTTGCTTGTTGCGCCCAGCCCACACTACCAAAAATTCTTTGGTCATCATAAGAGATTTCTTGACGACCTAATTTCATACTAAATTTTTCAGAAATTATTGCCTCTCCCCATGCTTCGTGAAAAGCAATGGCTTTATCGTCTTCTGCCATAGTACCTACATCACCCCAAACTCTAACGTTTTGTAGGGCAACTTTAAAAATCATTTTGGTATTCTCAAAATCGAAGTTTATTCGAGTACGTTGGGATATAAAATTTCCAGCTTCATCTCCTTCAGATCGAAGGGAGCCAAAGCCATACCTGTTTTCATATCTAGGTCTTAATTCACCAGAAAGGTTAAATTCTTGAGCAATAGATGGCATGGTAAATAATGCAATCATGACTAATAATACTAGTTGTTTCTTCATAATATTAATTTGTTAATTTTGTGGTTTCAATTATTTTCGAAATGGTTTCTTTATTATCAACACCAAGCCCTTCTTGTTGATGTACCAATTCTCCTTGCGGATTAAATATACTTATTATGTTTGAATGTGAGAAATCCATCGGGGAGATTTGCTTGTATTTTACTGCGAGTACATTAGCAAATTCTCTTACGGTGTTATTTGTTCCTTGTAAAAAGGTCCATTGTTCATCGTTCATAAAATTTTCTATTGCAAATTCTTTTAGCCTTTTTGGCGTGTCTGTTTCTGGATCAATACTGACCAAAACAAAACTGATATCGGAAAGTAAATTTTCGGGAATTTGTTTTTCAATATTTCGCATATCTGCAACCAATCTAGGACAAGCTGCTTTACAAGTGGTGTAAATCATGACCATAACCAAGGTTTTTCCTTTTAAATCTACAAGTTCTATAGATTTACCTTCTTCTGTATTCCAAGTGCTAGTTAGATTGAATATCGAATTATCTGAAATTTCATCAGTTGCTATCTTTTTTGAATCCATATTAGAAATGGGCAAGATGTCCATTTTACATACAGGACAAATCCTTTCTTTAGGGTATGTTTTTTCCTCTTCACATTTCATAGGACATTGGTAAGAAACTGTTTCTAAAGAAGCTGTTTCCCCTTCCATACAAGAGGTTAATGTTATAGCTGAAATCAATAGCAATACTATTGTTATGCATTTTTTCATAATAGAAATAATTGAATAAATTTATATTTTATTATTCTTTCACGCATCGAAATCCTAGATTTTTCATCGTAAAGCTAGCCTTTAAACTTCCTCTAATTGCATACCTCATAAAAGCAGCATAATTCATTAAATCGGTCGCTCCAATAGCAGCACTTCCACAAAAAAGATTACTATCATTATCTACATCTTTTCGAGATTCTCCAGAGATTAATACCGAGTTGAAATCGGAAGTCCATTCCCATACTAATCCATGTAAATCCCAAACTCCCCAATAATTCTTAAAAGAGGATCCAATTTCATTATTAAAGGTTTTTGGTTTTTCGTACCAACTTAAAATGTATTCGTTATAGTTTTCTATATATCGAGCATCTGCAATATCTTCATTTGCCATAGCTACATATTCCCATTCATCTATAGTAGGAAGACGTTTGCCTTGACTAGAACAATAATCGTTTGCTGCAAACCATGAAATATTTGTGGCAGGAGCTTTTTGTGATTGTGTAGTTCCTAATGCTGTATCAGATTCCCAGCTAACTAGATAATTACCATCTGCAAATAGTTTCTTAACCTGAGACTTTTTCCATTTGGGATTTGTTTTTACAAATTCTAAAAACTCTTGATTGGTTACAGGATAAACATCCATATAAAAATCTGAAATGCTAACTTGTAAAGAATCACTTCCGTAGAGAGGGATATAGGTTCCTCCCTTTATTTCAACCATTTTAGACTGGCAATTAGCGATGCTACCCCAAAGTAAGATTATACTAATTGACAGTCTTAAAATAGTATTCATTTATAATTTGTTAATGTCCGCTTTTTACTTGGTCTACTTGAGAAGTAGTAACATTGGTTTTATTATTTCCCCAAGAACTATAAACATAAGTTAACACATCTGCAATCTCTTCACTAGTTAGTGTTTGTTTAGTCATCACACTATTATATTTAGCTCCATTTACAGTTATTTCTCCTGTTTTCCCATTAATAACAATACCAATTGCTCTATTTACATCTGCATTAAGGTAATCTGATTTGGCAAGTGGTGGAAAAGCATTTGCAATTCCTTCTCCATTGGCTTGATGACAAGCAAAACATGTTTTAGTATATAAATCTTTACCAGATTTAATTTTTTCTGCTAAAGTTTTATTGGTGTTAACTACAACTTTCTTAGCATTAGGATCGTCAGGCATTTCTTGTAATGTTCCTCCTTCAGGGTTATAAATTCCTTCTTGTTTAACACCAGAGTAAAGAGTTTTGTTTTCTTCACCGCTTACTTTTAACATTCCTAAAGCACCTTTGTTAAAAGCTCGAAAAATTGCGTGATCTACTAAAATAAAAGTTCCAGGAACGTCTACTTTAAAATCAACAATTGCAGCTCCACCTGCAGGAATAGAAGTAGTTTGTACATTAGTATTGATTAAATCTCCACCTTCCACATGTACATTATCGAAAATTTCACCAATAACATGGAAAGACGAAGTTAGATTTGGCCCACCATTTCCAACATAAAGACGAACAGTTTCTCCTACATTAGCTGTAATAGCGTTATCTCCAGTTAAGGACCCTACTTTTCCATTAAATACTACATAATCCGCATCTTCATCTACCGCTTTTTTCATGTCGAAAGCTTGTAAGCCTGGAGCACCATTTTCACCTTTAGTGTAAAAATCTCCTTGCATGATATAATATTCTTTATCTACTTTAGGAAGTCCTCCTTCTGGTTCCACTAAGATTAAACCATACATACCGTTTGCAATGTGCATTCCTACTGGAGCAGTTGCACAATGATAAACATATAGGCCAGGGTTTAAGGTTTTAAAAGAAAACGTTTTGCTATGTCCTGGAGCTACAAAAGATGAAGTTGCTCCTCCACCAGGTCCAGTAACTGCATGTAAATCTATATTATGTGGCAGTTTATTGTCTGGGTGATTAGATAAAGTAAACTCTACTTGATCACCAACTCTAGTACGAATGAAGCTTCCAGGAACCGAACCTCCGAAAGTCCAATACATATAAGTTGTCCCATCGGTCATGATACCTTCTTGTTCTAAGATCTCCATGTCTACGATTAATTTTTTCGCAGGGCGATCGCCAACAGGTTCAGGAACAAATGGGGGTGCAGTTAGTTCCGCATTCATAGTGCCATTGAGAGCAATGGTTGCAGGGTCTTTTTTAACTATTTCTTTTTTTTCAGAATTGCAACTAACAAATAGTGTAGCTGCTAATGCTACAATTCCAAGTAATTTTACATTCATTTTTAAAAATTTCATATTGTTAATATTGGTTAGGTTAAATGAAGTTTTCAAAGGTATGGTATAGTTAAATCCATACCTTTGAAAATATTTATTATTATTGATTATTTACTACTAATGCTTCGTCTGTAGGTTGTCCATATTTTACAAAATCGATGATGTATAAAATAATTCCTGTAACAAAAAGTATTGCACAAAGAATCAAGACATAAAAATGAACTTCAATCATTTTTTGAACTTCCATAAATTCTATTTTCATAATACGTTCTAAATATACTTGAGCTACTCCAGCTACACCAAAAGCTACCGTCATACCGACCATGCCAATATTCGACATCCAGAAAGCAGCTCGCCCTCTAGCGCCATCATATAGTTTTCTACCTGTTAAGTTCGGTAGTGCATAACTTATAATTGCTAAAACAATCATAGCATAAGCACCCCAAAATGCAAGGTGACCGTGCATTGCAGTAACTAAGGTTCCATGGGTATAAAGATTTGTTTGTGGTAAAGTGTGCGCAAACCCTAACAATCCCGCTCCAACAAAGGAAACAATAGCAGCACCTAAAGTCCAGAATAAAGCTATTTTATTAGGATGTTTTTTCTCTCCTTTTCGGTACATATTTACAGCAAACAAAGCCATAGCAAGAAAAGCTAATGGTTCTAGAGCAGAAAAAATACCACCAACGATTAACCAAATTTTATTTACTCCAATATAATAGTAATGGTGCCCTGTTCCTAAAACACCAGACAAGAATGTTAATCCAACAATTACATATAACCATTTTTCAATAACCTCTCTATCTACACCGGTAAGTTTTATTAATAGGAAGGAAAGAATACCTCCCATAATTAATTCCCAAACACCTTCTACCCATAAATGTACTACCCACCATCTAAAAAATGAATCCATTACTTGGCTATCAAATGGTAACATTCCAGGTAGATATAATAAGGCAGCAAATAAAAGTCCCATAGTTAGAACTAGTGCTGTAGTTGTTCTTCTTTTTCCTTTATATAGAGTCATTATTATAATTCCTAAGAATAATAAAACATTTACGACAACCAAATAATCTAGACCTCTTGGAATTTCTAAGAACTTACGTCCTTCCCAAATATTAAAGTGAAAACCGATAATAGCGGCAACGCCTACTAATGCAAGTGAAATTAATTGAACATAAGCGAGTTTAACACTTACCAATTCGTGTTGTGCTTCTTCTGGAATAATATAATATGCTGCACCCATAAAACCCGATAATAACCAAACTACCAATAGATTAAGATGAACAGCTTTTGCTGTGTTAAATGGGATGATTTCGTGTAAACCGTCAAATCCCGCATGAGCAAAGCCCATGATAAAACCATATACCAATTGTAAAACAAACAACAACATGGAAAGGGCAAAAAACCAATAAGCTACTTTTTGTGATTTATATTTCATAATTATGTTTTTTTTTAGTTTTTATCTTTAGCTAATGGCGATACTACTGTTTCAAACCCATTAAGGTCTATTTCACCAATCCAATCGAAAAATGCAATTAAATCTTGAGCTTCTTCTTCAGAAAACCCATAGGCAACCATCTTTCTTCCGTTGGGCTCCCAAGGATTAGGAGTCATTAAAACGGCTTTAATATAACCCTCACCTCTTCGTTCGATAACTTTGGTTAATTCGGGAGCATAATAGCCTCCTTCGCCTAATAAGGTGTGACAACCCATACAGTTGTTAGTGTCCCATAAGTTCTTACCTCGTACTACTTGCTCGGTAATATTCTCATAGTTTGTTTGATCTTGAGCCTTGCTTAGGGAAAATATGGTTAACCCTATAAAGATTAAGAATGTAACCAGCGTTCCTCCTAGAAAAAAGGCTCGAGCTTGTTTTTTTGATAGCATATGATTCGTATTTAATTAATAAATAAAGATAAATTAGTCTTTTAATGAGCCAAAAATAATTGTTTCCATATCCCTATTATATGATATATGTCATATTTTACATATTTAAGGGCTACTTATTCAAATAAATGCAGCCTCAAATTTTAGGAATAGAAAATTATGACAACATCAGGAAGAATTGAATTAATGGCACAACTAGAAGCTTGGAATCGTTGAAAGCTTCAATTATGGATGGAGCTGTTTTTGTGAACTTTGGAATGAATTTATTGAATATGGGTACTCGCGTGAAAATCAATTTTAGGGTTGAAGATTTACCAGAGATTGTAAAACGACTTGAAGTAAAAAAGGATATGCTTTAACGTTCTCTTACCAACAAACCTATTTATTTCTTAAAGGCTAATTTTGAAGACCTACCTTTCTTAAAAATTTTATTGCTAGCGTGCATTCCTTTTCGCAATGTTTTTTGTTCTTCAAAAGGCAATTGAATAATCTCATGACATTCTTTGCTACAGGTATGTTCCATTTTTTTGGAACATACTTCACACTGAATAAAGAGTAAATGACAGCCCTCATTGGCGCAATTTATATGCGTATCGCAAGGAGCTCCACATTGGTGACAATTGGATATTACATCATCACTAATGCGTTCGCTTCGCCTGTGATCAAAAACAAAATTTTTTCCTAAAAATTTATTTTCTAATTCTTGGTTTTTTACTTGGCGGGTATACTCAATGATACCTCCTTCTAACTGAAATACATTTTTAAAGCCTTTGTGTTTGTAGTATGCACTCGCTTTTTCACAACGAATTCCTCCTGTACAATACATCACCAACTTCTTGTCTTCCTTATGGTCTTTTAAATCCTCTTCAATAATATCTAAAGAATCTCTAAACGTATCTACATCTGGAGTGATGGCATTTTTAAAGTGCCCAATTTCACTCTCATAATGGTTTCGCATATCTACCAAGACCGTATCTGGGTCTTCTATTAAGTCGTTGAATGTGGCAGCATTTACATGAACGCCTATATTGGTTACATCAAAGGTGTCGTCACTCAATCCGTCGGCTACGATTTTGTGACGCACTTTTACTTTTAGTTTTAAAAACGATTTTAAGTCTTGCTCTACAGCAATGTTCAAACGGCAATTTACTAAGAAATAGATACCATCCAATACGTCTTTAAAAGCATTAAATTTTTTGGCAGGCACAGACAATTGTGCATTAATTCCTTCATGAGCCACATAAATACGTCCCAAGACTTCAAGGGCGTCCCAAGCTAAAAATAAATGGTTTCTAAAGAGTTCTGGATTGCCAATCTTGGCATATTGATAAAAAGAAAGCGTTAAGCGGTCTTCTCCCGCTTCTTCCAAAATGGCTGCTCTCTCTTTCGCGCTTAGTGTATTGTACAGTTGCATGCTATACTAATTTATAAGATTAAAAGAATAATTTAAAAGGCAAAAGTAATAGATTTTTTGTAATTATATGTTTCAATTTTATTTTCTGAAGAAGGTTTTTATTTCCTATTAATTCTGATACAGAAATTTTTTCATTTTTTAGCCACACATATCCTTATCTTTGCAGCCCCAATTTTAGGAAAAGGAAATTATGACAACATCAGGAAGAATTGAATTAATGGCTCCCGCTGGAAACTTTGAATCATTGCAAGCAGCAATAATGAATGGAGCTGATTCTG
>MAAC01009520.1_pt1 | contig 21792 bp, 6 predicted proteins | sample 1115981 | NCBI WGS metagenome assembly MAAC01 (sample SAMN04961126, study PRJNA320927) | seawater metagenome | isolation source: sample BD02T64 sea water enriched with oil for 64 days | place: USA:Gulf of Mexico | collected 2013-07-27
CTCTTTCTCGGAATTCTGTGGTATATTCTTTCTTTGTTCGCTTGCTCACTGCTTTCTCCTCAATTTCTATTCATAGTTTAAATGAAATTGAGTGTCCGGGTTAGTGTAGCCAGACCACTAAATCTTTGCACTGTCAAGCTAAATGCTTTTTAACCCATACTTAGACTGCCTTTACGCTATTATAAGGCTCTTTCATACTATGGACCCAAAACCTGGAAGCGACTAACTGATTATTTGCATGCATGTTAGGACTAGGAATACTGGAAGAGAAAAACACGTCGCACGTGTAAATCATAACGATCTTAAACGTGCGATCTTCCTACTGTCTATTATGCGATTTCGGCCAGTAATCTCTCTTCTTGGCTCGCAAGGTATTCGTCATAAGTACCCTGGAAATCCACCATCCCCTGATCTTTAATCTCAATGACCCGAGTTGCCAAAGACGAGACAAACTCTCGGTCATGGCTCACAAAAATCAACGTGCCATCATAGGTAGACAATGCTTTGTTTAACGATTCAATCGCTTCCATATCAAGGTGGTTAGTGGGTTCATCCATGATGAGAATGTTGGTATCCATCAACATGAGTTTTCCAAATAACAATCTATTCTTTTCACCACCAGAACACACGCTCGCTTTTTTGTTAAAATCATCGGCCGTAAACAGCAAGCGTCCAAGGGTTGAGCGGATAAATAGGTCATCATGATTAGGTTTACGCCATTGACTCATCCAATCAAAAAGACTTAAATCACAATCAAAATCTGCGGTACTATCCTGAGGGCAATAACCAACCTGTGCATTTTCGGCCCATTTTATCGTTCCATTATTTGCTTGAAGTTCATTCATCAAACAGCGTAACAATGTAGTCTTTCCAGCACCGTTCTCCCCAATAACAGCCAATCGAGCACCCGCTTCCAAAATCAGGTTGCCGTCTTTAAACAACGTATCACTGTCAAACCCATGGCCTATATCTTCTAATATCAGCGCCTGCCGATGCAATTTTTTGTCTTGCTTAAAGCTGATAAGCGGCGTTGCACGACTAGAGGCTTTCACTTCATCTAGTTGGATTTTTTCTAACTGTTTGGCTCGTGAGCTAGCCTGCTTCGCTTTTGACGCATTTGCGGAGAAGCGGTTTACAAATTGCTGAAGCTCATCCATTTGAGCACTCTTCTTCGCATTCTCAGTGTGTAGCTGCTCTTGCACTAATGACGCCGCTGCCATAAAGGCTTCGTAATTACCAGGGTAGATTCTTAGCTCCCCGTAATCTATATCGGCCATATGCGTACAGACAGAATTTAGGAAGTGGCGATCATGAGAAATGATAATCATGGTGCACTTGCGCTCATTCAAAATAGTCGCAAGCCAATTGATTGTATTGATGTCCAAGTTGTTGGTCGGCTCATCCAGCAAGAGAATATCTGGATTCGCGAATAAGGCTTGCGCCAACAGCACTCTCAATTTCCATCCTGGTGCCACTTGACTCATTAGACCAAAATGGAACGTTTCTTCTACCCCGGCCTGCAACAGAATCTCTCCTGCTCGACTTTCTGCGCTATAACCATCCATCTCGGCGAATTCAACTTCCAATTCTGCCACCTTCATGCCGTCCTCTTCTGACATTTCTGGCAACGAGTAGATACGGTCACGTTCCTGCTTTACTTTCCATAACGCAGCATCGCCCATAATAACGGTATCTACTACGCTATATGCTTCGAATGCGAACTGGTCCTGGCTTAGTGTACCCACAGTATTTCCTGGCGTAATAGAGACATTTCCAGCGCTAGGTACCAGCTCTCCACTCAGGATTTTCATAAACGTTGACTTACCGCAACCGTTAGCACCAATTAGGCCGTAACGATTTCCGTTACCGAATTTCGCGGAGATATTCTCGAACAAGGGCGTAGCGCCAAACTGCATTGTGATATTAGCGGTGGAAATCAAAGGTTTATCCCTGGAGGTTAAGAGGCAAAAATGAGGGTGGACTATAAAGACTTAACGCTTCTTTGTCGAGCAAACTTGTCTATTTAACGAACAATCTAGCGTTACATTTTGTATTCACAACCTTGTCATTGACCCATCTAAAAGTGACAGTATTCCTTTATTTATCAATGGTATATATAATTTTCCTGCTGTTTTATATCGACCAATACGACCTTAAGAGCCCTGTAAGGCATAACCTAACTTGGTTATGTATAAACCAAAACCACGGGAGTTCTCGCACCTTACCCCAACCTAGTGATGGTAAGACAACGCTAAACACTTTGTCATTTCTTTATTATACTAGCGTCGAACTCCAATGGATTGACCTCTCGAGACAGAAAAGAATGAAAGTGATTTCAGGTTTTAGAATAGACGAAGTGATATTCGACAACGATCAAACGTCTGTCTTCAGAGCATCACTGAAAAACGTTGCTGGACACGTCATTCTTAAAACCCGGAAAGATCTAAACAATAACGACGCTCTTTACCGGCTTCAAAGGGAGTTTGACTTTCTAGCGCTAGTGGAATCCTCTTATACGGTTAAAGCGCTAGAGCTAAAGCAATCAAGTATTCCACCATTATTAGTCTTAGACGATGTAAAGGGGGCTCCCCTTTCGCCACACACTGTCCACAAGACCTATCCAATCGCTGAAAAACTAGCCCTTCTGATTAACATTACAAAAGCCCTAGACCATATACATTCCAAAAAGATCATTCACAAAGGTATCAACCCTTCCAACATATTATGTACAGAAGATCATCAGGTTAGAATCATTGACTTCGGATCAAGTGAATACTTCTCCGCCAACGCCGCAAGTGTAGAGCAAGAATCCATCGTAGAGATGGCGCTGGAGTATGTATCGCCAGAACAAACCGGGAGAATGAACAACACGATCGATTATCGCACAGACTTTTATTCTCTCGGCATCACCTTCTATCAGTTACTCACGGGAATTTTACCTTTCGAATCCACAGATCCATTGGAGCTTATACACTGTCATATTGCGAAATTGCCACTACTTCCCAGTGACATGGATCATAGCATTCCGTTGATATTGTCTGAACTAGTGGTAAAACTAATTCAGAAAAACAGCCGGGATCGCTACCAAAGTGCGAAGGGTATTCTTGCTGACCTTGTTCAATGCCTCGAAAAGCTCGAGGCCAATGGAAACATAGAGGATTTTGAACTCGCGACCCACGATATCAGTAATCAATTCTTCATTCCGGATGCACTTTATGGCAGAGAAGATAACGTAGCAAGGCTACATTATCTATTCTTGCGTTCTAAACAGGGAGAAAAGCAGCTTGTCACCGTCTCCGGTTACTCTGGTTTAGGCAAAACAAGCTTAGTCCATAATTTACATAGCTCTATTCTTCTTGCCGGTGGTTTCTTTGGGGTAGGTAAATTTGGCGAATTTGAAAGCGATATTCCCTGCAGTGCATTGTTAGATGCGTTCAGGGGAATTATTCGGCATTTACTGACTTTTGAGTCCGATGAAATACAGTGGTGGAAAACAACGCTAAACGCGGCCCTGTACCCCAATGCTCAACTCATAATCGATGCCATACCAGAGCTTGTTCATATCATAGGTCAACAAGCAGAGGTTGGGAAAGCCGATCCAACGTTTGCGTTTCACCGGTTCAAACACGCGATGCTAAGCTTCATACGTTGCTTGGCGACAGAAGAGCACCCGCTGACTATCTATATCGACGATTTGCAGTGGGCTGATGTTGCAACGCTAGAGCTACTCGATCTTATTGCAGATGATTCAGAAATCAAACATTGCTTGCTCGTTTCTTCTTACAGAGAAAATGAAATTGGTGCCAATCAACCGCTCATCAAAACGCTGAATTTTTTCAAAAACACCAGTGCCAAATATACAAAAATAGAACTATCCCCTCTAACAACCACAGATATCGGCAGATTACTGTCTGATACACTCTGCTGTCCGGCCTCACAATTGGAAAGCCTATCGGATATTGTCACTGCAAAATCCCAAGGTAACCCCTATTTTGTCTATCAGTTGTTGGAGCAGTTACACGAAGAAAATTTGATATATTTTGACGAGCAACGCCAACAATGGTGTTGGGACACGACAAGAATCGGCGAATATAATCTAGATGGCGATATTGGGTATATATTAAAGAAAAAAATAGGAAAACTACCCTATGACTCATTGGCCTTATTGAAAATTGCCTCTTGTCTTGGGCCAAAATTTACTGTCAATACCTTGCAGCTTGCCTGCTCTCAGGACAAGGTAGAGATCCACTCCCAATTGCAACAGGCTGTTCAAGAGGGTCTTCTCATAGAAACAAGAAGTAGTGCATCCTCTCAATCTCCGCTCACTAATAGCAGCTTTCTCATTCCAGGCCACGCAAACTATTATCTGTTTTCGCACGATAGGGTGAGACAGGCGGTATATAACTTACACCAACGTCGCGATATCCCCAAAGTTCATTTTGAAATAGCCACCAACCTACAAAGCGCCTACTGTACAAAAGACATCGAAACCAATATTTTCGGACTCGTTAAACACTTCAATCTCGGCAAAGAGCTTTTAACAACAGCTCACAGCAGAAGAAACGTATGCGACTTAAACCTACTAGCAGCAAAACGTTCACTCAGTAGCGTTGCCTATCAAGCTTCCTGGGATTACGTTTCACAAGCGCTTAGCTTGCTTCCTGAAGATTGCTGGGAAGCGGATTATGCACTTTGTCTATTGGTACATCAGCAACTTGTAGAATCAGGCTTCCTCTCTGGTCGCTACAAAGAATCAGAGCGCTTTGCACGAAGAATATTGGATAAAGCGACCTCCAGATCAGACAAACCACAAACGATTAGCTACTTGATGCAAGGGTATTTCACTCAAGGCAAGAAAGAAGACGCGATCGCGATCGGCCTGGAATTCATTAAAGAGTATGGCATCCATTTTCCCTCATCACCGACCAAAACTCATATCACCCGGGATATTATAAAAACAAAATGGGCGTTGCGTAATTTCTCTATCGACAACATTGCAAATATTGACGAATCCCCCGCTGATGCCGCAATGATAGAATATGGAGAGGTCATCAATCAGCTAGGAATGCTCTGCTACCGAATAGAACCACAATTGCTGCCATTGATCATTCTTTGGGGAGTGAGAGAAACCATCCATGCTGGATCATCCAAGTATTCTCCTATTTCAATGACAGCCTATGGAATGATACTGGCAAGCGGCCTCCAAGAAATAGAAAAGGGCTATAAATATGGGCAAGTGGCTCTCACACTAGCAAAGCGAGAAACCTCTGTTTCTCTCGCGTTCAGAACGGACTACGCCTGCAATGCCACGCTGAGATATTGGAAAATACCGATCCGCCAATACGTTGATGATTTTATTGACAACCATAAGCAAGCTGTCAAATATGGAGACAATGAAATCGCGCAGTTTGCTTTGTATTGCCACTCGCTTTATCGGTTCCACGCTGGGGACTCCATCGATATCTGTATGCCACGGTGTATCGAACAAGCCGACGTGATCGCGTCTTACAACCAGCCGATGACCATCTTGCAAAACGCGATAATGGTACAAGCCATCGCAAACTTAGCAGGCGAATCCACTCAGCCGCACATTCTAAAAGGGCAATACTATAATGTTGAACGCGCGCACCTAGCATCACAAGACAATACCACACTATTTAAAGTCCACTATTTCTCTATGTATCTCAGTTATATTTTTGGTAACTTCCAAGATGCAGTCGATCACGCCAATAAAGCCGAGCGCTATATTGAAGGGGAATTTGGCATGTACAGCACGGCTGTAGTATTGTTCTATCAATCGTTGAGCCTACTAGAAACCTATGGATCATGCAGTTCATCTGAAAAAACGAAAGTTCTACGCAAAGTAAAAAACAATCAACGCAAATATGCCAACTGGGCTTCTTCCTGCCCAGAGAACTTCGTTAACAAGCATGCAATAGTAGACGCAAAGCTAGCGTCTATCAGAGGAAAGAATAACGGGGAGACCTTCGCTAAATTCGAAAAATCAATTGAACTTAGCGAGCAATACGGTTTTTTGCAAGAGTCTGCGATAGCCAAAGAACTTGCTGCTGATTTTTGCCTATCGATATATCACTCGACAACACTGGCGAAAGGCTACATTTTGGCAGCCCATAACGGTTACACAAAATGGAAAGCAAAAGCTAAAATTGACCACTTTGAAGAAAAGTTCTCAACCTTTTTCACACAGCATAGTGAACTAGTCGGTAGTGGAAGTAATCGAGAACAGAATGTTTCTAAGTCAATAGACAACCCTAATTCAGGCAACCTACCCACATCAGTAGTCATCCCAAAAATAACAAAACCCAAGAAAATCATTGTTAAGAAACCGGCCAATCTTGACATTACATCGGTGGTTAAAGCATCACAATCAATATCCAACGAACTCGTGCTACCCAAATTACTTGATGGAATCATGAATCTCATCATAGAAAATGCCGGCGCTCAAAAAGGAATCCTACTTCTCGAGGAATCTGGCATATTACATATTGAAGCCTCATGTAATGCGGCAAAAAGCGAAGAGCAATCCATTAAGCGACAACCATTTGAATCATACGATCGAATCGCAAAGTCGATTGTTCGGTACTCATACCGCACCCAAGAAGTCATCCTCATAGGTAACGCGCAAAAGAGTCACCGATTTTCTCAAGATCCGCATATAAGAACTGACGGCGTGATTTCTGTCTTGTGCTGCCCTCTTATCAATCAAAGTAAAGTTATCGGTGTACTTTATCTAGAAAATAACATCAGCGAAGCGTCATTTACGAAAAACCATGTTGAAATCATCAAACTACTCTCGTCACAATCTGCAATTTCCATAGAAAAATCTCGAATTTTCGAACAATTGGAGAGGAGAAACTCGCAAATATCCCATCTATTGGATATAACCAAAGAGCTCAACGGTGCAAAGACCAAAGTGGAAGCCGCACAGCTTGCGTTAACGCACCTTATAGAAATTACTGGACAGGATTCAATCACCGAAGCGATTCTCTATTTACCGCAACAGAATTCAGACTCTAGCAATGGATATACTCTACTTAAAAACACTCTCATCCAATCTGACCCCTTAGCTTTTATCATCGATGATCAAGAAAAAGACCGAATAGCGCCATTAGTTGATATCTCATTACTAAACAACAAATTATCGATTCCTCTAACAACGGGAGGGGCATTAGTTGGTTCCTTTGTCATTTCCAATTGGTGCTCCGATGAAAACATCCCTAATCAACATTTCGAATTAATAGAGAGCATTGGTCGCACATTAGCTATCACAATTAATAACCTAAATGCAAAAGAGAACAGTCGCCTATCAAGCATCGGAGCCATGGCCGCATCTATCGTGCACGATTTAAAGAACCCTATCGGCGCAATTATTGGCTACGCGGATATGGCTGATTGTGATGATTTAGTGAGAGAATCTAGAAGCGACTACCTTTCGATTATCAGGAAAGAAGCCACTCGAATGTCTGATATGGCTCACGAAGTTCTGGAGTTTAGTGCCGGAGTAATCACATTACATAAGGCCACTATATCGACTGACGACTTTCTTAATGATGTTTCCGAAGTACTGTCCTCCACTTTTAAGCAGGCGGATATGGACTATTCCGCGCATAATAGCGCTCCTTGCTTAATCGACATTGATGTAGATCGAATTAGACGAGTACTACTTAATTTGGCCACCAATGCCCGCGATGCAATGGCGAACAACGCAAATACCAGAGGTCTGTTCTCGCTAAATATAACCCAAAAGAAGCAGGGGTTATGCATTGAGGTTAAAGACAATGGCCCAGGAATTCCAGAGCATATTAGAGCTACGTTATTCGAACCGTTTATCACCCACGGAAAATCTAACGGTACAGGCCTTGGAATGGCAATCGTTAAAAAAACATTAGACGCACACGGCGGCAATATCAATTTTGTCACTAATACTGATGGAACAACCTTTTGCCTATTTTTCCCAGAAGAAATATTTACTCCACTAAATACACCCTTAATTTCGTCCTCCAATCCAAGTCAGAATCCGCGTAAACCCGCAACCGACCTCAGAATATTGCTGGCTGAAGATAACGTCGTAAACCAAAAGCTGATCAAGGCAATGCTGCGAAAATTGGATTTAAATTGCACGGTTGTTCACAACGGTAATCAAGTACTGTCTGCCCTGCAAGAATCGACATACGATGTAATCTTGATGGACATCGAAATGCCTGAACTAAACGGATATGAGGCCACAAAGGCGATTAGGCGATCACATGAACACTATTGTTCAATCCCCATTATCGCACTGACTGGACATTCCGGTGCCGAGGAGTTGGACCGGTTCGTAAACTCTGGTATGAATCATTGTGTCCTCAAACCCATTTCGTTATCAGACCTCAGCGATTCCCTAGTTAATATTGTTTCGGAGCACACTCCAAGTACGGAGGTTCCATAAATCCTGTTATATTGCCTATTTAACGAACATATTAGTATAAAATTCGATTTCTAATAACTATTTCTTATACGTCATATTTTGTTAACCAAACAGCAACAAAAGATCAATGCTTATGCGTTGAGACCCTAAGTAGAATGTTTTATAAAACAGTAAGCAATTGATCGTTATTTGTTCTATATAATAAATACAATGGGGTGACACCTGAACTACTTTCTTCGCCGAGCGCTTGCTCTGGCACCATCATTCAAACCTTCATTCTGTGCATTCCTATGCATCAGCGTGATGATCACTCAGGCATATGCTGCGCCGGGTGGTGTTAGCGATGACCTCAAGCTGTGGCTAGATGCAGATCAAGGAATTACAGGTACCACTGAAATCACTCAATGGGATGACCAAAGTGGTAACGGTAAGCACGTCACTCAGACCAATGCAGACTACCAGCCGTCGTTCAATCCAGCGTCTAGCGCAATGAACTTTCACCCCACTATTGAGCTTGATGGTGATAGAGATCACTTAGAAACCTCAGGGGTTATGAGTAATCTAAGCGACATCTCGTTTTTTATCGTTACCGAAGTTGACGGATCGTCGGGTAATCGCAATAAATTCTTCGGCATGGGGTCCTCCACCGACAATCCTAATATTGGATTTAATTCGTCAGGCCGAATTACCTATCGTGACCCTCTGGTAGTGTTCAACTTCTCATCAAGCCAACCGATGCGATACTCAGAGCCGCTCATTTTTGCTGGAGACATGAACTACACACTGTTATTTGGTACATCCCGTAACTACCTGAATGGCGTTAGAAACACATCCTCCCCAACGACCCTGCTAAATATTTCACACGGTGGCAACGGTGAATTTAATGTCGGTGGATCTGACAATACGGATGAAGATATTGACGGGCGCATAGCTGAATTGGTTTTATACAGTTCAAGGTTATCAACTAACGAGCGTCACCAAGTTGAAACGTATCTCGGCATTAAATACGGCATTTCGCTAGATAATGACTATCTCAGTGCTGCCAATTCCCCTGTCACCGTTTATGACCTTAATGGATCGTTCGAATCCGGTATTTTTGGTCTCGCAAAGGATATCGACGGCAATCTAGATCAACGCATATCCCGTAGCCTAAATGACTCCTCTGGACTCGTACTTTCAACCGATACTAACTTTAGTCTAGACAATTTTTCACATGCCGATACCATCAACGATAACAGCTATTTGTTGATGGGGCATAATAATAACAATACCTCTACCACTCAAACATCAGAAAAAAGCGCGCTATATGATCGACGCATACCGCGCGAATGGAAAGTTACGCAAACCGGTACTGTAGGCGCCATTAATATGGACTTCGCCACCTTACCTTCTATATCCACTAAAGAGAACTTTGTCATCGTTAGCGATACCGACGACAATTTTAGCAGTGGCGATTCTCCCCTCGCCTATTCATCGACGGGGTCATTTTTAAACGTTACATTCTCAGCGGGCACATCTTACTACACCCTTGCGGTGACTATTCCAGTTTCAGAGTTGAATACCACCATTACGGCATCGCCAACGTCCGTCACCGCAGATGGTACTACCAGCTCAACTATTACCGTACAAGCCAAAGACGCTAGCGGTAGCAATCTATCCACTGGTGGGTTGACAGTCACACTTTCAGAAAATGGTAACGGCCTTATTAGTACCATCACCGATAACCTAGACGGTACTTACACTGCCACTATAACCAATACAACCGCAGAAACTATCACCATTAGCGGGACTATTGGTGGCTCTACGATTACCTCAACTGAGACCATTACCTTTACCCCAGGCAGTCCTGATGCAACACAAACCACGATTGATGCATCGCCGACCTCTATCGTAGCGGATGGAATAACGACAACAAGCGTGGTTGTTCGAACCAAGGATGCACAAGGAAATGACATCACAACGGGAGGTGCCACCCTGGTACTTCTTCAAAACGGTAGCGCCCTATTTTCACCGTTAACTGATAATAACAATGGTACCTACTCCGCAACCATGACGAATACGGTAGCAGAGAATATTGCTATTAGCGGCACATTAAGTGGCACCGCAATCAATGGCACTGCAGCCGTCACATTTACTGCTGGTCCATTTTCTAACACAATTTCCAGTATCATTGCTTCACCTACTACAGTAACGGCTAACGGAGTATCCTCTTCAACCGTTACTGTTCAAGCAAAAGATTCTCAAGGAAATAACATTACAACAGGTGGTGCCAGCGTACTTTTATCCACTAGCGGTAGCGCAATACTAACCCCTGTCACTGATCATGGAAACGGGAGTTATTCCGCAAGTATCGCCAATACCAATGTCCAGGGCGTGATCGTCAGCGCAATCTATAACGGCTTTGCTCTTACCGGTACAGCAAATATTTCGTTTACTGCAGGTTCCGCAGACTCAACACAATCTTCTATTAGCGCCGCACCTATCGCCGTATTAGCTGACGGTGTTGCAACCTCAACTGTCACCATTCAAGCCAAAGATTCCCTCGGTCACGACCTCTCGGTCGGAGGTTCCACGGTAGTAGCTTTTACCACAGGCAGTGCAGTGATAACTGCTATAGTTGATAATGGAAACGGGCGTTATTCTGCCACGGTAACCAGCACTACCGCAGAAGTCGTCACCGTTAGCGCTACGTTGAATGGAATTGCCTTAACAGATACCGACAATATCACCTTCACCCCCGGCGCAGCCTCAACAGCACAAACTACAATCACTGCACTACCAACATCCGTTACCGCTGACGGCACATCAACGTCTACTCTTACTGTTCAAACGAAAGATAGTAACGGAAACAACGTTAACATTGGCGGAGCCCTTGTTGTATTAAGTAATACCGGTAGCGCAACATTAGGTGGCATTGCTGATAATAATGATGGCAGCTACACCGCAACGCTATCAAGTACTGTAGCAGAAGATGTATCAATAACCGCGACACTTAACGGACTCACCGTTGTTGACAATGCGAGTGTGAGTTTTGTCGCTGGCAGCACCGCATCCACAGCTGAAACATTAATAACAGTCAATCCAATATCCATTACCGCTGACGGCATCAATATCGCAACTATTACCGTTCAAGCCAAAGATAATTTTTCCAACAACCTCACCAGCGGTGGATTAGACCTAGCGTTAGCACAGGACGGTAGCGCTACAATAAGCAGTATTACGGATAACAGTAATGGTACTTATACAGCCTTCATCTCCAGCACTGTTGCTGAGAACATCATTATTAGTGCCACTATCGGTGGCCTTGCAGTTGCCGACACGGCTAATATAGCCTTTACTTCTGACGCAGCATCAGTGGCAACGTCGACACTCATCGCAGTGCCAACCTCTCTCATTGCTGATGGCGTTGTGTTTTCCACAGTGACATTGCAGGCTAAAGATGGGCTTGGCAACAATCTAACGACCGGTGGCGCTACAGTATTATTTTCTACAACAAGTAGCGCGAACATTGGAACCGTGATTGATAATGCTGATGGTACCTATATCGCTGAAGTCACTAATACCGTTTCAGAAAACATAACCATTACCGCGACTCTGAACGGTGCTAATGTCATTGCGACTACCGATATCGCATTTATTGCCGGTGCAGCATCACTGTTCAACACCACCATCAGCGCATCACCCACTAGCCTAACGGCCGACGGTATATCCGGTTCCCTCATCACTGTGCAAAGTAAAGATGCGCAAGGCAACAACCTTGTCACTGGCGGCTTAGACATCTCTCTTGCCAGTAGCGGGAGCGCTGATGTCAGTAGCGTTACCGACAATAGCAATGGAACTTATACCGCAACTATTACCAATACCGTGGCAGAATCCGTATCCATCACTGGCGCAATAGCGGGCTTCCCATTAACCGCAGTCCAAAACATAGTGTTCAATCCCGGTGCTGGCAGCGTAAATTCATCGTCAATAATTGCGAGCCCTTCCACAGTCACTGCCGATGGCACCAGTACGTCACTTATCACTCTTCAAATAAAAGATACCCTAGGAAATAACCTAACAACTGGCGGCGCAGCCGTGACGCTAACAACCACAGGCAATGCGATATTAAGTGCCATTACCGATATCGGGGATGGCTCATATACCGCATCAATTAGCAATGCAACAGCGGAACAGACGACAATCTCAGGAACCCTAGCGGCAATTACAATTATCGATACTGCAGTCATCTCTTTTAACCCTGGTTCTGCTGATAGCAGCACAACCAGTATTACTGTCTCCGACAGTACCGTGACGGCAGATGGCATATCAACATCTACCATTACAGTACACACTAAGGATTCTCTAGGGAATAATTTATCCAGCGGTGGTGATAGCATTGGCCTCTCTTCTAGTGGTAACGCAACAATAAGCGCTATTACCGATAACGCCGATGGTAGTTACACCGCTACCATCAGTAATACTGCTGCAGAAATCGTAACTATTACGGGGTCACTCAACGCATCTCAAATAAGTGATGATGCAACCATAACTTTCGGAGCAGGAAACGCGTCAGCAGCAACCAGTACACTTTCACTAGATACTTTGGAAATCGTCGCCGATGGGCTGGCCAACGCAACCATTACACTTCAAACTAAAGACGCACAAGGCAACAACCTAACAACCGGCGGCCAAACGGTCATAATGTTAGAAGATGGAAACGCTATCATTAGTACCGTCACAGATAATAGCGACGGCTCCTATACCGCCACTGTCTCTAGTAGGACTGCGGAGAGTGTGACTATTAGTGCCACCCTGAATGCAGACACTGTCTCTAACAGTGTAAACTTAATTTTCATTCCTGGAGCGGCTGATGCAACCCAAACGAGTATTTCTAGCGGTGCAGGTTCTGTTACCGCAGATGGCAGTTCGATAGCAACCGTATCAATACGAGCAAGAGATAGCGAGGGCAACAACCTCACGGTCGGTGGCGATCTAATTACACTGTCCCAATCCGGCAGTGCAATTCTAAGTGTAATCACCGATAACGGAGATGGATCATACACCGCCACACTCACTAACACTGTTGCCGAAAACGTTATCGTTAGCGGAACAATAAACAGCAACCCTATTACCGATACTACCAATGTTATCTTTAATGCGGGCAACATCGCCTCAGTTTCTACAACCTCCATTAGCGCCACCCCAACATCACTCATTGCAGATGGCAGCACCAGTACCACAATCACTGTTCAAGCTCAGGATTCTCTAGGCAACAACATTAACAGCGGTGGCTTGACTATTGCCCTTACGGTAAGTGGTAGCGCATTACTTACCCCTGTCGTCGACAACGGGAATGGTACCTATACCGCCTCACTGACAAATACCATCGCTGAGACCGTTGTTATAAACGGTACGCTAAACACTGCGGATATTACGGACACAGAAACCATTATATTTACTGCGGGTAACGCTGACCCACTACAATCCATTATCACATCCTCCGGTGCCCCCATTGCAAACGGACTAACTACCGCACAAGTCACCGTACAAATACGAGACTCACAAGGCAACAATCTTTCTGCTAGTGGCGGCCCAGTAATACTCGCCACTTCTGGTAGCGCAATATTAAGCGTCGTCACCGACAATAACGATGGCTCTTATCAAGCAACCTTAACCAATACCATCGCAGAAACAGTAACGATAAGCGGTACATTAAATAGCACGCCTATCACAGATACCGCCACAGTCACCTTTATTCCAGGCGTCATAGATGCTGCGGGATCAACGATCATTGCATCTCCCGCCTTGGTAACAGCAAACGGAGTAGATGTCTCCTTACTGACGATACAAACCTACGATGCGTTAGGCAACGCTCTGATAACAGGTGGTGATGTTGTTGTATTGTCAGAAAATAACAACGCGATCATTAGCCCCGTTATCGACCATCTCAATGGTTCTTACACCGCGAGCATCTCAAACGCTACCGTCCAAACGACTACGGTCACTGGCACGCTTAATGGGACCCCTATCGTCGATACAGAAATTATTGAATTTGTACCCGGCGGTCCTGCGCACATTAACGCAACGGATGGACGCTTCATTAATGGTATAGGTCCTTTAGGTGCTGATATTGAAATCAGGGACTCCCTCGGAAACGTTGTCTGTAGCAGTAAAGCAAATGATGCTACCGGAAAGTATCATTGCGTTATTAAATCTCACCATGCTAACGGTCAATCTCTTATTGTTACCGCCACTGATCGAGCAAATAACAGCGAAAATAGTACAATCCTAATAAATAACGTTGACAGCGATGATGATGGTATATCTGATCTTGTTGAAACACTCATCGCAAACAATGGTGGTTTCAGTAACACAGAACCTCATACGGATTCCGACGGCGACAAACTTCCAGATTATAGCGAAGTCATTTTAGGGAGCGACTTTCTATCCATAGACAGCCCCACGACAGACGGAAACATTGATATTGATGTAGACGGCCTATCGGATGCTGTAGAGTTCTATTTTAACGCCGCAGGCGGGGCAACAGACAGTGAACTATCTACTGACACCGATGGCGATGGCATCCCTGACATCACCGAGTTGGTCAGCAGAAAATCGGATTTTAACCAAGTGAATCTTCCGCTAATCAATGGATCACAAGACTCCGATGGCGACAACGTGACGGATGCCGTTGAATTTTATCTATCGACATTCTTTATCGTTAATTCCGACGATCAATCTGATTACGATAACGATGGATTTAGCGATGCATTTGAAGTACGTATTGCCTCAAACCCTCTTCATGCACATGCTACTGATAGCGACCTAGATGGCGTGAACGATGCGGTAGAGGCTTTTCTCACGACAACTATTAATGACAACACAAACACAGCATTAATAGACAGAGATAACGACGGGCTGTTTGATATCTTCGAACTATCGCTAAGCACTGATGTAACATCGCCTTTCGACAGCATCAATAACGCCGAAGACGGTGACGAAGATGGCGACAACATCAGCGACGCCATCGAACAGTTCTTATCTGGCAACACGATCGATGCGATTCCCGGTCAAGATACCGATAACGATGGCATTTCAGATGATGCTGAACTAACCGAAGGTAGCCACCCGTTGCTAGAGTCCACGCCGGTAATATGGATCGATGTAGTCAATCAAGGTAGCGGTTCCGTCAAACTACTCGGTAATATGGGCGGCTTCCAAGCCCCCTACCCTCAATTTTCTTGGGATGTCAGTATGATATCGGCGGCTGATGCAGGCGCATCCTTTTCTGACCTGAATGCAAGAACACTGAACATCACTGATCTTACGCCTGGAAAATACGCAATAACCCTATTGATAGAAAAGACCATTAGTGGTCAAACATTATCATCTCCAATAACAAAATTTTTCACAGTGTCTACTGGAGCACAAGTCGATTCCGACTACGATGGTATTAGTGATGCTTTCGATACATTTGATGGTGTATTAGGATCTGAAGAAACACTACACACCGTCATCGGTGCCACGGATAATTACCAAATGCGTGCTCAGTACGGCGTTGGGCTCCGTGCGGGAATGATAGCACGTACCGGAAAAAATGAGATCGCAACGATATCCTACCAGCAGCTGGGGGATTTTATACAACAGAAAGACCAAATGACCGCGGGCAACACCAACACAAATAACAATATTGGTAACACGCCAAATTTATTCAACATTGAGATGATTGATATCCCAGAATCAGGGGGAGCTGTAGAGCTCACCATCCCTCTGAACAAACCACTCGATGATGATGCGACGGTGCTGCTGTTTGATCACAAGACAAATCTATGGGCGATTATGCAGACATCCTCAACAGAGAACATTCGCTCTAGCATTGGAAGCCAAGGAAATTGTCCACCACCGGGTGATGGTGCCTATATCCCAGGGTTAATTAATGGTAGTTATTGCATTAGTGTTCACATAGAAGATGGCGGCGCTAACGATAAAGATGATTCAGTCAATGGGAGTATACCGCTGACAATTGGTGTTGGGAGCAACAATACGTTAACCCAAGAAAACGGACAAGGAGGCAACACCAACGAAGATGATGACTCCGTTCAAGAAGGAAGTGGCAATGGCAACATTTCGAATAATTCACAAAACTCAAGTTCTTCACGCACCAGTGGCGGAGGAAGCGGTGGCGGCAGCCTTAACCCATGGCTTTTACTCGCACTACTTTCGTTTGTTTTCTTCTATAAACATTCACGATTAACTCATAGCGCTCACGGTGGTAAGTTACCGATGGAACGCATTTTTAACTGAGCTCTGAAACCCAACTCACAGATGTTATTTCTAAACTCTACGAGACATCATAAAGAACGCACACAAGACCCCAATTACAAAGTAGATTTGGAGCTGGTAAGATTGAAACGATCTCTATGAATCACACATATCGTAGTTTCCGCTAGCGGGCTGAATTCGATAACGGGACACAACACGCAGCCAACCGGGGAATGAAGCTCAACCTAGTCTATTATCAGGTCGTATATAGGGCCCATACTCTTACACATATTGATATAATCGGCATTAAGAAATGCGTAATGATAAGTATGTACCCTACGGACATATCTATCTGAATCGAAATTCTGATAATAGTTAAGACATCCTCTCACCTTATTTCCATCGAGATCTCCGTAATCGATACCATAACCTCTATTAGTACTCCCCCCCCTACCTCCATTAGTTGTTGCTGACCCTAGTTCACCATACAAGTCATACTTGGCATGCCACTCAGATTTAGCAACTAATTCTCCTTCTATATAGGCATCGATTCTTACGTCGAGATGCCTATCAGCACAGAATCCAAGGCAATAGATGGTGGTTTCGATGATCTTTTCACTTGAGATTATTCCAAGTCGCTGACCAGGGTTTAAGGTGATCGTTTTCCCATTCGGAAAACAATATTCTCCATTATCCATATTGCAGTCGCCAACCTCGTCCAAAGCTGTATTCTCGGTTACAGTAAGCTTCAAAGTTAGCATCTTGCTTGTGTTGTTTTGATAAGTTGCTGTATGTACCAACTCCCTAGCCTGGGCCGATGAATAGCACATTGCCAAAAATATTATTATGTGTGTTGTAAGAATTCTTGATATCATATTTAAACCATGTTTAATTTGATTTCATCAGCATGCGCATTAGCAAGATAAAACATCCCACTAAGTGCTGTAATTATTCGAATAGTTATTTTATTTTTCGCGTAGACTTGCCTTTTAACCTCCATCAATCAATTCATGAAGGCCAGTTAATTATTAAGCCTCTACTTTCGAAACAATCCTTTTGTAAAATCTAAATGACTCACCTCTGTATTTTTGCCCCCCGGAATTTACGGGGGCTTATAACGAATAGTGATAAACCTTATTTAATCACTATTGCATTAGATCCGACGCCTCCAAAAGGACAGCCCAATTGCCAATCAGCGTGCATTTGAATTATTGAATTTGAAATTTTTGCAGCTAGAGCCGTCGCGTATATTTCTTTCGCACGCGGGGCATCCCAAGGCACATGAAATTTACCATTTTGTGGACAGTCAGTGCTTCCCAGTTGAGTATTGATCGAGAAACCATTGCCTGGCTCGATGACAAGATTCTTTATTCGCGTATCCGCTTGCCAACCGTTCGCAGCGTAGGAATTTGATATAACGATTGTACAGCTTAATGCTATAAAAAAACGAAACATGTATTTCATTGTATTATCTCCATTGATTTAGCAAGATACCGGGGGCTTCAGTACAAAACATGCATTTACCGTCACGCTTAGGCACCCTGCACTTACGTTATTATTAAATATCGAAATGAGTATATGATCTTAATTAAACTTGAAGGGCACTAGTTAGATTATCTGTAAGATTTTTAACATAGAACCAGTAGTTTAATGTCTTCCGTGATTATTCTATAATTGTGTCCTTTGAAGTGAATGGAATTGATTACTAACACTGTCCACATGGTACTTCCTTCGAACTTGCGATATCTATACGACATTTGTCATAAACATCTTCTTACCATGGCTGCCTTCTATGCAGATCTCATATAACACATGTATAGATTGCACCCCATTCATAATTCGATATATCGTTTATGCTCACACTTCCATATATTCGTGGAGAGTCGGCCACCAAAGTTCTTCTTCTGCGCCTCCGCATGCGCTTGCCCTCCAAACAAAGCAAAACTCGTCCATTTATTTTTTGTACACGCAGCGACTATGTTCTGCTTCCATTCCGTATTAACACCACCTGTTCGCCAACGGATCTTTCGCATAAAGCCAAGAGAACCCGCTAGGAAGTCGTCTGGCATTGCAGCGTCTATACCAACCACGGGAAGGTTAGCTCGGCGACACCGTTGAAGCAAAGCATGATACGCTATTGCTACTTCCCTATGCCCCACCGGTCGTTCTTTCGGGTCAAAATGATTAAAATTTCGATCAGAAATATAAGAACCCAACGATGCAACATCAGTCGATACTGGTGGAGCGTCTGCATAGAACGCTTCCACAAATAGCACATTTATCCCCATGTTTATCAGCTCGCTGATACTCGCTGTTAACTGAACGAGGTGCCTCAGATCAGCATGAGAGTCCCCTATGAATACGCCACTGGGTGCGGTGGCGGTTCCTAATACTGCTGGATATTTCAACATATGTTTTCCTAACATGTTTTCAACAAGATCCAAGCTAGTGTACTCAGGAGCTATCTACGCGATCAATATGACGAATGTCATATGACATTCGCATAGATTCAACAACAACAGTCAATATTGTCCCACCCAATGAATGTACTTATACGTCACCCTAAACCAAACAAAACGGAGCTTATGTAACACTCTTAGTTGATTCCGAGCTTAAAAAAAGCGATACATATAACCACTTGATCTACATCGACATTTGTTAACTTACTGTAACAAATCTATGGTGGCTAAACATTGTGACTAGCAAGTCGATGTTCTATAACTTAACTATGAGCAGCGTCTCTCTTATCACCCATTAATCTTGGCAATATACGCAATTTTGACATCCTCCACACCTATGGTTATAAGCATCTCAAAACCTATTTCTAGAAGGAATTTCTAACATAATCGTAATGGAATCATCTGGATTTAAGAAGTCTCAACGAGGTGATATTTGAGTCGGTTATCTTACAGCTATCACATATTCATTTTATTCGCGCTCTGCTTGCTCGCCATCCAACCTGCTCAATCAGCCTTAACGAATGTTAGCGACGTCAATGTTGTTATTGTCGACCGGTCCCTACAAGACCAAGCGCTACTTAGAGAAGCAACAATAAAACCTGCACATTATATTATTTTCGATAGTTCAACAGATACCGCCGATGATGTAATTACCAACCTCACGAATTGGGCAGAGCTAACCCAACAAACGATTTCCTCCATTAGTATTTTATCGCATGGTCAAAAGGGTTCTTTCCAACTAGGGAATGAGAACGTTACTCTCAACCAATTAACTACCAACAAACCTCTCTGGGGTAAACTAGCCAATGTCTTAAAAAGCAATGCCAATATTTTCATTTATAGCTGTGAAGTTGCAAAGAACAATGAAGGAAAACAACTAGTCAGTGCGTTGGCCAACCGGCTACATGCCAATGTCTATGCTTCAACGAATCTCACTGGTAAGGGAGGTGACTGGGAGCTAGAGGCATCTTCTCTTCAGGACCATCAACCAAAAGCTTTACATCCCCCACTTAGCAAGCATCTTCTTAAAGGCTACGGCGCGACCTTGGCAGATACTGGATACAAATATCCAGTATCTGATGGTACTGGCTGGACTAACCCTGACAGAGTATCTGCTGACGATGGAAATAAGGCCTACGCCTGGTGGCTCAATACCCAAAAATTTAAGAATCTTACCTTTGGGGTTCCAACGAGCGCAAACATCAATGGTATTCAATTACAAACAGAGGGTAATGCTGTATCACTGCTACTAGGCGGTAGCAATGTGACCTTTTCATTTTCTTGGGATGGCGGCACTACGTGGTCTGACACAAAGCAGGCTGATTGGCTCTGTATTATTATCTGTATCACGGCAACTCACACGCTAGGGGGAACCACTGACACGTGGGGACGAACATGGAACTACGACGACTTTTCCGATACCAATTTCCGCATACGAGGCTTCGCAAGTGGCATCGGTATAGGTGCAGATACTCAGCTCGACTACATTCGTGTAAAAGTGCACTACTCCCCTCTTTCTGCTGCGAATTCTACCATCTCGGTCTCCAGTTCATCGGTAACGGCGGACGGTACCTCAACATCCACAATCACAATTCAAACCAAGGATGATACCAACACCAATCTTATCACGGGTGGGCAGACCATTGTATTGAGTGAAAATGGGAACGCCACTATTAGCGCAGTCACCGATAATGATGATGGTACCTATACCGCAACCATTACCAATACCACCGCAGAAGCGATTACTATCAGCGGCTCAATAAACGCCGTTACAATTGGCGATGACGCTGCTGTTACCTTTACCCCTGGCGCTGCCACTACCGCACAAACCACCATTAGCAGTTCACCAACGTCTGTCACTGCCGATGGCACGACGACTTCGACTATCACCGTGCAAACCAAAGATGCCCAAGGAAATAATCTTACTACTGGCGGCTCTACCATTACGCTCAGTGAAAATGGAAGCGCTACCATTAGCTCGGTCACAGATAATAGTAACGGTACCTACACCGCCACCATCACTAACACCGTTGCTGAAGCCATTACCGTAAGCGGTACCTTAGGGGGCTCTTCCATTACTGATACGGCGGCGGTTACCTTTACACCTGGCGCTGCCACTACCGCACAAACCACCATTAGCGGTTCACCAACATCTGTCACTGCTGATGGTACGACCACATCAACCATCACCGTACAAACTATCGATGCTCAAGGGAACAACCTTACTACCGGTGGTGCCGCCATCGTGCTTAGTGAAAATGGCAGCGCCACAATCAGTTCGGTTACTGATAATAGTAACGGTACCTATACTGCAACGATTACCAACACCCTCGCAGAAGCCATTACTATCAGCGGTACTTTGGGTGGTTCTTCCATTACAGATACGGCAGCCGTTACCTTTACTCCCGGCGCTGCTACAACTGCCCAAACCACTATTGGCGCTTCACCAACGTCTGTCACTGCTGATGGTTCGACGACGTCAACCATCACGGTGCAAGCCATCGATGCTCAGGGCAATAATCTCACGACCGGTGGTAACACTATTGTTCTCAGTGAAAACGGCAGTGCTATCATCAGTTCTGTTACTGATAATAGTAACGGTACCTACACCGCCACCATCACTAACACCGTTGCTGAAGCCATTACCATTAGCGGGACGTT
>MAAC01010651.1_pt1 | contig 21791 bp, 22 predicted proteins | sample 1115981 | NCBI WGS metagenome assembly MAAC01 (sample SAMN04961126, study PRJNA320927) | seawater metagenome | isolation source: sample BD02T64 sea water enriched with oil for 64 days | place: USA:Gulf of Mexico | collected 2013-07-27
GACTAAAGACTAAAGACTAAAGACTAAAGACTAAAGACTAAAGACTAAAGACTAAAGACTAAAGACTAAAGACTAAAGACTAAAGACTAAAGACTAAAGACTAAAGACTAAAGACTAAATGTCAGAATGAGCTCTGTGGTGAGCCCATTCTGGGGTGTGGTTGTTATCTAATAACCATTAGTAGCATTTGTTTGCCGCGTTTGATTTCTAACAATAGGGCTTTGTCACTGCGTTTTAGGGCGCGTTTGAAGTCGTTGAGATTGTTGACTTTAATTTTGTTGGCGCGGGTAATCAGGTCGCCGCTCTCCAAGCCGTTAAAAGCAGCTACTGAATTATTGGTAACAGTAGTGACCTCAACCCCTCTGGCACTGCGGCTGTTTTTGAAGCCGGCACCGACCAGTAAATTATGCAACTCTTGGGTGCTGTTACTGTTGTTTTTGCTGCTAAATTGTTGCGGGTTGCCGACGTCCATGTTGAAGGTTTTGTTGCGACCCTCACGTAAGACTAGCAGTTTGACTTTATCACCGATGTTTTTGATGCCGATCTGGCTGCGCAGGCGATTCACTGAGTTAGTGTTGGCACCATCTACCGCAGTAATGATGTCACCGGATCTTAATCCGGCGCGCTTGGCCGGGGTGTTATCGCCAACACCTGTGATCAATACTCCCTGCTGACCGTTTTTCAGGTTGAAGGCTTGGCGCAAGTCGTCAGTTATGTTCTGGATGCTAACTCCTATCTGGCCGCGTCTGACTTCTCCGTGCTGCAGTATTTGTTTAAGACTGGCTTTGGCCATGTTGATCGGGATGGCAAAGCCGATGCCGACGTTGCCGCCAGCTGGGGCGATGATTGCCGAGTTAATGCCGATTAGTCTGCCGGCCAGGTCGACCAGTGCGCCGCCTGAGTTGCCGGGATTAATCGAGGCATCGGTTTGTATGTAATTCTCGTAGCCTTTAAGTCCCAGGCCGGATCGGCCCAGCGCGCTAACAATACCGGTAGTCACAGTCTGACCCAAACCGAAAGGGTTGCCGATAGCGACGGCAAAATCACCGACCTGGACTCTGGAGGAGTCGGCCAGTTTGAGTTCGGTCAGGTCTTTAGCGGCTATTTTTAATACTGCGATATCCAAATCAGGGTCAGAGCCCATTAACTTGGCGCTGAAGTTGCGGCCGTCTATCAGTGATACACGAATTTCATCGGCGTTCTCTATGACATGGTAGTTAGTCATCACTATGCCTCTTCCAGCATCTACGATAACCCCGGAACCGGCACTGCTGCTGCGCTGTTGCGGCCGCTGGCGACTGTTGGGGGTATCGAAGAATCGGCGGAAGAACGGATCGTTCATCAGCGGATTTTGGGCTACCTGAGCATTGGAAAAGGTGGCAATATTGACTACTGCAGAGTTAACTTTTTGCAGCATTGGGGCCAGTGAGGGCAACACTTTCCCCTGGGCATCGGTTGCCGGGAGTGCCGCTGTAGTGTGCATGCTGGTGAAACTGAAGAGTATTAAAAACAGACAGTATAATTTTGCTCTCATGGTCGCCTCTTGATTATTGATCTGTTGCTTGGATGGTAAAGGGGCGGAAAGGTTCGATAACTAAGGGAATTTAAATAAGTAGCGAGGGGAAAGTCGGAAGTAGAAAGTAACGAGTAGGAAGTTGTTAGGGGGACAAGTAGCGCTCCATAGTGGTTATGGGGCGCTGGTGTAGTGTTTAACGGGTGCTGAGTACGCGTTGTTTCTGGCGGTTCCAGTCTTTCTCTTTTTCAGTGGCGCGTTTGTCGTGTTGCTGTTTACCACGTACCAGGGCTATTTCGCATTTGACCCGTTCGTCTTTCCAGTATAAGGCTAAGGGAACGCAGGAGAAGCCTTTAGCTTCAACCGCAAAGGCCAGGTTAGAGATCTGCCGGCTGTGCATTAGCAGTTTTCTCGGGCGTTTGGGTTCAGTTACATAGTGGGTGCTGGCTTGCTTTAGCGGGGTCATGTTGGCGTTAGACAACCACGCTTCACCATCTTTAAAGGTGACGTAGCCCTCTGTTAATTGGGCACGACCATCCCGCAGGCTCTTAACTTCCCAGCCTACAAGTACTACTCCAGCTTCTAATGTTTCGACGATATGATACTCGTGTCTGGCGCGTTTGTTCAGACAGATGGTATTACCGGTATTTTTCGCTTTTTTCTTTTTTGCCATGCGCGCAAGTATAACCATGAGCAGCTTCTTTCGATAGTTAACAGCTGAGAAAAAATCGCAAAATTACAAAAATAACTGAAATAGGCTTTATTAAATCGCTATTAAGCTCAGTCTAATTGCCGAATCAGATTATGATTGGTTGATATTTATACACTTTGCTGGCAATTTAGCTTGGCTTAAGAATCGATTCGCAGCCCTGTTCGGGTTTTGTACAGTGCTGCTTACTGTCATAATAAAGAAATAAATCTTGTCAATTGATAGCTAACAATAAACAATTGGCGCAAATTTATAACAGTTTCCAGGTGGTGATCAATGAGCAGTACCACAATTATCCAGCCAGTATGGTCCAGCCGCTGGCTGTTCTTTATAGCCGCAACAGCGGGAACTGTTGGGCTCGGAAATATATGGAAGTTTCCCTTTGTAATGGCCGAAAATGGCGGCAGTGCCTTTGTGCTGCTGTATCTTGGGTGCATCGCGCTGATGGGGGTGCCGATGATGCTCTGTGAAGTTGTCATCGGGCATATAGGTAAAGGCAATCCGGTTTTATCTATTCAGCGTACAGCCGAGCGCTCTGGTGCTAGCAGCCGTTGGTCTCTGATCGGCTATATGGGGTTGCTCTCAGGTCTGTCTATTTTTGTATTGCTATCAGTGGTGGCTGGCTGGGCGGTTAGTTATCTGCTGGAGATGTATCAGGGGAGTTTTGTCGATATAGGTCGCTCTGCAGCGACAGCTACATTTGCGCAGATTAAAACAGACCAGCAATCACTGTTTATATATCAGTCGGCTTTTATTGGTCTGGCCAGTGCTGTCTTAGTGTTCGGTATCAATAAAGGTCTTGCCCGAGGGTTGCTTTACTTAGTGCCGATGTCGGTAATCATCTTACTGGTATTGATGTACTACTCAGTAAACAGTGGTTATTTTATGCAGGCGGTGCAGTACCTTTTCACTTATCAGCCCGAAAAAATTACTCTGGGTTCTTTTTTGCTGGCTTTTGAACACGCCTTTTATACCTTATCAATAGGTGTCGGCTCACTGATGGTGTTTGGCTCTTATATGCCCAACCGAGGTGCGGTAGGGGCGATTGTATTCAGTGTCGCACTGATCGATATACTGGTCTCGGCTCTACTCGGGCTAGTGACTATCCCAATTCTGTTCTCTAGCCAAATGCTGCCGGTGTCCGGTTATGATTTGCTGTTTGTGGCGCTGCCGACTGCCTATGGAGATATGCAAAATGGTCAGTATTTAGGGGTACTGTTTTTTACTTTTGTGATGTTTACTGCGATGTCTTCGGCACTGGTCTTATTAGAGCCCTCTATTGCCTGGTGCAAGGAACGCTTTGTCATGGGCCGTTGGAACGCCGCAATATTGGTTGGTTTTATTGCCTGGCTGGTGAGTTTGGCCAGTATGCACAGCTGGCACTTTATCAGTGATATTAGTGCCCTTGGTTTAACACTTTTTGATCTGCTCAATATAATGACCGCTAAAGTGCTGCTGCCAGCGGCTGGGCTGATGTTAGCTATTTATGTTGGTTGGGTACTTAACCCGGCACTGGTCAAAAATGAAATTGTGAACAGTGGTATTGGTTGGTTGTATTTGTGGTATTTTTTGATCCGCTTTATTGTGCCGAGTTTATTTTTACTGGTTTTAATCCTCAACCAATTAGAAACCTATAACCTTTAGCCAAATATTTAGTACAATGGCTGCAGCGGGCGCTAAAGAGTATACGTATGCTTATACTGCCCCGCAGAAAAGATACTGCTGTTGGTGTCTTCTCTAACAGTTAGATTCCATTTCATTACCGGTAGTTAGCTATAAATGACGCAAATTCAAAGAAGTGCATTAGTTTTTCATAGCACCCAGCAAATGTATGATGTTGTAAATGAAGTGCAATTCTATCCGGATTTTTTACCTTGGTGTGCCTCTTCAGAAGTTGTTTCAAACACTGCCAGTGAGATGGTCGCAAGCCTGCAGTTGGCTAAAGCTGGGCTCAAGTATGGTTTTACTACTCGCAATGTCTTAACTACTCCCACCAGAATCGAATTTGAGCTGGTCGAGGGGCCCTTCAGGCAGTTGTTTGGTCACTGGACTTTCAGTGAATTAAACGCACAAGCCTGCAAGGTAAGCTTAAGTTTAAATTTTGATTTCTCGGGAAAAATTGCCTCTATTGCGATGGCAAAAGTATTTTCGCAAGTGGCAAACACTATGGTAGAGGCTTTTGTGCAGCGCGCAGATGATATCTATAAGTAAGCAACTTGCTGGCGGTTGTTTGTTTTACCTACAATCTGGATTTATTTAAGGTTATAAAAAGATAATGATTAATGTTGAAGTTGCATTTGCAGGACCTAAAGTGCAAAAAATTCTCAGCTTGCAGGTGGAGCAAGGATGTACGGCTTACGATGCAGTTGTCGCCTCCAATATTGTTGCAGTATTTCCTGAAATAGAAGTAGAGACAATTCCGATGGGGATTTTTGGCAAAGTCATTCGCAAGCCAAGGGAAGAAGTGCTGCGCGAGGGAGATAGAGTAGAGTTGTATCGGCCGCTAGTGGCAGACCCTAAAGTGATCAGAGCGCGGCGAGCCGCTAAAATGCAACAGGCAGAAGCAGAGGCTAATAAGCCTTAAAGCACACAATGACAGCGCACTGATTTCAGCTTAAGAAATGACTTGGTCAGTCAATTCTTAAGCTGAAATCAGCTATACTGGGTTGACCTAATGGATCAGTTGTCCTCGGGGCGATAGTCACCTTGAATATTACTCAGTAATCCGTTGGTAAAGAGAATAGTGACCCTTGAAAGTGTAGGTGTTTGGCCAGCTTTATTCATGGTATAAATGTAATCCCAGCGATTCGCGTTAAATGTATCTTCTATAATTGGGGTGCCCATGATGAATTGAACTTGTCTTGGGGTCATTCCAGGTTTCAACTGATTGACAGATTCCTGGGAGAGTATGTTTCCCTGGGGGATGTCTAATTTGTAAACACCTGGGAATTGAGTACAACCGGCAATAAAAATTACTGTGGTTACTAATAACAAGAATTTTCGCATGGGTAAATTATTTCCACTATTATCCAATATTTAAGTTAATATAGTTTAGCATCCAGTCGCTAGAATCAATAGAGAAAGATAATTATGGCTCTTGAAAATCAAGAATTACGTAAAGTAGGTTTAAAAGTTACCTTGCCTAGGGTAAAGATTTATCAAATTTTAGAAAAGGCAGGTGAGGGAGATCACTTCAGCGCTGAAGATATTTACAAGTTATTGATGGAGCTGGGTGAAGATGTAGGGCTAGCTACTGTCTATCGTGTTCTGACTCAGTTTGAATCTGCCGGTTTGGTTTCCAGACATCATTTTGAAGGCGGTCACTCAGTTTTTGAATTATCCAGAAACGAAGAGCACGATCATATTGTCTGTGTGAAATGTGGCAAAGTTAAAGAGTTTATCGATACCGATTTAGTAAAACGTCAAACTAAAATTGCCGAAGATTTAGGTTACAATTTAACTGACCGCACTTTGTATCTCTATGGTACTTGTGCAGATGGATGTGAAAAATCATAATTTTCCTCTGAAAAAAACCAGCTGTTGCTGGTTTTTTTTGGTCTGATTTAGCTTAGCGCGCCTCAAGCATTTCTTTGGCGTGATCTAAGGTGCGTTTGGTGATGTCCACGCCACCGAGCATGCGGGCAATTTCGTTGATTCTCGTCTCACTGTTTATCATTTGCACTTGGGTATGGGTATTGTTGCGCTCGGATCTCTTACTAACATACAGATGTTGGTGTCCCTGGGAGGCTACCTGAGGCTGGTGGGTTATACACAGCACTTGGCTGCTTTGCCCCAGCTGGCGCAATAGCTTACCTACTACTTCGGCTATAGCCCCACCGATCCCTACATCCACTTCATCGAACATAAGGGTTGGGGTGGTATTACTCTGGGCAGTGACAACTTGAATCGCTAAGCTTATCCGTGACAGCTCGCCACCTGAGGCTATCTTGGCCAGTGGTTTGGCTGCCTGGCCCTTGTTAGTACTGATAATAAATTCTATCTCTTCTAGTCCATAGCTATTCAACTGATCTTGTGGATAGGGCGTTAAGCTGACACAAAATTGCGCGGCGGGCATGCCCAGTAGTGCCAATTGGCTATTGATTTGGCTATTGAGCTTTTTAGCCGCACTGTGGCGCTGTTTGCTGAGTTTAGAAGCCAGCTTAACAAAGCTCGCCCTGGCCTTGTCAACGCTTAGCTGCAGTGCCGCTATGGTCTCGTCAGAGCCGCTGATCGCATTGAGTTGATCGCATAATTGGCGCTGAAGTTCCACTAATTGATTGGGTTCAACTTTATGCTTGCGGGCCAAATTAAAGATCAGAGATAGCCTATCTTCCACATCCATTAGGCGCTGAGGATTAATTTCCACATGATTAAGATATTGGCGAATTTCACTGGCGGCCTCCTCAACTTGGATCAGTGCCGAATTTATCAGTTCCCCGGCCTGCACGATTAACGGGCTATGTTGTGGTAGTTGCGATTGAAGTTGCACGCTGTTGTTTAACAGCTGTGCGGCGTGATGTTCTTCACTCTCATCTAACATGTTGAGTAACTGCTGGCCGCTGTGCAGGATTTCACTGGCCTGACTCAAGGTTTTTTGTTCCAGCTCTAAACTTTCTACTTCATCATCTGCCAGCGATAGCTGTTCCAGTTCTTCAACCTGGTAGCTAAGTAGCTGCACTTTAGCCTGCTGTTCATCGCTGTGACTGGTGAGTTTAATTAACGACTTGTTTAGCTGGTGATACTGGTTAAAGCTGATCGTGGTTTTATCTTGCAAGCTTGTGTGTGCGGCGAAGTTATCCAGAAGCAGGCGGTGGTGATCTTTTTGCATCAGGCTTTGGTGTTCATGTTGGCCGTGAATGGCCACTAAAAACTGGCCCAGTTCTCGCAGCGAACTCAGCGGGCAGTTACGGCCGTTAATAAAACTGCGGGATCTTCCCTCTAAGGTGATAATGCGCCGTAAAATACACTCGCCATCTAAACTTAGCTCCTGAGCGTCAAGCCATGCCTGGGCCTGGGGCAGCTGGCTGATGTCGAAATTGGCGATAATCTCAGTTTTTTTGGCGCCGCTGCGCACTGCGCCACTGTCGGCCCTAGAGCCTAGTGCCAATTGCAGGGCATCTATCATAATTGATTTCCCGGCACCGGTTTCGCCGCTGACCACGGTCATGCCGCGACTGAGTTCCAGGTCTAGTTTTTCGACGATAGCAAAGTTGTGAATACTTAGATGAGTGAGCATAGCAAATCCAAAGTCTGATAATTTATACAGTACTTTATAGATTATTTTTTGCTCTATTACAATGATTAAATGTTTGTGACAGCTTTTTTCGCTCAAGCACTTGAAGAGCTATTTGCTAACCCCATATACAGAGCAAATATTAAATTTACCGCTACTTTATATTAAGTTCAACAACGCTAAATCTGGGTAGAAGATTGGTTCTTCAAATTGCCATTATAGGCTTTTGTTTTAAGTTAAGTTGTTGAAAAATAATATTATTTAGTAAGAAAGATGAGCTAGAGTTAAAACTCGGAGAAACAAATGAGTGACAAGCAGAACGACCAAGACATCCCTGCAGAGCCAGTTACGGAAGCTGCGGAGCAAGCAGAAGTTACTGAACAAGCTGAAATTGCAGAGCCAGTAGAAGCTACAGAGCAGGCTCAAGAGCAGACGGATGCATTGGATCCATTGGCGGCTCTGGACATGATTAAGCAGCTAGCGGCAGCGCAGGATGAAATTAGCAGCCTTAAAGATCAGATGTTGCGTACCGTTGCCGATTCACAAAACACCAAGCGTCGCGCCGAGCAGGATGTGACTAAAGCGCATAAATTTGGCACTGAAAAGTTTGCCAGTGAAATGTTACCTATTGTTGACTCTCTAGCCATGGCGCTGCAGAACCCCGCCAATGACGAGGCTACTAAAGCATTACACGACGGTGTTGAAATGACTTTGAATATGTTCATCAAAGCACTGGAAAAATTTAATGTCGTGCAAATTGATCCACAGGGCGAAACTTTTGATCCGGCGCTGCATCAGGCTATGTCAATGGTAGATGGTGGAGAGGCAGCGGCAAACAGTGTAGTTGCAGTCATGCAGAAAGGCTTTACTCTCAACGGTCGCCTATTACGGCCGGCGATGGTTATGGTGGCCAAGTAATACCTGGTATAGCAGCCAGCAAATGCCCGGATCAGTCGTTAAAGTTTTTCATTAAATAATATTCGGGCGCAAACAACACTTGAAATAGCTTAATTCGTATCCATATACCAGTTAAGCGGTCAGAACAGAATTTAGCACAGCCAGATGGCGTGCAATTGGAGAGAAAAAATGGGCAGAATAATTGGTATCGATTTAGGAACAACTAACTCCTGTGTCGCAGTTTTAGATGGCGACAGTGCCAAAGTTATCGAAAATGCAGAAGGAGATCGTACGACTCCTTCAATCGTTGCATACACTGATGACAACGAAATTCTGGTAGGTCAGCCTGCTAAGCGTCAGTCGGTAACTAACCCAGTTAATACTTTGTTTGCAATAAAGCGTCTTATCGGACGTCAATTCAAAGACAAAGTAGTACAAAAAGACATCAAAATGGTGCCTTACAAAATCGTAGCAGCTGACAACGGCGATGCTTGGGTTGCAGTAAGAGACAACAAACTAGCGGCACCGCAGATCTCTGCTGAAATCTTGAAGAAGATGAAGAAAACTGCAGAAGATTACTTAGGTGAGTCTGTATCAGAGGCGGTTATCACTGTGCCTGCATACTTCAATGACGCACAGCGCCAGGCAACTAAAGATGCCGGTCGTATCGCCGGTTTAGAAGTTAAGCGTATTATCAACGAGCCGACTGCTGCGGCACTTGCCTACGGTATGGACAAGTCCAAAGGTGATAAAACTATCGCTGTATACGATTTAGGTGGCGGTACTTTTGATATCTCAATCATCGAAATCGCAGAAGTCGACGGCGAGCACCAGTTTGAAGTACTGGCGACCAACGGTGATACTTTCCTTGGTGGTGAAGATTTCGACTTACGTCTGATTGAGTTTTTGTCTGCAGAGTTCAAGAAAGATACTGGTATCGATCTACATAACGATCCATTAGCGCTTCAGCGATTAAAAGAAGCGGCTGAGAAAGCCAAAGTTGAGCTGTCATCTGCACAACAAACTGACGTTAACTTGCCTTACATTACTGCCGATGCAACAGGTCCAAAACACTTAAACGTTAAATTGACTCGCGCTAAGTTAGAAGCGCTGGTTGAAGACTTGGTCAAAGGTACTATCGCTCCATGTCGTCAAGCTCTACAAGATGCTGATCTGAGCGCTGCAGAAATTGATGAAGTTATCTTGGTCGGCGGCCAGACGCGTATGCCTATGGTGCAGGCGCAAGTAGCTGAGTTCTTCGGCAAGGATCCTCGTAAAGACGTAAACCCTGATGAAGCAGTAGCAGTAGGTGCTTCTATCCAAGGTGCGGTACTTTCAGGTGATGTTAAAGACGTATTGTTGCTAGATGTTACGCCTCTTACTTTAGGTATAGAGACAGCAGGTGGTGTTGCCACTGCACTGATCGAGAAGAACACCACTATCCCGACTAAGAAGTCACAAGTGTTCTCAACTTATGAAGATAACCAGTCAGCTGTGACAATTCATGTTATCCAGGGTGAGCGCAAGCAAGCTTCACTAAACAAGTCTTTGGGGCGTTTCGATTTACAAGAAATTCCAGCTGCAGCCCGTGGTATTCCACAAATTGAAGTCGCTTTCGACTTAGATGCCAACGGCATTTTGAACGTTTCAGCTAAAGATAAGGCGACCGGTAAAGAGCAGTCTATCGTTATTAAAGCTTCTTCTGGTCTATCGGATGAAGAGATTGATGCAATGGTAGCCGATGCTGAAGCCAACGCTGAAGAAGATAAAAAGTTCGAAGAGCTAACAGTGGCGCGCAATCAGGGTGATGCTATGGTTCACTCTGCCAAGAAAGCGTTGGAAGAAGCTGGCGATGCGGCGACTGTCGATGAGAAGTCCGCTATCGAAGGTGCAATCGAAGCTTTAGAAACTGCTCTAAAAGCAGATGATAAAGAAGAGATTGAAGCTAAAACTACAGCGTTGACTGAAGTTATGGCTCCTCTGGCTGAGAAGATGCAAGCGCAAGCTGCTCAGGGTGGTGCTGATGCTGAAGCTGCTGAAGCCGCGCCTGCTGATGATGCAGTAGATGCTGAATTCGAAGAAGTGAAAGAAGCAGAAGTTGTAGAAGAGACAGACGAGAAAAAGTAATAGCTCAAGCTGTTTGGCGGGGTAATGCCCGCCACATTCCACAAGCCTCTGCTCAATCTCCATTGTCAGGGGCTTATCGCGTTAATTAATAGCGAAGATTTTATGCACTTGCCAGATTTTAAAAGCGCACTAAAATTTTAACTGCCAATCAGAGTTAGATATGTCGAAGCAAGATTACTACGAAGTTCTTGGTGTTGATAAAAACGCCAGCGACCGTGATATTAAAAAGGCTTTTCGCCGCCAGGCGATGAAGTTCCATCCGGATCGTAACCCTGATGACCCGCAAGCTGAGTCGAAGTTTAAAGAGCTTAACGAAGCTAACGAAGTACTTTCAGATTCGCAAAAGCGTGCCGCTTACGATCAGTACGGGCATGCCGGTGTCGATCAAAGTATGGGCGGTGGTCAAGGCGGCCAGGGCTTCGGCGACGTTTTTGGTGATGTATTTGGTGATATATTCGGCGGTGGTGGCGGGCGTCAAAGCTCAGTACAGCGCGGTGCGGATCTTAGATACACTATGTCTCTGTCACTTGAAGAGGCTATTCGCGGTGTTGAGAAAACTATCCGGGTCAATACTCTGGCAAGTTGTGAACCCTGTGATGGCTCTGGTGCTAAACCAGGTACTAGCAGCAGTGCCTGCCAGACCTGTGGCGGTGTCGGCCAAGTGCGAATGCAACAGGGTTTTTTCTCGGTACAGCAAACGTGTCCTAGCTGTCGTGGTGAAGGGCGAATTATCTCCGATCCTTGTACTAGCTGTCGCGGTCAGGGGCGGGTTAACAAAGATAAAAAATTATCAGTTAAAATTCCTGCCGGGGTGGATACTGGTGACAGAGTAAGGCTTACAGGCGAAGGTGAAGCCGGCGCCAATGGCGGGCCCTCTGGTGATCTGTATGTTCAAGTTGATGTACAAGCGCATGATATTTTTGAGCGAGACGGGCGTCACTTATACTGTGAAGTGCCTATTTCCTTCCTGGATGCAGCCCTGGGTGGTCAATTAGAAGTACCGACATTAGAAAGTCGTGTTAAGTTAAAAATTCCGGCTGAAACACAAACCGGTAAAATGTTTAGATTGCGCGGTAAAGGTGTGGCCCCAGTTCGCGGCGGTGCCACTGGTGATCTTATGGTTAAGGTGCTGGTCGAAACACCGATTAACTTAAACACTAAACAGAAAGAATTACTGCGTGAGTTCCAGGAAACCACCGATGAGGGGCAGAAGAAACACAGCCCTAAAAAGCAGTCATTTTTTGACTCAGTGAAAAAGCTTTTCGAAGATTAATCATCGAATCACCAAGAGCCGCTTCGCGGCTCTTTTTGTATCAGCCAGGTAATATATATGGGTAATTTTGAAGCGACTCCAGAACAGTTATGGCTCTACATTCAAGAGGAAGCGCGTGCAGAAATGAGCGCCGAACCACTGTTAGCCAGTTTCTATCACTCCAGTATCATTAATCACTCAACCATTAAATCCGCACTGTCATTTTTGCTGGCGATGAAATTATCAGATGATGTGATGTCGCCGGTGTTGTTGCGAGAAATTTTAGAGCAGGCGATGCGCGCTGACCCCAGTATGTTAGAAGCGGCCTGTAAAGATGTCTTGGCGGTACGCAATCGCGACCCCGCAGCCGATCGCAGCATCAATGTATTGTTGTATTTAAAAGGGTTCCAAGCCTTGCAGGCACATCGAGTGGCCCATTGGATGTGGCAAAATGACCGCCGTTCTATGGCGCTATATATTCAGCACAGGGTCAGTTCGGTATTTCAGGTGGATATTCACCCGGCGGCGAAGATAGGTTGTGGGGTGATGTTTGATCACGCCACAGGAATCGTCATAGGTGAGACTTGTGTGATAGAAAACGACGTGTCAATTTTGCAGGGAGTTACTCTGGGGGGCACAGGTAACGAAAGTGGCGATCGCCACCCTAAAGTTAGAGAGGGGGTGATGATTGGTGCCGGGGCTAAGATATTTGGCAATTTAGAGATAGGCAGATGCTCCAAAGTTGGCGGCGGTAGCGTGGTAGTCAACGATGTGCCAGAGTGTAAAACTGTGGTTGGGGTTCCGGCTAAAGTAGTCGGTGATTCGGGCTGTGCGAAGCCGGCATTAAATATGGATCAACAGCTTTAAATAATATTCCTATGAAAGTGAAGGCGAGTAGATGATAAGAATTGCAGTTATAGGTGCCGCTGGGCGCATGGGTAAAGTATTAATCGAAGCCGTGCAATTGCATCCCCAGCTCGAATTAGGGGCCGCGGTGGTCAGCGGTAATAGTTCACTGATCGGAGCCGATGCCGGTGAGTTGGCCTCCGTTGGCAAGTTAGGGGTTAAGTGTGCCAGTAGTTTAGAGCAAGTAGCCGATGATTTTGATTTGTTGATAGACTTTACTACCCCGCAGTTAACTATGGCTAATCTTGCTGTTTGTGTTGCCTACAGTAAGGCCATAGTCATTGGTACAACCGGACTTGACGAAGCGCAAAAAAATCAGCTGCACAGCAGTGCTGCGCATATTCCGGTGGTTTTTGCCTCGAATATGAGTGTCGGTATGAACTTATGTTTTAAAGTGTTAGATACTATCGCCCGTACGTTAGGCGATGACTACGATGTAGAAATCATCGAGACCCATCACCGGAACAAAGTTGATGCGCCTTCGGGAACGGCCATCAGCTTAGGTGAAGTAGTCGCTAATGCGCTAGATCGAAACCTAAAAGAACACGCCGTTTACGGGCGTGAGGGCATTATAGGGCCGCGTACCCAGAAAGAAATTGGTTTTGAGACTATCCGAGCCGGAGATGTGGTCGGTGATCACACCGTGCTGTTTGCCAATGAAGGGGAGCGCATAGAGCTTACCCATAAGGCCAGTAGCCGTATGACGTTTGCCAAAGGTGCGGCACGGGCAGCTGCCTGGCTTGAGAATAGAAATAGTGGCTTATACGACATGCAAGATGTACTGGGCTTGAGCGAATAGGGTAGAAGCTAAAAGCACTGCTTTAGGGGATGCTTTAAGATCAACTCGTATTTAATTTAAAATAGCGAGCTATTTTTATAATCTAGGTTTATCATCATCATAATCGTACCTAAGCTGTTTTACTGATAGCTTCGGCAATTGTTTTTAGTGACTAATACAGGGAGTCAAAAATGGCAGTGGAAAAATTTCCCGCGCTAGTAGAGATGGGTTTTGAAGACCCAGGTGAAATCGAACGCTACACAACACGCATCGAAGGTGATGTGGATATTCTGAAAATTTACCACCGTCGCCATCAGGGCGAGTGGATGACTAAAAGTAAGAAATACAAGTTTAAGCGCTTACACAAAAAACTGAGAGTTAACGAAGGCCTTACGGCTTATCGTGATACTACTGAGTCATCGCCATTCTTCTTAAAAGCCATCACTGAACTAGATAAGTTAGTTGCCGGTGAGCAGACCACTAAAGCAAAGAAAGAAGATATCTTAGAAGAGATGGAGCATCTGAATAAAGTTGTCTCCCGCAAGATAGAAGATTTACGCCGTCAGATAGAAGAGCTCTAATAGTTCGCGTATCTGAGATTACTCTCATCGGTAGCTGTAGCGGCTATCGATGGTTTAGTTACCTCTTAATCTATCGCTACAGATGCTCTTAGTGCTGTACAGCGTCAGCACAGCCTCGATCGTTCGCTAGTTTAGACGAATGTTACCCAGAGTCGAAAACAGCAACTATTATTAATCACAGTACGCCAATTTCACTGTTACCTTGCACATAAGTGCAGTGCCTTTGTTCATCGCTATCGCCAAAGTTTAGGCTGCAGGGCCTTAAGCGCAATTATGCTCTCATCCGTTAGGTGTCGTGTATCAATGTTAGATTTAATAAAAAGCCGCTTAAAACAGTACCAGCCGAGATGCATTGATAAAAAGCTGCCAGAGGCCGGGGTATTAATCGCTATTACAGAACAGCCAGAGCCCTGCGTTATATTGACTAAACGTGCCAGTAAATTATCCAGCCACAGTGGTGAAATAGCTTTTCCTGGTGGCAAGCGGGACCCTACTGATCGAGATATCATTTTCACTGCACTGCGTGAAGCCCACGAAGAAGTTGATCTACATCCAGAGCAAGTGAATATTATAGGACAGATGGATGAAGCGGTTTCATTGCATAAATTAAAAGTGACCCCCTGTGTTGGTTTGATACCGGCGTCAGTTAAGCTGACGGCTAATCTAGGTGAGCTGGACTGTGTCTTTAAGGTGCCGTTGGCTTTTTTTCTGGATGCCAATAACCGCTGCGATCACTTAGCTCAATACCAATCTAAAGCCAGGTACGCACCTTGTTACTTATACAATGAGCACTTGATATGGGGGCTCACCTCTTATCTGCTAATGGAATTTCTTAATGTTGCATTAGAAGCTGATATCGCTTTGCACGCCCGCCCCGAACACGCTGCATTTATTTAATACAGAGTCTTATCCAGCGCTACATTAGAAAATTAGAGAGTCACTATGAGTAATAAAATCAGCTATCTGCTGCTAGTACTAGTCGCCGCTATCTGGGGGTTTTCCTTTGTCGCGCAAAGCGCCGGGATGGAATTTATGGGACCGCACAGTTTTAATGCTGCGCGTTTCATACTTGCTGCAGTGTCACTGCTGCCGCTGTGGTTTGCGCTGTCGAGAAAGAAGCCGCTCAGGGACCCTCGTCTATGGTTTGGGGGTCTGCTGGCGGGTACGGTGATGTTTGCAGGCTTTAGTTTTCAGCAGATTGGCTTGCTGCATACCAGTGCCGGTAATGCGGGCTTTATTACCGGTATGTATATTGTGCTGGTTCCGATTGTCGGGATATTTCTCAAGCAGCACACTAGTTCAAAAACTTGGTTGGGCGTTGCCTTTGCGACGGCGGGGCTGTTTGTGCTCTGCGTCGACGATAATATCAGTATTGGCTACGGAGATTCACTGGAGTTGATCGGGGTGGTCTTTTGGACCATGCACGTATTAGCCATCGCCTGGTTAGCATCAAAGGTTGATGCCATCAGCTTATCAATCATTCAGTTCACTGTTGCAGCAGTGTTTGCCAGTATTTTTGCGTTACTGTTTGAGCAGCCCAGTTGGCAGGCAGTGGTCGCTAGCAGTATTCCGCTGCTTTACGCGGGCATTGCCGCAAGCGGTATTGCCTGTACTTTGCAAATTATCGGCCAACGCAAAATCGAGCCAAATATTGCAGCCCTTATATTAGCTTGTGAGGCGATGTTCGCCGTGTTGGGCGGCTGGTTGATACTCGATGAAAGCATGAGCATTAAAGAGTTAAGTGGCTGTCTGTTAATGCTGTCGGGCATGATTATCAGCCAGTGGCCAAAGCGGCAAAAAGTGCTGTTGCCAGCGACCTAAGCTCTAGGTCTGTTAATATTCGGTTTATCTATTGCTGTCGCTGAACGTTGGAATTACAATACTGGATCCAAAGGCAGCTTAGTTCGCCCGTGCGCTTTTTTGACTGGCATACATATTCAGTCACTGGAAATGCACTAAGCTGTATACTATAACAACAGATAACTTGTTAACTATTGGATGATTGATCAATGGATTTTACAAAGTACTTAACGGAATTGGCCACTAGAGACGGCTCTGATTTATACCTATCTACCGGAGCCTCTCCCTGTGCAAAATTTCAGGGCGAGTTGGTCAAGCTTAGTGAAGAAACTGTAAAAGTCGGAGAGGTAGAAGCTGTCGCCCGGGAGATTATGGACGAGCAACAGTGGGAGATGTTTGAGCAAGAATTAGAAATGAACTTAGCTATTTCGATTGCCCAAGTGGGCCGATTTCGGGTTAATATTTTTAAGCAGCGCAACCAGTTTGCCCTAGTGGCACGAAATATTAAGAGTGAAATTCCAAATTTATCGGATTTGGGACTGCCTGACCACCTCAAAGAAATAGTGATGAATAAACGTGGTCTTATTCTGTTTGTAGGCGCCACAGGTTCTGGTAAGTCCACTTCCCTGGCTGCTCTGATAGATCATCGTAATGCAAATGCTGGCGGGCATATAATCACCATCGAAGACCCGATTGAGTTTGTTCACAAACATAAAAAATCTATCGTCAACCAGCGCGAAGTAGGGGTAGATACACGCAGTTTTCATAGCGCCCTGATTAATACATTGCGCCAGGCCCCCGATGTGATCCTGATAGGTGAGGTGCGTGATAGAGAAACCATGGAGCACTGTCTGGCGTTTGCTGAAACCGGACATTTGGCTATTTCGACACTGCATGCCAACAACGCCAACCAGGCATTGGATCGGATTATCAACTTTTTCCCCGAAGACCGGCATGCTCAAGTGCACTCTGATCTGGCATTAAACATTAAAGCTATAGTATCGCAGCGCCTGGTTAAAACCGTTGACGGCAAGAGAACCGCGGCTATTGAAATACTGCTCAATACCTCAACTATTCGCGAGCTAATTCTCAAAGGAGATATTGAAGGTATCAAAGAAATCATGACCAAATCTGAAAATTTGGGCATGCAGACATTCGATGCCTCGCTGTATGCTCTGGTTAAAGCGGGAAAAATTAGCGTGAATGAGGCATTGCGTAATGCAGATTCTCAAAATAACTTACGCTTGCGTTTGAAGCTGGATGATAACGACTCAGCGGGTCCCGGGCCCAGTAAGGCAAAATTCAGCATGGATGATACTGCGGATGACAAGCCCAGTGCACCGGAAGATAAGAAGGGTGGGCACAGCAGTCCGTTTGAATTGTTATAAACTGTTATTGGCAACAGCTGAGAACACAATGTAGTTTAATCTTATTATTTGAAGCCCCTTTATGAATGAAATCGTAGATCAGTTAAGAGAATTAAACCAGGACAGGTTCGCCTCGATTGAACTGCCTGATGAAGATCAGTTGGTGTTAATCCAAGAGCAATTACTGTTGCATTTGCCGGCGGACTTAAAAGACTTCCTGCTCAACGTAAGCGATGTAGTTTACGGCAGTATTGCACCTGTGACCGTTACCGATGAATATGCGTCCAGTCATTTACCCGAGATGACATTCATCGCTTGGGACCGGGGAATGCCTAGGGAATATATACCTATTTGTCTGTACCTGGACGGTTATTACTTTATCGCCCAGGAGGGCTATATCAGCATCTGGCAGCCCAATACTGGTATCGATGAGGAGACTCATTGGGATTCTATCTGGGACTGGTGTGAAAATGTATGGCTAGCCCAGAGGAGCGGTGCTCCTCTTAGATAGTAACTAATAATAGCTGTTGATATGTGTCTATGTGTAGGCCTGCTGAGAAGATATTTGGCTTGGCTGACCTGCAGATCAAAGTTGTGTGATTTCTGTGGCGGCGTTAATGCTGCCGTTTAAGCTGTACCTTATACCGCTTACTAAACCCGAATATCCGCTGGCGCATCGCCAATATTATCCCCAGAGCCGCGAAGTAGAAAATTATCAGCGGCCAGTGTCCCAGTCGTTGATAAGGTGTTAGCCCTTGCAGCGGCTGCACTTTTCCCTCTAAAACTGCCTGAGTATACCTAGGCGCTACTACTACAACCTTCCCCTGAGCATTAACAATCGCGGTAATTCCATTGTTGGCACTGCGTATCAGCCAGCGGCCGTTTTCAATGGCGCGCATTCTGGCCATCTGAAAGTGTTGGTCGGGCCCAATAGAGTGGCTGAACCAAGTGTCATTGGACAACGTTAAGATAACATCGGCATTCTTACTGTATTCACGGACCAGTTCAGGGTAGGCAATTTCATAACAAATAGCGGTGCTGTATTGGTAATTACCCACTTGTAGTAGCGGTTGTTGAGGGTTTTTAGGCAGGCTAAAGGTCATGTCAGGAATGTTTAAAAAGTTGAACAAATCTCTGAACTGATCCTGCCAGGGCACGTATTCACCAAAGGGAACTAAGCGTTGTTTATGGTAACTAGTGTTTTCGGTTAAATTCAATATCGAGTTGTGTATACGTCTGCCCAAAGGGTGTTCTGGATCGTTAACTTTCATCGGTATGCCGCTGATTAATGAGCCCCCTAGGCGTTGCTGCTGTGCAACTAATGGGGCGAAATAGGGCTCGACTTTCGGGTATAAACTGGGAATGGCTGTCTCCGGCCATATGATTACTTTTTTGCCAAGCAGCTTTTCAGTACTGCTGTAGTAGCGATTTAGAATACTTTCCAGATGAAGAGGGTTCCACTTAATTAGCTGGTCTATGTCTGGCTGCACTATAGCGACATCTATTGGCTCACCGGATTTTGTAGTCCAGTGTTGGGGCAGCGAGAAGCTGACTAGCAGAGGCAGAGCGATAGCTGAAAAAGCCACTAGCCATTGTTTGCGCCCTCTGTTGTGGATCAAACTTGCCAGTGCCAGGCTAACGCTGATCACGACCGCGGATAACAGCCATACCCCGCCAATAGCAGCCAGTGGGGAGAGGGTGGTGTCTAGAGTACTGTAACCCAGGTATAGCCAGGGGAAACCGGTAAATAGCCAGCTGCGTAGCCATTCAAATAAGAGCCAAATAACAGCGAACGCTATGGCTGGGAAATCTTTGCTAAAATATTTTTGATAGAGCCATATTTGCAGTAAAAACAGCACTGCTAGGGCAGCACAAAAGCTAGCCGTTAACAGTGCTGCGGGAATAGCGGGAGTATCGCCATAAGTATTGATACTGACGTAAACCCAAGAGACGCCGGTACCAAAGAAGCCTAGACCGAAAAGCCAGCCGATCCAGCATGCGCGTTTCAAGCTCTGTCGTTTGAGAAGTAGAAACAGTGCAGCCGGGGTGATGAGTGCCAGTACTGAAAAATTGAAGGGAGCAAATGCCAGGGTAGTACTTGCCCCGGCTATTAGGGCTAGGATTGCCGGGAGGAGCATTGTTTAAAGTGTCACTCGCTGTACTTGTAATAATCTGATGCGTCGGTGTTCAGAGGAGAGCACTCTGAAACTGAAACCGTCAATTAAAATTTCTTCGTCTTTGTGTGGTAAGTGGCCGAAACGTTGCGTGACAAGACCGCCAATGGTGTCGAAGTCAGATTCATCGAAGTTAGTATTAAAGTACTCATCGAAGTCTTCCAATTCGGTTAATGCTTTTACCAAAAAAGCGTTATCTTCGAAGGGACGAATATTACCTTCATCTTCATTTTGGTCATGCTCGTCCTCGATTTCACCTACTATCTGTTCTAACACGTCTTCGATAGTGATCAAGCCGGCAATACCACCGTATTCATCAACGACAATTGCCAAGTGGCTGCGAGTCTCGCGAAACTCCCGCAGTAACTTGTTGAGTCGTTTGCTCTCTGGGATAAATGCTACCGAGCGCAACTTGTCCTGTACGGTAAAATCTTCATTGTCATTGCTTAGCAGTGACGGAAGAAGGTCTTTGGCAAGTAATACGCCAATGATTTCGTCGGGGTTCTTGCCGACTACTGGGAATCGTGAATGAGCGCTAGAAATAATGGTAGGCAAGAACTCTTTTAAAGTCTGGTCTGCTTCTACAATAATCATCTTGGAGCGCGGTACCATGATGTCGCGAACTTTGAGGTCTGCGACTAGCATGGCTCCTTCAATAATGGTTAGTGCCTCTTGGTCAAGCAGGTTGTCATCAGCAGCTTCCTTGATAACTTCCATTACATCTTGCCGAGTTTTTGGTTCAAACGATAATAACTGGGCGACGCGCCCGAGGATACTTCGTGGTTGTTCCGATCGATCTGCGCTCATTTTTTCCTCTTGCTCCGAAACTGGAAAGTCGTACTTAGCATTTAATTAGTTAATAGGGGTCAGCGATTGAAAGGACAGCCAGGATATCTCGCTCTAACTGTTCCATTTCTAACGCTTCACTGTCCTTTATATGGTCAAAGCCTAAGAGATGCAAGACCCCGTGCACAATCATATGTGCCCAGTGATCAAATAGCGCTTTATTCTGCTCTTTTGCCTCATCCGCTACGATTGATGCGCATACCACTAAGTCGCCTAATATTTCAGTTTCTGCGTCGACACATTCCGGCATATCAAAACTGAACGAAAGCACATTTGTAGGCTTGTCTTTACCGCGGTACTGATTATTTAGATTTTGACTCTCATCACTGTCGACGATGCGGATACAGAGTGAAAACCGCTGCGAATAACGCTGCAACGAGGTCTCTACCCAGTTTTTTATCTGTGCTTCACTGGGTAGTTGCGGTTCTTCTGACGCGTACTGCACTTCAATATCTGTGCTCATTGGTTGATAGCCAGTTTTTGTTTTACACTGTTTTGCAAGGTGTCGTGGCGATCATAAGCTTCAACAATATGTTGTACCAGATGGTGGCGAACGACATCCTTAGGTGAAAAATAGCTAAAACCAATACCTTCAACACCGTCCAGTACCTGGGCGGCGTGGCGCAATCCAGAGGGAGTGCTTTTAGGTAGATCCACCTGGGTAATATCACCGGTAATAACCGCTGTCGAGCCAAAACCGATCCGGGTCAAGAACATTTTCATTTGCTCTCTGGTGGTGTTTTGGCTCTCATCGAGAATGACGAAGGATCCGTTTAAGGTGCGACCGCGCATGTAAGCCAGTGGCGCTATCTCAATGACATGCCGCTCTATGAGTTTAGCGACGCGTTCAAAACCGAGCATTTCAAACAGAGCGTCGTAGAGCGGGCGCAGGTAAGGATCAACTTTTTGCGCTAGATCACCGGGCAGAAACCCGAGCTTTTCACCTGCTTCTACTGCCGGTCTGACCAATAAGATACGTTCTACCTCCTCGCGTTCCAGGGCTTCTACCGCACAGGCGACTGCCAGGTAGGTCTTGCCGGTACCTGCGGGGCCAATGCCGAAGTTGATGTCGTGAGTAAAGATAGAGCGGACATACTTTTGCTGATTAGGGCCGCGGGGTTTAACCAGAACTTTGGGAGTTTTGATGATCAGCTTGCTATCGGCAGATCCTTCAGAAAAACTACGGTCTTGCTCAATACCTGATTGTTGTAAACAGAGGTGGACTTGCTCGAGATCTAATTCTTTACCGTCGCACACTTCGCGGTATAGTTGTTTGAGAAGGGATACAACTTTTTGGACTAAGCTCGGATCGCCAGTCACTTGGAAGTCTGTCGCGCGATTGCTAATGATCACGTTGAGGCGTTTTTCGATAAGCTTTAGATGTTCATTGTACTGCCCACAGAGATTGGCTAGTGCCGCTGTATCGCTGTGTGACAAAGTGAAATGTAACGATTCACTATTGTTCAATAGGTTATCTCCTTTATCAATCACTGTATTTTCTAGTATAGCATAACAGGGGAGCATGCAATCAAGTCAAAACGCCATTGGCGAATAGGCTATATCTGAGGGAGTTATTGCTAAAGCAGATGCAGCAACTGCTTTAGCATA
>MAAC01016964.1_pt1 | contig 21780 bp, 20 predicted proteins | sample 1115981 | NCBI WGS metagenome assembly MAAC01 (sample SAMN04961126, study PRJNA320927) | seawater metagenome | isolation source: sample BD02T64 sea water enriched with oil for 64 days | place: USA:Gulf of Mexico | collected 2013-07-27
GATTCCTCGCCAACGCCATGCGCAAGTTCGATCGCTCGACGACCCGTGTTGAGTTCTTCGACGCCGATTGGTCAGGGTGGAACCGAATCTATCGCTATGCCCGAGCAACGCGCGACGCAAACGCACAGATCACCCATGTCGTCGTGCTCGAACACCGCGCTGATGGCGCGGGGTGGCTGCTGGTAGTTAACTTGCTCTATGTGCTTGCAGCCGGTTCGGTGGTGCTGGCGGTGGCGTTGGTGGTCTATGCGACAATTATCAACCGCCTGATTCTTCGCCCGGTCGAAGCACTCCAGAAAACCGCAGAGCTTGTCCGCGATGGTGATCTCGATACCCGATCCCAAATCGAGACCGGCGACGAGTTCGAAGAGCTCTCCGAAACGATCAACCTGATGCTCGCGGGCTTGAGCCGACAGCGGGACCAGCTCCGCGATGCCAACAAAGCGATGGACATCAAGCTCTCAGAGCTCTCCGAAGCGAACACCGCATTGTTTGAATCTGCCAGACTCAAGGGCGAGTTCCTGGCGAGTGTGTCGCACGAGCTGCGCACGCCGCTCAATGCGATTATTGGATTCGCCGAGCTGCTCCTCGAAATCGCGCGTAAAGAAGTGGCGATCAACGCCGAGTGTGATGGCGAGCCGGAGTTCGATCCCAATGAACTGAGCAAACGCGAGCGGTACCTCGTCAATATTGTTTCCGCCGGTCGAACCCTGCTCGAAATGATCGAATCGCTGTTAGAAATGGCCAAGATCGAAGCGGGGCGTGTCGAGCTCAACATCACCGAGATGAACCTCGCCGAGAACTGCCAAGCGTTGGTCGGGTTGATCCATCCCCTCGCCCGCAAGAAGGGCATCACGGTCAAGCTCGATGTATCGCCGGACCTGCCGATCATCGAGACGGATCATAAGAAGTTTCATCAGATTATCTTTAACCTGCTCTCCAATGCCGTGAAGTTCACCGGCAACGATGTGCAGGGCACGCCCGGAGAGATTATTCTGCGGGCCGAGCCGATCTTCGATGATTGCTCAGGCACCGATCAGATTCGTATTTCTGTCATCGATAATGGCGACGGCATTGCCCTTGAAGACCAAAAGCGAATATTCGACAAGTTCCAACAAGTCGACTCCTCGCACACTCGCTCACACACCGGCACCGGGCTCGGACTCGCGATTGTGCTGGAACTCACCAGGCTCTTGCAAGGTGAGATACAGCTGGTGTCCGAGCTGGGCTCTGGGTCCATGTTCTCGGTGATGATCCCCAAGTCGATCGATCAGATGGTGTTCGAAGAAGCCAAACTCGAAGCCAAGTTCCGCGGCTCGCTCCGCCCACCAAAGCCCGATGAACACTCAAATACCCAAGCAGACACACTCGAATCATCCGAAGAGTTCACAGGTTAAGACAACTGTCCATGCCCAGCCTTATGCTCCGACCGCAGATTCATAATGCCGAATCGCAATCGGCTTTGACTGATCCGACGCGAACTCGACTGCGATCACATCAATCCTGATCGGCTTGTTCTGGCAATCTTTCCTCGCGGCGATCGCCTTGGTCAATGTGCGGAGCTTGCGTTTTTTCGCTGCGGTGATGCTCGATTCGGGGTTCGGGGTTGCGTCCGACTTACGGACGCGGGCTTTGACCTCGACAACAATCACACAGTTGGATTTGGGATCGAGGCACAGGATGTCAATCTCGCCCATCTTCAATCGGAGATTCCGTGCGAGGACTCTGTATCCCATCTTTTTCATATGCTTGGCAGCAGCATCCTCGCCACGCACCCAGACCGATTTCGATGTGCCAAACCATCGCAGCAGGCTCATCCCTTTGGGCCATAGCGCTGTTCAGCGATTTCGAGCAAACGCATCAGCACGTCGTCTCGGCTCGAAACCCGTGCCCGTTCCATCAGCTTCTCAAGGTAGTTGTCCCGAGCTTCTTTACGCCGTTCGAAGGTCAGCTCTTGCTGAATCTTGAGCTGAGCATCGTAGAGCGAAATAGATTCCTGCTTGATATCCATCAGCTTGATCCAATAGACCGACGAGCCAAGCTCGACGGGCCCAGCAAACTCACCGATCGCAAGGCTTTGGGCGGCTGTGTTCAGAACATCAGCGGGGCCAAAGAACTCTGTGGTTTGGTAGGTGTCTTCGATGGGCACCGTGAGCATGCCATCTGTGTCCGTGTTGTAGTTATTGAGCGCCCCAGCAGCAATTTTAAGGAAACTGGTCCCGGCGTCAAGCTGTGCTTGAATATCTATGCGCTTCGTACCATCATCCTGTTTGGCACGGATCACCCGGAGCACCGCGGTCGGTGGCGGCGAATAGACTTCAATATCCCGCTCGTAGCGCTGTTTGATATCGCGCCACGAAACATTCACCCGTCGATTGACCTCTTGGATCAGGGTGAGCTGGACGAGCGTGTCGATCTCCTTCTGGCGGAGTGCTTCGTCGAGCGTTTTGCCCTGCTGTTCTTGAAGTCGTCGGCTCGCCAGCTGCGAGCTGCCTAGGTTTTCAGAGAGCAGGTTGTTCCGAAAGTTGCCCAAGAACGCCTGTAAGCCTACACGCTGGGTCGGGGTGAGCGCGGTCAGAGCTTCTGCCCGGAGCAACTCGTCGGCAATAATCCCGTCGAGCCGACCCGCGATTGTCTTGCCCGCGCTTTGTCTCCATTGGCGTTGGGGCAACCGAGATGCCTCGGCGATAAGTCGATCTTCGATCGACGCGAAGAACGAGTTGGTGAAGATCGGTTTGCCGTTGACATCACCGACCTTGGCATCGAGCAATGCGAGCGAGCCAGAGGGATCGCTTTGAGAGGTCATCGTGGGCAAGTCTGTTGTTCTTGGTTGGCTCGGTTGCACCGCGGTGAGTGTGATCCCATCGCCGGTTGAAACCTCCCGAATCGCGGGGGATTCGGGAGGCATGGATGTCTGTATTTGTTGCCTGCTTTGTGCGTCATCGCTCGCATTTGGATCTATAAAATCGTTGTGCGTGATACGCTCGGGATTGTCAGTCCTCGGCCCTTTGACCTTCGATCCGGCGCACCCGACAAGCAGCATCGAGGCACATAAGAACGAACTGCAAAAACAGGTCGATTTGAACGCGATTGGGTATGGATTCGTCTTCATTGTGTGTTCTCTGAATCGGATAGGAGCTAGAATACATACTACACCAAATGGAGCCCGATATGTCTGAACCTGATGCACCGAAACTCATTATCGACGATGATTGGAAATCCTCAGCACAAGCCGAGAAAGAAAAACTCGTCGCTGCGGAAAAAGAAAAAGCCGAGCAAGACACCCAAGCCGGGCCCGGAGGGCTCCCAGAGGTCATCGGATTCAAAGAGCTCCTGAGCCTCTTTGCAACCCAAGCATTGATGTACATGGGGGCAATCCCCGATCAATCAGGGCGTGCGATGGTCTCGCTGGAGGTCGCCAAGCTCAATATTGACCTTTTGGCTGTCGTTCAAGACAAGACCAAGGGCAATCTGACCACTGAAGAACAAGAAATGATCGATGGCACGGTCTCCGAGCTGCGGATGCAGTTTGTTGAGGTGACCAAAGCCGTCGCCCAGGCAGCCCAAGACGGGACGCTTGAGCAGGTGCAGATGGATCCCAATAATCCAATGGGCCCGGGCTCTGGCCCGTCCCTGAGTATTTAAGTTGTACGCCGGCACACCCTGGTGTGCCGATAAAACCGAATAGACGAGTTTTAGTCATACTTACCGAGCTCATCCGTATCCAACGCGATGACCAGAGAACACATCGGAGTATACAGGTGAGTGAAAACGCAGATTCCACGCAGAACCGCCACTTCCTTTTGCGTCGGCTACATTCCCTTTCGGGCATTGTCCCCATCGGAGTGTTCCTGATCGTTCACCTTGTCACCAACTCCACCATCGCGTGGGGCGGGCTCAACTCGCGAGTGGATCAAGAAGGATTTGGATGGATCGATCGTTCGATTGCTACATTCCAGCATGAGGTCAGCTTTATCAACAACATGCCTTTGTTGTTGTTGATTGAGATTACGCTCTGGTCAGCGATCGGGTTCCACTCGATTCTGGGTGTGTACTACGCCATGAGCGGCAAGGGAAACACCGGTGCTTACAAGTACGGCGGAAACCTCCGCTACGCACTCCAACGCACGACCGGGTACTTCGGTATCTTCTTCATTTTCTACCATGTCGCCACCCTGCGATGGGGCTGGACATGGTTGATCCCCGGCGATGCCGTCTGGTCACATGAAGCTGCCTCGTCAACCTTCGCGGCGGCTCTGCGGGGTTCGCCTGAAGAGTTCACAGCAGTCGGCATGGTTGTCGCAGTGTTCTACTTCTTTGGTGTCAGCTCGCTGATCTTCCACTTCGCCAACGGGTTGTGGTCGGCCGCGATCACCTGGGGCATCACCATCTCGCGTCCAGCACAGAAGCGGTGGGGCTTTATGTGTGCCGGGATCGGGGCAAGTTTGATGATCTTGGCATGGATGTCCATCATCGGATTCGCAACACTCGATTATGACCGAGCGGTCGAAGTCGAGAACGCGATGCACGGCGAGCAGATCCACCTGAATAGCGAGGATGCACTCGATGCCGTCACCTTGACCGGGCACGACGACACGGATGGCTAAGTAGATAAGAAGAAGAGTGTAGAACAAACTCAATCAAACTCAGCGTCACAATCAACGACGCACAGAGATGAAGAAGAATACAAATGGCTGATCAAAAACGAGTGATTGTTGTCGGAGGCGGGCTCGCAGGGCTCGCAGCGAGTATCCGGGTCGCCGAGGCCGGGATGGCCGTCGATCTATTCTCGATGGTGCCCGTCAAGCGATCACACTCGGTGTGCGCACAAGGCGGGATCAACGCGTGCAACGATGTCGCTCGCCAGCAGGGCTACTCTGAGTATCAGCATTTTGATGAGACCCTCATCGGTGGCGACTTCCTCAACGATCAGCACCCAGTGCTCGAAATGACCAACTGGGCACCCAAGATCATCGACCTGCTCGATCGCATGGGCGTGCCTTTCAACCGATCCAGCGAAGGGTTCCGCGATCTGCGTCTCTTTGGCGGCTCACTCTTCAAACGAACCCACTTTGCAGGCGCAACCACTGGCCAACAACTGCTTTACGCACTCGATGAGCAAACCAGAAGGTTTGCCTCCGAGGGTAAAATCAATATGAAGGAGTTCTGGGAGTTCCTCTGGCCGATTATTGAAGGCGAGGGCGAAGACGCCCGGTGCGTTGGTATTGTTGCTCAGGATATGCGCACGATGCAGATCCAATCCTTCCGAGCTGATGCCGTGATTATGGCAACGGGTGGGTGCGGATTGGTATTTGGTAAATCAACCAACTCGGTCATCTGCACCGGCGGCGCTGCGTCGCGGTGTTATCAGGCAGGTGCATGGTACGGCAACGCCGAGATGATCCAGGTCCACCCGACCGCGATCCCCGGTGCCGACAAATGTCGTCTGATGTCCGAATCCGCGCGTGGCGAGGGCGGACGCGTTTGGGTGCCCGCCAAGAAGGGCGATACCCGCAAGCCTGCAGATATTCCAGATACCGAACGGTACTACATCCTCGAAGAACGGTACCCCAAGTACGGAAACCTTGTGCCTCGCGATATCGCGACGCGTGAAATCTTCGATGTGTGTGTGAATGAAGGCATGGGGATCAACGGGACGAATCAGGTCTATCTCGACCTGACCCACATGGACCCCGAATACCTCACCGAAAAACTCGGAGGCATCCTCGATATCTACGAGAAGTTCGTCGGCGAAGACCCTCGGTTTAACCCGATGCGGATTTTCCCAGCGGTGCATTACTCGATGGGTGGCTTGTGGACGACCTACACCGCGGGCGATTATCAACCAGACGCGCCGATCTCTGGGTTCAAGCCCGGCGATTCAATCCCGGTCGGGAGCGAGCCCGGGCAAGGGATGAAGGTCGGGGCGCATAACAATGCGATGACCAACATTACTGGTCTGTATGCCTTTGGCGAAGTGAACTTTGCGTATCACGGTGCAACGCGACTCGGAGCCAATGCACTGTTGAGTTGTATCTTCGACGGCTTGTGCAACGGCGTCTCCGTCGTGAACTATGTCCGCGAAGGTGGACACACACCCGCAGCCGAGATCGACCAATCGGTGTTCGACGCCGCGGTTAAGCAAGAGCAAGACAAGCACGACAACCTGCTCAAATCAACCAGCAATGGTACAGGTGATCGCAAGTTCAATCCATACCAGATCGCGTTCGAACTCGGTGAAGAGATGAACTCGGCATCGACGGTCGTCAAGACCGGGCCGGGGCTCGAAAAGTGCTTGGGCAAGCTCGAAGAGCTCAAAGATCGCTACAGCAAGGTCGAACTCGGCGACGGCGCAATGTGGACGAATCAATCATTGAGCTTTACCCGCTCGGTGGGCGACATGATCATCATCGGTGAAGCGATCGCCAAAGCCGGGTTGCTCCGCGAGGAATCCCGTGGGTCGCATTATCGCACAGATTTCCCAGAACGCGACGACGATAAGTTCTGGAAGGCATCAGTTGCCAAGTTTAACGCAAGTTCAGGCAAGAGCGATGTCGAGTTTGTCGAAGTGAAGGCAGGGCTCGTCAAGCTCCGCCCACGAGACTACGGCAAGACCGAATCGAACGCGGGTGCCAAGAAAGAACCAGTCGGCGCATCATAATCGGCCGATTGATTGATGAGATAGATTCAGGAACGACTCCAACTGGACCTGTAAAGGATACGAGCAATGAGTGAAGCAGAAGCCTACTCCTACGACGCAGACATGCGAAAAGCCAACCGCAAACAAGCGGTCGAGGGGCGGAGCGTGATCTTCAAGATCAAACGCTGTGACGGCCCGGGCAAACCAACCCGGTGGGAATCCTTCAAGGTCCCCATCGAGACCGGCGCCAATGTGATTTCGTCGCTCAACTGGATCGCAGCGAATCCTGTGACGGTCGAAGGCACCAAGACCACGCCTGTGGTGTGGGACTCGAGCTGCCTCGAAGAGGTCTGCGGCGCTTGCACAATGCTCATCAACGGCAGAGTCCGCCAGTCGTGCTCATGCTTGATCGACGAATACGCACCCAAAGAAGGCGACACCATCTCCCTCGAACCAATGGGCAAGTTTCCCGTTATCCGAGACTTGTGGGTCGATCGCCAACGCTTGTTCAGCAACCTGACACGCGTCAAAGCATGGGTACCAATCGACGGCACTTACAACATGGGCGCAGGACCAAAGGAATCGCACGAACAACAGCAAATGCGCTATGCACTCTCCGAGTGCATGAGCTGCGGGTGTTGTCTCGAAGCGTGCCCACAGTTTACCAAAGAAGAAGATGAGTCCAAATGGGATTCGAGCTTTGTTGGTGCCCACGCGATCTCGCAGGCTCGGTACTTCAACGAGCACGAGACCGGCAAGCAGCTCAAGGGCGAACGCATGGACGCACTCTCAGGTGCCGGCGGGATCAACGACTGTGGCAACGCCCAGAACTGTGTCAAGGTGTGTCCAAAGGGCATCCCGTTGACCGAGTCGATCGGGTCGATCGGACGCAGCGCAACGATGCACGCGATCAAGCAGTTCTTCCAAGGCAAGAAGTAAGCCGATTAAGCAATCCAAAAACGAAAAACGCGAGCTGCAAGGCTCGCGTTTTTTAATGGCAGATTATGCGTTGAGATCGAGCCGCTTTGGGCGGTCTTGGAGTGCCCGTTGAAACGCTGGATACCCGGTCTGGTGCTCTTGGCGATCTTCCTTGGCATCTTCCTGATCGGCGTCGGCCAACGAACGCACCGCATCGATGTGTTCGACCTCTTCGACCTGGATGTTGTACTCGTCCTTGATGAGTTTGCGCTTGTAGGCGGCTTTGAAGGTTTCTTCGGCTTTGGCCTTTGATGATGCTGCAGAGGACACAGGTGCACCCGAAAGGCTTGCAGCTAAGTTGTTTATAGCTCCGGTCATATTCAATATATCGGATACAGCACGCACTTCTCGCCAGCCGATGCGCAAGAAAAACACATTTTATTTGTTGTTTGGTCGGGTTGGGGGTGTTTGAGGCTCCCAGATCCGATAATAGATTGGATCAGGTACCCATGATATTGACGCCGCAGTCGACATAGATGTTCTCGCCTGTCACGCCACTGGCGAGATCAGAGACCAGATACACCGCGGTCTTGCCGACCTCGTTGCCATCGATGTTGCGTCGCAGCGGGGCGGCGACTTCGATCGCTTCTTCGATCCGATTGATCCCACCAACCGCCGAGCTCGCCAGTGTGCGGAGGAATCCGCCTGAGATCGTGTTCACCCGGATGTTGCTCTCGCCAAGCTCATACGAGAGGTACCGTGTGGTTGCTTCGAGGCATGCTTTGGCGACCCCCATGATGTTATAGCCGGGGATGACTTTTTCTGAGCCGTAGTACGACATGGCGATGAGTGATCCGCCGCCGTTTTTTTCCATGACGTCTTGTGCACGTCCTGCCATAGCAGAGAAGGAGTAGGCGGAGATGTCGATTGCATCGAGGTAGGCTTTTCGGGGAGTTTTTGAGAAGTTTCCGATCTTGAGCCATTCGCGATCTGCGTAGGCGATCGAATGGATCAAGAAGTCCATGCGATCGTGGTCTTTGGTGTAGTTGGCGAAGAGTGCATCGAGCGATTCGTCTGAGCCTGCATCGCATTCGTAGAGGGTCGGGTTTTCGTGGATTTTGGACACCGCTCGTTCGGTGCGCCGGGCGTTTTTCTCACCTGGGATGTGGGCGTAGGCGCACTGAGCACCGTTTTCGGTGAGTGCCTTGGCGATATGCCATGCGTACGAGCGGTCGTTAGCAACACCAACGACCAGACCAACTTTGCCAGCCAATAGACTCATATACATACCTTTCAATCTCGAAATCCGAATCTCGATCATTATAGTAGGGCCGATAGATCGGGGGGTGTACAATTGCCAATGGAACGATCTGTGTCGCCGTTATATCGCCCCGACCTCAACACGCTCTCATTGCCCGAGTTTGCAGATTTTCTGCGTCAATCAGGGCAAACCAAGCGGGTGCTCGAGCTCGCCTACGACGAAGATCTCGGCGAGCATGTGCAAGACTGGACCGGGGAGCTGATGTTTGGTCCTGATGATCAGCGATCTGTTCAGATGTGTGCTCGGGAATCGGGGATTGTCTCGGGCATCGAGTTCCTGAGCGATCTTGTCGAGGTGTTCTCTCAACCGGGCGAAATCGAATATGCAGCCAAGCTCAACGACGGCGATCGGATCGATCCGGGGACAGTGCTGGCGACTTTTTCGGGCAATGCCCGCGCGATCGTCGCGCTCGAGCGCACCATGCTCAATCTCATCTCTCGGCTCAGCGGCATCGCATCGCGCACTAACGAGTTTGTTCAACTCGTCGATTCGACCCATGCCAAAATATGCGATACCCGCAAGACCACGCCCGGTCTTCGTGCGTTCGAGAAATACGCCGTCCGCTGTGGCGGGGGGGCGACCCATCGCCTGGGGCTCTACGATGCGGTTCTCATCAAAGATAATCACCTTGCCGGGGTGAGTTGTGAGAATCTTGCAACGAAGATCGAGTCGGTTGCGTACAAGATAGATAACCATGCCACCAAGCTCTGGTTCGTGCAGGTCGAAGTGGACACACTCGATCAGCTCAAGCAAGTGCTCGGTGTCAATGCGGGCGTTGTGGATATCGTGCTGCTCAACAATATGACGATTCAAGAGCTCGTCCAAGCGGTCACGATGCGTGATGAGTCGAGTGCGGGTTCTGGTTCTGGTTCTAATTCTGGTCTGCTTCTTGAAGCGTCCGGAGGCGTGTCACAGGCAACCGTGTCTGCGATCGCATGTACCGGCGTCGATCGAATCAGCATCGGCGGCTTGACCCATCAAGCACAGAGCTTGGACATCGGGCTCGATTCGGTATAAAGGATAAGGACATTCACTGTATGATCACGACAGGACGAGAAGACATCTCGAAATGGGCAGCGCGGATTGATACGGTGATCGCCAACACTGATCGGTGCTGTGTGAACCGGGTCGTGGTGGTTGAATCGACCCCGAGCACGATGGACGCTGCGACGGCATTCGCCGGTCCTGGCTGCGGCGTATTGGTCGTTGCCTCCCAACAAACCAACGGACGCGGGCAGCGTGGGCGACAATGGCAAGACGCCGACCGGTGCACTTTGCCTTGTACATTTGTGATCGATACACAGGGGATCGAACCCGTGATGGTTTCGGCCCTGATCGGATGCGCAGTCCATGAAACCATCAAAGCCTTGGCACCCTCGTCGAGCACCGTGATGATTAAATGGCCCAATGATATTGTGATCCGCGAGCAGGGCGATGAGCAGTGCGATGAGCAGTGCAAGGTCGGGATACACGATCGAAAAATCGCGGGGATTCTGATCGAGCAGAAGGGCAGGTGTACCTATGTCGGCATCGGGATCAACTGCGTGCAAGGGGCTGGCGATTGGGGGGTGGATATCAAAGCCAAAGCCATATCGCTCTCGCAGATCGGTGCCCAAGTCTCTCGTCTTGATCTCGTGTCAAGCCTAGTCGAACACCTGAGCCATTGGCTCGTCGCCCAAGATCGCCCAGCCATCCGGAGCTACTACCAAGCCCACGACGCGATGGTGCATACGCATCGATCGTTTCAATATGACAACCGAAACTTCGAAGGCGTCGTCGAGTGCATCGACCCGCTCGAATATATCCTTGTGCAAACGCCGACGGACGCACACAGATTACCCATCGCTCAGACACGCCACCTCAGAGCAGACGCTTGATATGCTTGCCGAGTTCGAGTGCTTCCTCGGGGGTCAGCGTGCCCGGGGTCCAGTTTATATGCAGACCCCGCCCGTTCTTGAATGATGGATTCCCTTCCACATTCTCGCCACGATCTTTGAACCGTGGGATGATGTGGAAGTGGACATGCTCGACGACTTGCCCGGCGTCAGAGCCGTTGTTCTGGAGGATGTTGATCGCGGAGGCGCCGGTGACTTTTTTAATCGCCCGTGTGATGCGTGGGAGCACCCGTCCGACCGCAGCGGCGTGCTCATCGGAGAGCTCGTCGATCGTCGCGGCTGGCTCTTTGGGGATCACAAGGGCGTGCCCTTCAGAGAGCGGCCCGATATCGAGGATCGCGATGACGAAGTCGTCCTCGTAGATTTTATGTGATTCGATTTCGCCTCGGATGATCTTTGAAAAAATGGAGTCTGTCATGCCTGAATCCTAGCGAGTATTCCTTGCTGATGCCCTTATTGAGCCATGTTTTTCGTATTGATCTTGTCGAGCACAAAGCCACCCGCCCTTGCACTGCTTTGAGGCGTACGATTGAGCAAATGTCTACCACCCAGTCCACAATCCAGATTCGAAAACTCTCCCCCTTGTTGGTCAACCAGATCGCAGCGGGCGAGGTCATCGAACGCCCCGCGTCGGTGCTCAAGGAACTCGTCGAGAACTCGATCGATGCCGGCGCGAAACGGATCACCGTCGAGCTCGAGCAGGGCGGCATCGAACGCATCAGCATCGCCGACGATGGGCACGGGATCGCGACCGATCAGATGATGCTGGCGTTGACCCCGCACGCGACGAGCAAGATCCATGAGTCTGAAGATTTGGATCGCATCGGCACGATGGGATTCCGAGGCGAAGCACTCGCATCGATCGCGTCGATCTCTCGCGTATCGATTACATCGCGTAGCGCAGATTCAGACGAAGGACGGATCATCGAAGCCGAGGGCGATGTTGTCAGCGAGCCTAAGCCCATCGGGTGCCCGGTCGGGACAACGATCGAAGTCAAGAATTTGTTTTTCAACACGCCCGCCCGGCGTAAGTTCCTGCGGACATCAACCACTGAACAGACCCGGTGCCTTGAATGGCTCCGTGATTTGGCGATGGCCAACCCGGCGATCGGTGTGCGTTGCGTTGGCGAGGGCAAGGTGAAGCTTGACTTGCCGATCAATCAAACGCCGAGACAACGCGTGGTGGCGATCTTGGGCAAAGAACTCGAAGAACAACTTATTGAAGTCTCGGTCGATCAGTTCGACGACACACGCGGGATCCTGGTCTGGGGATTGGTGGGCTTGCCCGCGATCGCCCGCGCCACGAGCAAGGCCCAGCACATCTTCCTCAACGGGCGAACCATCCGCGATCGGACGATCACGCATGCGATCCGTGAAGCGTATCGCGGATTGATCGAGCCCGGGAAGCATCCGACCGCGGTGCTGATGATCGAGATGTCACCGACCGCGGTCGATGTCAATGTGCATCCTGCCAAGCTCGAGGTTCGGTTTCGGGATCAATCGATGGTGCACCGTGCGATTTATCATGGGGTGAAGGATGCACTCGCTCGAGCCGATGTGACGCCGACGCTTTTACAGCGATTGCCCGGCGCGGGGTTTGACTCGGGCAGTGCGATCATGCCGAGTGTTTCTCCCGAGCAGATCAGCCAACAGCTCGATCGCCAGGTGGACAAGCTCGTCGAGTATCTCGAAGCAAAGCCCAGTGCAACCGGCGAAGAGCCCACGCCGAGCACGATCCGTCATGAACTCAAAGAAGTGCTCGCACAAGCACCAATTTCGAGTTTCTCGCCTGGTATTCCCAACTTCGCTCCGGCATTGAATCAACAGGTTGGCTCTTTGCCAACCGTTCAGCGAGTGGACAAGGTGCTGCAGGTGCATTCGAGCTATTTGATCTCCCAAGACGAGCATGGCGTGTTGATTATCGACCAGCATGCGTTGCACGAACGGGTGATGTTCAACAAGCTCCTCGCCCGCGTCATCGGCAACGGCTCGCTCGAACAACAAGCCCTGCTCATGCCAATCGTGCTCAATGTCCCGAGCACCGTGATCGACAAGTTCGACGAACTCGACGCCCTGCTCGAACGCATCGGCGTATCGTGCGCCCCGATGGGACCGCGCTCAGTGGGGATCCACGCGGTGCCGAGCTTTTTGCACTCGCGGAATGTCCAGGCCGAGCCTTTCCTTGCCGAGTTGTTTGAGAAGATCGATCAAGGCGGATTCGTGCCGACTTCTGAAGAAGCCCTTCACGAAATCCTCGACATGATGTCGTGCAAAGCCGCGATCAAGGCGGGCGATGTGCTCAGTGACGACGAGCTCAATGCGATCATGGCACTGCGTGAGACCACCGAACGAGCAGCCTCATGTCCGCACGGGCGACCAACAACGGTGCGTCTGACCATCGAAGAACTCGAAAAGCTGTTCGATCGGCGATAGGTATGGCTGCGAACGAACGACTGCTTAGGCATTATCAAGCAAGTCGACCGCTTTGAATCGTTTGCCTTCGAGCATTTCCAGACTCGCGCCGCCGCCGGTGGAGACATGGGAGAGCCGATTGGCGACGCCGAAGATTTCGGCCGCCGCGGCCGAGTCGCCGCCGCCGACGATTGAGGTTGCGCCGGCATCAGTCGCATCGGCGATCGCCTCGGCGATGAGCTGGGTGCCCATTTGGAACGGAGCCCATTCGAACACGCCCATCGGTCCGTTCCAGACGATGGTCTTGGAGTCCTTGATGATCTGCGAATACCGGGCAGCGGTCTTGGGTCCGATGTCGAGTCCCATGAATCCGTCTTTGATCTGGTCATCAAAGACCTCGATATCGCCCGCCTTTTCGGCGAAGATAGTCGAGCAGATGTGATCTTCGGGTAAGTGGAGATCGGTCTTGGACTCGGCTGCGAGTTCGATGATCCGCTTGGCATCTTGGATCATGTCGTCTTCGACGATCGAGGTGCCGACGGTGTGCCCGAGGGCTTGGAGGAAGGTGTATGCCATCGCGCCACCGACGAGGATGTGGTCGGCTTTGGGGAGCAGGTGCTCGATCGCGGGGAGCTTGTCGGAGACCTTGGCGCCCCCGAGGATCACGGTGAACGGGCGATTTGGATCGGCGAGCACCTGCGAGAGGTACGCGATTTCTTTTTCGACCAAGAACCCGGCGACCTTGGGCTTGTTGCCCATCGCCATCGGGACGCCGACCATTGAGGTGTGATTGCGATGGCAAGTGCCAAAGGCATCGTTGACATAGATATCGCCATGGGCAGCGAGTTGCTGGGAAAAGTCAGGCTCGCCGCGTTTTTCGCACCCGTGGAACCGGAGGTTTTCGAGCAGGATCACATCGCCGTCGTCCATCGCGGCGATCGCTGTTGAGATCTCGGGCGACTTGCAGTTCTGGGCCGGGATGTGCACATCTTTGCCAAGCAGTTCGCTCAGGCGTTTGGCGATCGGTGCCATCGAGAATGAGGCTTCGTATCCCTTGCCGCTCGGGCGACCGAGATGTGACATGAGGATCGCCTTGCCACCACGCGAGATGACCGAGTTGATGGTGGGGAGGGCCGCCTGGATTCTGCGATCATCGGTAATGGTCGAGCCATTGAGCGGGACATTAAAATCCACACGGATCAGGACTTGTTTTCCAGCGACATCAATGCTTGCGATTGTTTGCTTGGTCATCTATAGCCTCCATTTTGTGACGGATATTGTCTACAGAATCATATGCGAGCATCCATAAAAAAACGGGCAAAGTGCCCGTTTGGAGTGTCGTGTTATCGATGATCTAAACCAGGATCTGAACAAGGTTCTCAGCGAGATCGATATTAGTCGATCATATCGTTTGAACGCCCGCGGACCTGTGCGCTGCCGGTGTCGAGGAGCCCGTCACGCATCTTGCGGAGCTGGGCCTGGATCGAAGCGTCGATGAGCTGGTCGCCCATGCGGAGCTTGATGCCTCCGAGCATAGATGAATCGGTGTAGGGGTGCATGATGACATCTTTGCCGAGTGAATCCGAGAGCTGCTTGCGGACAGATTCGAGTTCGCCAGCACCGATCGGGGTCGCGGTAAAGACATCGACCTCGATGCGACCAAAGTGATCTTGGACGAGCGTGTCCATCGCGATGGCGATCTGTGACAGGTTCGCCAAGCGTCCCTTGCGGTTGAGTTGACGCAGGAAGTTGAGGGTCAAAGGGGATACCTTGCCATCGAATATCCGCTCGAGTGATGCGTCGCGCTTGCCAGAGTCGATCAGACGCGAGGCGAGCAACTCAGAGAAGGCTTTGTCATTGCGAGCGATCTCGATGATGTCCTCGAGTTCGCCGAGCGTGGATTCAGCGTCGGCTTGTCCGCCCTGCTGATGGGCGAGTTCGAAGAGGCTTTTGGCGTACACCTTGGCCAAGGCGCTCGGTTGTGATTCGATCAAAGGCATGTGGATCTCCGGGTCTGGCATAAGGGCCAAACAATAGGTATTAGCAGTTGACCGACTTCATCTCGGCGAGTGATTCGTCCATGAGCTTCTGCTGATCGTCAACAGTCACTTCACGGGCGAGGATCTTGCCAGCCATCACGGTCGCGAGGTTGACCGACTCGTTGTAGAGCTCGCTGAGTGCTTGCTTCTTGGCAGCGTCGATGTCGGCGACAGCCTTCTCACGCATTGCTGAGAGCTCTGCGTTGGCGGTTGCTTTGAGCTGATCAGCAAGGGCACCTTGCTGGGCACGGGTCTCTTCGATCATCTTCTGTGATTCGGCACGGGCGTCGGCGAGATTCTGCTCGTACTGGGCGAGTGCTTCCTTGGCCTGCTTGCGTGCGTCCTCGGCTGCAGCGATCTCGCCAACGATCTTCTCGTTGCGCTCGTCAAGACCCGCAACGATCTTTGGCCAGATCATGGTGGCCGAGATGCCAAACACGATCATGAAGATCACGATCGCGGTGATCGCAGGGATGACCCCGGCCTTTGGTGGTTCGATGACTGATGACTTGCCAGTTGCGTGCCCGCCGCCGTGATCACCGGCTGTTTCATGTCCAGCATCTGCAGCATGGTCAATGACAGCATCGTGGCTGGTGTCTGCATCGTGATCTTGTGCGTATGCGTTGGTCGCGAGGGCCATCACCGAGAAGGCGAGGATGATCATGAGTGTGAAACGCTTCATGAGAAGTTCTCCGAGTAAGCATCCCGTCGTGGGATCTTTGAGTTCGTGTACAAAGCCAACCCAGAGCATGTTTCAGCTGTGGGTTGGTGAAGTTTGATTACATGCCTGCGAGCAAGCCAACGACGATCGCGAACAGTGTCGCACCTTCGATGAGTGCTGCTGCGAGGATCATGTTGGTACCGATGGTACCAGCTGCTTCTGGCTGACGAGCGATTGACTCGAGAGCACCCTTGCCGACCATACCGATGCCGATGCCGCCACCGACAACTGCGAGCCCTGCACCGATTGCTGCGAGGCCTTTGCCGATGTTTTCGGTGCCTGCTGCTGCGAGGGCTTCAGCTGCTGCTGCGTCCTGTGCCATGGCCATTGGTGCGAGAACTGCGATTACGCCAGCTGCGAGAACGATTTTCTTGGTGAGTTTCATGATTGGAAGAATCCACTGTCGATCCAACTCCGGATCGCAATGGCCTTGGGTGCCCCTCCCGCGGTGCCCCAGGCCCAACTATTGTTAAAACGGATCACGCGTGGGCGGGTGCCCCTTCGTGATCATGATCGTGCTCACCATGATGCGCCAGAAGCGAGATGAACACGGTCGTGAGGAACATAAATACAAACGCCTGCAAGAAGGCGACAAACAACTCGAGGAAGTAGATCGCGATTACCGCGACACTTGAGACCACACCAACAGGCAAGCCGATGATGCCCAGGTTGCCAAACCCGTCGGCTGCAAAGCCGAGGAGCACCGCGACCAAGATATGACCCGCGGTCATATTGGCGAACAAACGAATCGACAAGGCGATTGGTTTGATGAAGGTGCCAGCAAACTCGATGAGAAATACAAGAGCCACGATTGGAAGATAGAGAGGTTTGACGGGGACGCCGCCAGTCATGTGGCCTATGTAGCTCTTAATGCCCATTTCCTTGAGCCCTGCATAGTTGATCATCAAACCAGCGAGCAACGAGAGTGCCGCGGTGACATAGATGCTCTGGGTGGCGGTACCACCGATGAATGCACGATGCTCGGCGGCCATCTCTGGGTTGAGCAGGTTCTGTGCGTCAAGCAGTGGGATAAGACCCAAGAGGTTGTTGATAAGGATGAAGAAGAAGACCGTCCACAAGAACGGCATGTACATGTTGGTGCGTTCGTTGAGCAGCGGGCGAACCGTGTTTTCGCGGAGGTAGCCACAGATCACTTCGACGGTGTGTCCGAAGCGTGATTTGGTGACCCAGCGATGGTGCCCGTCGCCTTCGGCTCCGGTGGAGACCGCTTTGGCAACGATGAACCCACCAAAGATCATGATGATCGCGGTGATAACCATGTTGGTCTGCGCCGATGACCAGAGCCACCAGCCGTCAGCGTTGACCATGAACGGGTGATTGATGACATGGGCTACCGGATCGGCAGCAGCGAGTGTGAAAGTCGACATCAGGAAATACCCTCCGCATCAACCGCTGGCGTCATGCCCGGCGTGTGCTTCTGGATCAAAGATAAAACGGATGCTACATCGATAATCAGGGTGATCATTAATGCGCTCAGCATAGTCAAGAAAAATACAACGCGGTCAGGGGAGGCAATCATGTAGATCGCCATCCCGATGGTCAGCACTGTCAATGCACGGATCATGGTGCCCGCGAGTACCGGAACGCTCCACTCGGGTGCGTTCTTTGCAGGCATCGCCAGCAGGATTCCCATGGGGATCAGCACGCCTGGAATAGTTGCGGCCAAAGACCAGAGCCCGTCGTTCATTTCGCCGCCGCGTTGTTGGGCGATGAGCCCGCCAAGGATGGCGATGATGACGCAGATAACCAACGCGATCGATCCTGTTCGGACCAATGGCAGCTTGACCTCATTGGGCATGGTTTGAATGCTCATGTGTGCTGTGCGTCTGGCTGTGAGTCTATGAAATCGAGTCTCTATAAGAAGGAAGGAGATCGTTGAAGAACTCCAATCCTAACGGGCGAGAAGGATAGGGGGCACAAACCGGATCGGCGAGTCAAAAAGGGACCATTTTGCACCCTTTCTTGACAAGTTTTCAAGTCAAACTGGCAAGGTGGGGATCTTGCACTATTTCGATCAGGTTTCCGGGTCGCCATCGGTTCTGGGAGAGGATTTGGTTTGCTCTTTGTTGAGATCCATCGCTTCTCGGATAAAGCGGTAAAACCCGACGATTAGCCCCGTAATAGCCAAGATAATCGTCCAGAGCTTGCCGGTGTTGGCGAAGTGATCGATCGTGAATCCGATGATTCCCAGCCCGAGCATGCCGTAGACTGGGTCAAGGGCGATACTCCACGCCTTGGCCTGGCGGGCGCGATTGGCTCGGTCTTCGTTGGGGGTGCTCATCGTGTTCCCTTAATTAGATGCCTTTGGCCTCTGTCAGGTGATCAATATCAGTGGATCTTCCCAAAGGCGAATGTCCGGGCGTGTCCGGTTGCTTCTTTGAGTTTGGAGAGATCCGAACCCGAACCCTGGGCGTTGTCAGGGCGTCCGCCGCCCTTGCCGCCCATGATCCCGGCGACCTCGCGGATCCAATCGCCCGCCTTGAGCCCCTTGGCGACCAAGCCGCTCGGTACAGTCGCCATCAATGCAACTCGCCCAGCGTCATTGTCAACACTCATCAACATCACCGCCTTGTTCGGGCAGGCGCTGGTGATGGTCTTGAGGGCGGCTTCGAGGGCTTTGCGATCGGAACCGAGTTCGAGCGACGCGATCACCACTTGCTCCGGCGATCCGGCAGCGGCTTGGGCAATCCCCGAAGCGAGCCCTTGGGCTTGCTTGGCCTTCTCTGCGGCTGCCGCCTTGCCCGCTTCTTTGAGCTTCTTCTGAATCTCACTGAGCTTGGCGCGGATCGCGTTTTTGCCTGTGGTTGGCAATGCTTCTTGTTCCAGAATCAACACGATCTCTTGATGCTTGGCTGCGAGTTCGTTGCTCGCGGCTGCATCGAGCCCATCCGCCATCGTTTGCAGCTCGGCTGCGCGTGCATGGGCATCGATCGCGTCTTGCCCGGTGATCGCGGTGATTCGGCGGATGCCTTTGGCGATGCCTTCTTCGCTCAAGAGCGCGAAGCGTTTGGCGACGCCGGTGGATTCGATGTGTGTGCCGCCACAGAATTCGATCGAGGCTGTTTTCCAAGCATCGTTCTCAGGATTCGCCATGAGCTGTTCGACCTCGATCCCGATCGACACCACGCGGACAGGGTCCGGGTATGCTTCGCCAAACACAGCGCGGAGCCCGCTGATCTTCTGTGCGTTGTCTAGGGGCGAGAGTTGGGCGTACACCGTTAGGTTCTGGTCGATCTCGTGATTGACAATCGATTCGACCTTGGCCACCTCATCAGCACTCACCGGTTGATTGTGCGTGAAGTCGAAGCGGAGTTTTTCATCATTGACCAATGAGCCGCGTTGATCACAATCGCTCTCGAGCACTTCGCGGAGCGCGAAGTTGAGCAGATGCGTCGTCGTATGGTTCGACGAGACTTTGGCGCGTTGCATGTTTTTGAGTTGGCACATCGCGTCGTTGCCGACCGAGAGCTTGCCTTTGGTGATGCGACCGATGTGCAGCACATACCCGCCAAAGGATTGAGTGTCTTCGACCTTGAAATGTGCCCCGGTTTTGATGCACTGCAGCTCGCCGATGTCAGCAACCTGCCCGCCCATCTCAGAATAGAAATTGGTCTTATTGAGCACAATCCCGACCTGTCGTGTGCCCGCGATAGTTGTGTCGGCGTGGTCATCAAAGTTGTGCCCGTTCCAGATCGCCTTGACCGTGCCCTTCATGTCACGCCCTGAGAACTTAAACGAATCATCCGTAGGCTTGACATTGAGATGCCCAAGCTTGGCGATCTGCTCGGCGCGGAGTTCAATCTTGTGCTCGCCGGCGTCCTTGCGTCCGCCCTGTCGGCTGCGAGCCTTGGCTTCTTCCATGGCTTTCTCGAAGCCTTTGAGATCAACCTTGAGCCCGCGTTCTTGTGCCATCAGGTCGGTGAGGTCGATGGGGAAGCCGTAGGTGTCGTAGAGCTTGAAGGCGTCATCGCCGCAGATCGTTCCGGAATCGGTAGTAAGTCCATCAAACATCTTGATCCCACGATCAAGCGTTTTGCCGAAGCTGGTTTCTTCTTCTTCGATAATCCCGATCACCCGCTGCGGATCAGCCTTGAGTTCTGGGAATGCATCGCCCATCATCTCGATCACAGTGGGGGCCAAGCCCGCGAGGAAGCCTTCCGGTGCACCGAGTTTCTGGCGCCCGTAGCGAACTGCTCTTCGCAAGATTCGGCGGAGCACATACCCGCGCCCTTCGTTTGATGGCATCCCGCCATCGGTGATGGCAAAGACGAGCGTTCGGATATGATCGCCGATCACGCGGTAGGCTTCATCCACGCCATCGGTGTCGTCTGATCCGAGCTTGCCGGTGTACACGCGAGCGCCGGTGAGCTTGACGAGCGTATCGAAGATCGGCATGAACACATCGGTGTCGTAGTTTGAGTTCTTATCCTGAAGCACCGAAACGATTCGTTCGAGCCCGAGCCCGGTATCAACATGCTGCGCGGGGAGCACCGAAAGCTTGCCGCCTTCGAGCCTGTCGTACTGGATGAATACCAAGTTCCACAGCTCGATCACTTCTGGATCATCCGCATTGACAAGTTTCGACGCATCGCGATTTCCAACGCGGTCGTAGTGCAACTCCGAGCAAGGTCCACACGGCCCGGTCTCGCCCATCTCCCAGAAGTTATCCTTCATATCAAAGGGCATGACGCGTTCGGGCGGGAGGTACTTCTCCCAGATCATCTTGGCTTCAAGATCGGGTTCGAGCCCGGCGCTTTCGTCGCCGCCAAAGTAGGACGCGTAGAAACGCGATGGATCAAGCCCAAAGCACCCGTTCTCGCGTGGCCCGGTCATCATCTCCCACGCCCACGCGATGGTCTCGGCTTTGAAGTAGTCGCCGAAGGACCAGTTGCCGAGCATCTCGAAGAATGTATGGTGATAGGTGTCCTTGCCTACATCATCGAGGTCGTTGTGCTTGCCGCCCGCGCGGATGCACTTCTGCGTGTTGGTCGCGCGGGTGAGCCCTTGGAGTGGCGAGCTGGGATCGAGCGTGCCCTGGAAGATGGGCTTGTACTGATTCATCCCCGCGTTGGCAAAGGTATCACGCAGCGACGGGTCGTTCGTCGGGCAGGTGGTTGACGAGGGCACAAAGGTGTGTGCTTTGTCGGTGAAGAACTTGATAAACGCGCTGCGGACGGCAGCTGCGGAGTTGATATCGGTAATCGTGTTGGCACTCGGCGACATGCGGGTGTTCCGTTTCTGTTCAGTGATAAGAATCGTGTCAGATACGCGTTGATGATGATAGGGGGCATCAAATCGTGTTGTACGGTTCTCTGTCGTCCGAAAAGCACACTAATTGACTCGGTTTGGTGGCGGGGGGGCGGTTTTGGGAGTCTGTTTATACAGCGAGCCAGATATCCGCCAATGGGTATCGCGCAGATTCGCCTTTCCGTCTAAATGAATACACGAGGAGCAGCAATGCGTCATCCGTTTAAAACCCAAGCTCTCCTCCTCTCATGCACGCTCGTCGCCTCGGCGGGCGCTGGCGTAATCCGCCACGATGTCGACGATGCCCTCTATCTCCAGCTCGGACAAGAGCCCGGGTTCGGCGCGGTTGGTCAGCTCGGGATCAACTTCGCATCAGGAAGCTCGACGAACTGCTCGGGCACGCTTGTCGCCGACCAATGGATCCTCACCGCGGCACACTGTGTCGATCGTGAAGTGAGCTCGGCGGCCTTCCTCCGCGATTCAAGCTTTGGGTTTATTGACGAAATCATCATCCACCCAGATTGGTCACGCAATGATTTTCTCGGTGGCGGCGATCTCGCACTGCT